>Ga0123352_10020007_pt1 | contig 10668 bp, 2 predicted proteins | sample TergutLab28metaG_FD_89700 | JGI IMG/M metagenome (GOLD analysis project Ga0123352, IMG submission 89700) | Labiotermes labralis P1 segment gut microbial communities from Petit-Saut dam, French Guiana - Lab288 P1 | ecosystem: Host-associated > Arthropoda: Insects > Digestive system > Gut ... | reverse complement strand
TCTTCTAGGGTATCCATGGTGAATTGGGTAGTAATCACTCCATCATTGGTTTGCAAAGGCAAATATCTAGTCAATGGAGCATCGGAAATAACAACACCCGCCGCATGAGTTGACGCATGGCGCGGCAAGCCCTCCAAACGCCGAGCCATATCTATAAGCTCTTTTGCTCGTGGGTTTTCCTCGTATTCCCTCTGAAGTTCCGCCTCCCTTTCCAAAGCCTTATCAAGAGTAATGCCTAGCGAAAAGGGTATCATTTTTGCTATTACATCCACCTCGGCATAAGACATCCCCATACTGCGCCCAACATCACGCACCACGGCCTTTGCGCCCATTGTTCCAAAAGTAATAATTTGCGCAACATGGTCTTTTCCATATTTTTCTACAACATAGTCAATAACCTCTTGTCTTCGCTCGTAACAAAAGTCTATGTCAATATCTGGCATAGAAATCCGCTCGGGATTAAGAAAACGCTCAAAAAGAAGATTGTGCTCAATAGGGTTCACATTTGTTATTCCAAGGGCATATGCCACAATGCTTGCGGCAGATGTACCACGGCCGGGGCCAACTGCAATGCCATTATCTCTTGCGAATTTTATAAAATCCCAAACAACCAAAAAATAATCATTAAAGCCCATGGAATTAATTGTTTCTAACTCAAAATTTGCTTGTTTAACCAATACAGCGTCATTAGATGCCCCTGCAAAACGCCCCTTAATGCCCTCAAGCACAATTTTACGCAAATATTCAGCGGCAGTCATGCCATTAGGGCAATCAAATTTTGGCAGCTTATATTCGTGAAATTCAATATCTACATTACAACGACGAGCAATTTTCATTGTGTTTTCAATAGCTTCGGGATAGTCTCCAAAAATACTCATCATTTGTTCAGCAGTTTTAAGATAATATTGCTCACCTTCATAAATCATACGGTCGGCATCATTCATTGTTTTGCCGGTTTGTATGCAAAGCAGCACTTCATGCGCCTTGGCATCCGCTTCTTCCAAATAATGTATGTCGTTTGTAGCTACCAGTTGTAACCCAACTTCATTGGCAATGCGTACCAATTCAACATTTGTCGTCTTTTGCTCTTTCATTCCGTGGTCTTGCAGCTCTACAAAAAAATTATCTGCCCCAAAAATTTCTTTGTATATAACAGCCTGCTTTTTAGCTTCGTCCAATTTGCCCCGCAAAATGTTTTTTGCAATTACCCCGCCAAGACAGCCAGACAGTGCAATTAGCCCTTCTTTATGCTGCCGCAAAATCTCTAAATCAATACGGGGTTTATAGTAAAAGCCCTCAGTATATCCCAAAGATACCAGTTTCATTAAGTTTTGATAGCCTTCGTTGTTTTGGGCCAAAAGTACAAGGTGATAATAAAAATTATCATCCCTATGCTCTTTATTAAATCGGCTGCCCGATGCCACATAAACCTCACACCCTAAAATAGGCTTAATTCCCGCCTTTTTTGCGGCTTTATAAAAATGTATTGCCCCAAACATATTGCCGTGGTCGGTTATGGCAATGGCTTCCATGCCATGCTCTGCGGCACGCAAAGTGAGCTCTGCAATTTTTGCCGAGCCATCTAGAAGAGAATACTCCGTATGAACGTGAAGATGTGTAAAATTTAACATATTTGTATTATAACATATCTTTTTAAGTTTGCAAAGTATCAAACCGAGAAAAAGTGGTTATCATTACCATAAAATGGGATTTTTTCGCAAAAATAAAAAGGACTTGCAAGAATTGCAGTCCAAAAAATAATTTCAAAAAAATTTATTTCGACAAAAATAAGCCTTGACACAGGTAAGAAAGCATGGTAAAATTAAGTTTCATATTGTGTTTATGGCAAAAGGAGATACGTTGCCCCATCTTGCTACAAATATAGTATAACACATTTTAAAAATAAAATCAACAAAAATTTTTTTGAAATTTTTGGTTATCCAATCAAGACAGGGCAATGATGCATAACCCCGCTTGGAGTGCTTTTGAACGTCAAAATGCCTCAATTTGCGTTCAAAAGTGCTGGAAGCGGATGGTTATGCATCATTGACCACAGCAAAAACGAAAAGAAATTTCTTTGCAAAAAGCAAAGCAAAACGGCACTAAAATCAGCCTAACAAAGGGGTAGATGCTATGGAAAAAACAAGGATGCAAAGGCGCGTGCAGGGTAGCTCGGCACGTGTTAGCTTTTCTAGAATTGAAGAAATTTTGGAAATGCCAAATCTTATAGAAGTGCAAAAAAACAGCTATCAATGGTTTTTAGAAGAGGGTCTTAACGAAGTTTTTACCGATATTTCCCCCATTACAAACTACGGCGAAACTTTGGTTTTAGAATTTGCGGGACATTATTTAGACCGCAGCGATGTTAAATATACAATAGAGGAATGCAAAGAACGTGACACAACTTATGCAGCCCCCTTAAAAATTAAAGCCCGTCTTCGCAATAAGGAAGCCAATGAAATTAAAGAGCAAGAAATTTTTATGGGCGAATTTCCATTAATGACAGAAAATGGCACATTTATTATTAATGGTGCCGAGCGTGTTGTTGTTTCTCAACTTGTTCGCTCGCCAGGCATTTATTATGATATAGATTATGATAAGGTAGGTAAGCAACTTTTAACAACCACCGTGATACCAAACCGCGGCGCATGGCTGGAATATGAAACAGATTCTAACGATATATTCTCCGTACGTGTTGACCGCACAAGAAAAATCCCCGTAACTTCCTTTATTAGAGCCATGGGCGTTGCAACTGATGCCGAAATTTTAGAGCTTTTTGGTGACGAGCCAAAAATTTTAGCTACCATAGAAAAAGACCCCGCAAAAAATAAAGAGGAGGGTCTTTTAGAGGTTTACAAGCGTTTGCGTCCAGGCGAACCGTTGGCGGCAGAAGCCAGCGAATCTCTTCTTCGCAGCATGTTTTTTGACCCTAAGCGTTACGACCTTGCAAAAGTTGGACGTTACAAATTTAACAAAAAACTGGCACTTCGCAGCCGTGCAAAGGGCTTTACTCTTGCTCAGGATGTAATAAACCCCTTTACTGAGGAAGTCGTAGCCGCCGCTGGCACAGTAATTACCCTTGATATGGCTGATAAAATTCAAGACACAGGTGTTGGGTATGTTTGGGTTAATGTCCAAAAAGGCGACGAAGAAGGCGGAGCAACAAAAATTCTAACCAACAATACGGTAGACATCGCACCGTTTTTGGCATTGCGTGATATTGATGCCACCGAACACAATCTCGGTATACGTGAGCGTGTGCACTTCCCCGTGCTTATGGGGCTTATGGAGCAATACGAAGACGATGCAGAGCTAATTGACGCTATAAAAGCAAACAAAAGCAAACTTGTTCCAAAGCATATTACAGTGGACGACATGATGGCTTCTATCAACTACGTTATAGGGCTTGATTATAATATCGGCAACCGTGATGATATTGACCATTTGGGCAACCGCCGCATACGTGCTGTTGGTGAATTATTGCAAAACCAGTTCCGTATAGGGCTTTCCCGCATGGAGCGTGTTATACGCGAGCGCATGACTATTCAAGATTTAGAAGGCATTACGCCGCAAGCCCTTATCAATATCCGCCCCGTAACCGCCGCTGTTAAGGAGTTTTTTGGTTCTTCTCAGCTTTCACAGTTTATGGAGCAAACAAACCCCCTTGGCGAGCTTACCCATAAACGCCGCTTGTCTGCCTTGGGTCCCGGCGGTCTTTCACGTGACCGTGCAAGTTTTGAGGTGCGTGACGTTCACGATTCCCACTACGGCAGAATGTGCCCGATAGAAACGCCCGAGGGTCCAAACATCGGGCTAATTAACTCGCTGGCAACCTACGCCCGCATTAATGAATACGGCTTTATTGAAGCCCCATATAGAAAAGTTGACAAAAATGCCAATCCGCCGCGTGTTACCGAAGAATTTGTTTATGTTACAGCAGATGAGGAAGAAAATTTTGTTGTAGCTCAAGCTAATGCACCATTAAATGAAGATGGTGAGTTTTTGGTTGGACGTGTACCAGGCAGACACCGTGAAATTATAAATGAATTCCCTATAACCGAAGTGGACCTAATGGACGTTTCGCCAAAGCAAATTGTGTCGGTGGCAACTGCTTTGATACCATTTCTAGAAAACGACGACGTTTCCCGTGCTTTGATGGGCTCAAACATGCAACGTCAAGCTGTGCCGCTTATAAAAACCGATTCCCCTATTGTAGGGACAGGCATGGAGTACAAAACCGCAAAAGACAGCGGAGTATGTATTATAGCCCAACGTGACGGCGTTGTAGAAAGCATTTCCGCAAGCTCTATTGTAATTGCAACGGCAACAGGCAAAGACCATTATAAAGTAGTGAAGTTTATTCGCTCAAACCAAGGCACCTGTATTAACCAAAAACCCATTGTTAAAATTGGCGACCATATAAAGGCTGGCGATATTATTGCTGACGGGCCTTCAACGCAAGACGGCGAGCTTGCCCTTGGTCAAAACCCCCTCATTGGCTTTATGAGCTGGGAAGGCTACAACTATGAAGACGCAATACTTCTTTCAGAGCGTTTGGTGGAAGAGGATGTTTACACGTCCATTCATATTGAAGAATACGAGAGCGAAGCCCGTGATACCAAGCTGGGCCCAGAAGAAATTACCCGTGATATTCCAAATGTGGGTGATGACGCACTTAAAGACCTTAATTCTGACGGCATTATACGCATTGGTGCGGAAGTTCGCCCAAATGATATTTTGGTGGGCAAAGTTACACCAAAAGGAGAAACAGAGCTTACCGCAGAAGAGCGTCTACTGCGTGCTATTTTTGGAGAAAAAGCCCGTGAGGTACGTGATACTTCCTTGCGTGTTCCCCACGGAGAAAGCGGCATTATTGTTGATGTAAAAGTGTTTAGCCGCAAAAACGGCGATGAATTGCCACCAGGTGTAAATCAAGTTGTGCGTGTTTACATTGCTCAAAAGCGCAAAATTAGCGTGGGCGACAAAATGGCTGGCCGCCACGGAAACAAAGGCGTTATCAGCCGTGTACTGCCCGTAGAGGACATGCCCTTTTTGCCAAATGGCAGACCGCTTGACATCGTACTTAACCCCCTTGGCGTTCCTAGCCGTATGAATATTGGGCAGGTTTTGGAAGTTCACCTTGGGCTTGCGTCAAAGGTGCTTAATTGGAAAGTTGCAACCCCTGTATTTGACGGAGCTCGTGAGGAAGACATTACAAACACGCTTGGTCTTGCCAACGACTACGCCAATATGGATTGGAACAAATTTGCGAAGAAATGGCAGCCAGAGCTTCCTGCCGATGTCTTTGCCCAGTTGGAAGCAAACAAAGAAAACGCCGAGGAATGGCGTGGTGTTCCCATTGAGTATCACGGCAAAATAAAATTGCGTGACGGCAGAAGCGGCGAAGAATTTGACAACCCCGTAACCGTCGGATATATGCATTACCTCAAACTTCACCACTTGGTTGATGACAAAATTCACGCCCGCTCCACAGGCCCATACTCGCTTGTTACACAGCAGCCATTGGGCGGTAAGGCTCAATTTGGTGGGCAACGCTTTGGTGAAATGGAAGTTTGGGCATTGGAAGCCTATGGTGCAGCCTATACTTTGCAAGAAATCCTTACAGTTAAGTCCGATGACATTGTTGGACGTGTAAAGACCTACGAAGCCATTGTTAAGGGCGAAAATATCCCAGAACCCGGTGTTCCGGAATCATTTAAGGTTTTACTTAAGGAGCTTCAAGCCCTTGCCCTTGACGTACGTATACAGGACGGCGAAAATGAAGTCGAAATCAAAGAAATGGTGGACGACATCGATGACCTTAATGTAAATATCGAAGGCGTGGAAAAAGGCGGCGACGGCTTTATAAAAAAATCCGAGCATAGTTTTGCCGAGAGTGGTGGGGAGGATGTTGCTCCTGCCGTTGGTTTAGATGGCTTACTCGCAAGCATAAACAGCCTTGACGGCGAAGATGATGACTTGGATTTGGACAGCGAAGATGATGATGACCTTGACGATGACATTGCCTTGGGCGACGATTTGGTCACAGCCGATAAAGATGACGACAGTGATATGTTCGTGTCAGATGACCCCGACGAAATGGAAGAAGCGGTTGGTCTTATGAATTCTGACGATGTTTCTGATGATGAAGAGGAGGAATAGACGTGGCCATATCAAAAAATGAAAACGCCTTGGTGTTTGATTCTATAAAAATTGGGCTGGCAAGCCCGCAAAAAGTGCGTGAATGGAGCCGTGGCGAGGTTAAAAAGCCCGAAACCATTAACTATCGCACCCTAAAACCGGAAAAAGACGGCTTGTTTTGCGAGCGTATTTTTGGTCCTGATAAAGACTGGGAATGTCACTGCGGCAAATATAAGCGTATCCGCTTCAAAGGCACAGTTTGCGACCGTTGCGGCGTTGAGGTTACCAAAAAGAAAGTGCGCCGTGAACGCATGGGGCATATAGAGCTTGCCGCCCCTGTTTCCCATATTTGGTATTTCCGTGGCATACCAAGCCGAATGGGCTTGATTCTCGGCATGTCGCCCCGTGCTTTGGAAAAAATTCTATATTTTGCCAGCTACGTAGTGCTTGATGCCGCCGATACAGGGCTTTCTTACAAGCAAATTTTGACTGACAAGGAATATCGTGACGCAGTAGAAAAATACGGTGAAGATGCTTTCCGTGTAGGTATGGGCGCAGAATCTGTTAAAGAGCTACTTCTAAACATCGACCTAGAAGGCGAGAGCGAAGAGCTTAAAAATAGCCTAAAAACAGCCGCTGGTCAAAAACGTATAAAAGTACTTAAAAAACTGGAAGTTATTGAGAGCTTCCGTATTTCAGGCAATCACCCTGCTTGGATGATTCTTGATGCTGTTCCTGTTATTCCTCCGGACTTGCGCCCAATGGTGCAGCTTGATGGCGGTCGCTTCGCTACTTCTGACCTTAATGATTTATATAGACGTGTAATTAACCGCAATAACCGCCTAAAAAGACTGCTTGACCTTGGTGCGCCGGAAATTATTGTACGTAATGAAAAGCGTATGTTGCAAGAGGCTGTGGATGCCCTTATTGACAACGGCCGCCGTGGCCGCCCCGTAACAGGTCCCGGTAACCGCCCGTTGAAGTCCCTTTCCGACTTATTAAAGGGCAAGCAGGGTCGCTTCCGCCAAAACCTTCTTGGTAAACGTGTTGACTACTCAGGGCGTTCTGTTATCGTGGTAGGCCCAACCTTAAAAATTTACCAATGCGGTCTGCCAAAAGAAATGGCTATTGAGCTTTTCAAGCCCTTTGTTATGAAAAAGCTCGTGGAGCTTAATGAAGCGCATAATATCAAAAGCGCGAAGCGCATGGTAGAGCGTTTAGAAGACCGTGTTTGGGACGTTTTGGAAGATGTTATCAAAGAACATCCTGTTATATTAAACCGCGCCCCTACCCTTCACAGGCTTGGCATACAAGCCTTTGAACCCGTGCTTGTTGAGGGTAAAGCATTAAAAATTCACCCGCTGGTGTGTACTGCATTTAATGCCGACTTTGACGGCGACCAAATGCCGGTTCACTTGCCGCTGTCCGTGGAAGCACAAGCAGAATGCCGCTTCTTGTTGCTGTCGCCGAACAACCTATTGAAGCCATCGGATGGTGCGCCAATTACTGTGCCCTCACAAGACATGGTTTTGGGCATATACTACCTCACTATTTGTAAAGAGGGTGATTTGGGCGAAGGCAAGATTTTCAAGGACGAAGAAGAGGCACTTTTGGCTTATGACAACCATTTTATAACACTACATGCAAAAATTAAGGTACGCCGCAAAATGGTGATAGATGGGGTTGAACAAAGCCGTTTGATAGATACGACAGCAGGGCGCATTATCTTTAACGAAGCCATTCCACAAAGCCTTGGCTTCCAAGACCGCACACAACTGGAAAATTTGCTAAAATACGAAATAGACTTTGTATGCGACAAAAAAACATTGCAAGGCATCATAGACCGCTGCATAAGCCGCTACGGCTTTACAAAAACTGCAGAGGTTCTTGACCTCATAAAAGAATTGGGCTTTAAATTTTCCACCCGCGGCGCATTGACCGTTTCTGTTTCTGACATGGAAATTCCCGCTGCAAAAGCAGGTATTATTGCACAAGCTGAAAATGATGTTGAAAGCGTTACAAAAATGTTCCGCCGTGGTTTAATGACTAATTCCGAGCGGCATGACCGTGTTATTGCCGTGTGGAACGAAGCCAACGATAAAATTGCCGATGCTCTTATTGAGGGGCTTGGCGAGTTTAACAATATCCAAATGATGGCTACATCGGGTGCAAGAGGTAGCCGTGCGCAAATTAAGCAACTTGCAGGGATGCGTGGTCTTATGACCAGCCCTTCAGGCGAAACTATTGAGCTTCCCATTAAGTCTAACTTCCGTGAAGGCTTGTCGGTTTTGGAGTATTTCCTTTCTGCCCATGGTGCAAGAAAAACTCTGTCCGACACTGCATTAAAAACAGCAGACTCGGGGTATCTAACCCGCCGCTTGGTAGACGTTTCGCAAGATATTATTATACGTGATGACGACTGTGTTGGCGAAGCTAAAGCGAAGCCTGGTCTTTGGATTTCGGCCTTTATGGACAAAACCATTGGAAGCGAAACTCCAGAAGTTATCGTTGCTCTTAAAGACCGCATAGAGGGACGTTGGAGCATTGATGAAATTAAACATCCTGAAACAGGCGAAGTGCTTGTTGAAGCTGACACCATGATTTCCGGCGACCAAGCTGCTTTGGTAGATAAGTCAGGGGTTAAAGAGGTTCATATCCGCACCATCCTTACATGCCGTTGCAAAATTGGTCTTTGCACAAAATGTTATGGAGCTAATATGGCAAGCGGCCGTCCGGTTCGTACTGGCGAGGCAGTCGGTATTATAGCCGCCCAGTCCATTGGTGAACCCGGAACACAGCTTACAATGCGTAACTTCCACACGGGCGGTATCGCTTCTAACGAAGACATTACCCAAGGTCTTCCTCGTGTTGAGGAGTTATTTGAAGCCCGCAAGCCGAAAGGTCTTGCTATTATAGCTGATTTTAACGGCATTGTAACAGTAACCGACACCCGCAAAAAACGTGAAGTTGTGCTGACCAACCAACAAACAGGCGAAACCAAGGAATATCTCATTCCGTATGGTTCCAGCATTTGCGTGTTTAACGGCGAAAGCCTTGAAGCAGGCGACGAGATTACAGAAGGCTCTATATACCCTCACGACATCCTTAAAATCAAGGGCATACGTGGCGTGCAAGACTATATGCTGCAAGAAGTGCAGCGTGTGTACCGCTTGCAGGGTGTTGATATAAACGACAAGCATATTGAAGTTATAGTGCGTCAAATGTTAAAGCGTGTGCGTGTGGAAGAAAACGGCGATTCTCACTTCTTGCCGGGTTCGTTAATCGACTGGCTTGATTTTGAGGAGCAAAATGAAAAGCTGGAAGCCCAAGGTTTGGAGCCAGCCCAAGGCAGCCGTGTGCTTTTGGGAATAACAAAGGCATCTCTTGCCACAGACAGCTTCCTTTCTGCCGCATCTTTCCAAGAAACCACAAGAGTGCTTACAGAAGCCGCCATCAAAGGCAAGGTGGACCCGCTTATTGGCTTAAAGGAAAATGTTATCATCGGAAAGCTAATCCCAGCAGGAACGGGCATGAAGCTATATCGCAATGTGGACGTGGTGGGCAGCTCTGCCCAGCCTAATGCATTTGATTATACAGAATACAGCGACACCGAAGCAACATCAGAAGATAACCATCAAGAAATAAAAACTTTTTAAAACAACGGGCGGGGATGCGTTTGGCAGTCCCGCCCGCTTTATGTGAGGTAAGTTATGACTTTTGACAATATTTTTGGAAATGCAATATGGCAGCAAATGGCAGATAAAAAGCCTTTGCAGGGCATCACTATGCCAACAGAAATCCAGCAGCAAGCCATACCTCCAATTTTGAGCAGGCAAGACATTTTAATGCAGTCTCCAACAGGAAGCGGCAAAACATTAGCATATCTATTGCCTATTGTGGCCTCAATAAAACATGATGTGAAGTCCGCACAAGCTGTTATCATCGCTCCAACTTATGAGTTAGCATCTCAAATTACCATCATTGCTCGTGGTCTTTTTGAGCGGAGCGAAGATGTTGCCTTGTTGATTGGCGGGGCAGATAAAAAACGCCAGCAAGCGGCATTAAAAGCAAAGCCTCGCATCGTGGTTGGCACTTTGGGTAGGGTTGCAGAGTTTGTGTCAGATAAAAAGCTGTCGATGCATTACGTGCGTACTCTTGTTTTTGATGAAGCTGACCGTATTTTTGTACCAGAAAATATGCCTCTTGTTGAAGGGCTTATTAAATCCACTCTTAAAGATAGGCAAATCGTATTAGCTTCTGCCACAATGCCTCAAAAAACCGTGGAGCTTGCAAGACCTCTTATGAAAGAAATTGCAGAAATCAAACTAGGTAGCAAAATCCCAAAAAATATCCAGCACTATTTTATTATTACAGACGTGCGCAAAAAAAACGAGCGGCTTCGCTCGATAATTCACAGTCAAAATATCCAAAAATCCCTTGTTTTTGTGAATATGCCCTATGCTATTGACAAAACCACACAGACTTTAAATCATCACAATATCCCCGCAAAATCTCTTCAAGCCACTC
>Ga0123352_10020006_pt1 | contig 10668 bp, 13 predicted proteins | sample TergutLab28metaG_FD_89700 | JGI IMG/M metagenome (GOLD analysis project Ga0123352, IMG submission 89700) | Labiotermes labralis P1 segment gut microbial communities from Petit-Saut dam, French Guiana - Lab288 P1 | ecosystem: Host-associated > Arthropoda: Insects > Digestive system > Gut ... | reverse complement strand
CAGTAGTAGTGGTGTAGTAATAGTAGTATTGGTGGTGGTCATAATAGTAGTAGTCATAGTAGTAGTGGTGGTGTAGTAATAGTAGTAGTTGTGGTGGTAGTAGTAGTAGCAGCAGCAGCAGATGTTGTAGTAGTAGTAGTAGTAGTAGTAGTAGTAGTGGTGGTGGTGGTGGTGGTAGTAGCAGCAGCAGCAGTATCAGCAGAACTTCTTATTATGTATGCAGTTCATCTACACAAAATTCTTATGACATGATGTCAAAGTTCTGCAACACCATAACGTTTGTAAATCTCAACCAACAAACAAACAACACTTCACCTACGTATACAATTTCATGTCTAGCTCCAATAATTCAATAGTTATTACTAACAAATCAAGCACAAAAAATACTTCATTTTATGAAATAAATAAAAGAAACACAAATAAATAAATAAGTAAATAAACAAAACCACATCAGTTGAGGGATTAATGTGTTCTGTTAATCATCTGATATACCTTGCAACCTCTTGAGCCTGAGGTGTGTCACCATGACCTCTGCGACATAAGTCACTCAGCTGTCGTGACAGGATATCCACTTCATCACACAAGCCTAAAATCTCTGCTTTATGTATTCCTGGCAGCCCATCTGCAACCTGTGGGGCAAGGAAACAAAAGATCATATAAGACGGCAACAGTACCTCACCCTGGAACATTCTAACATGACATGATGCATCAACTGAAAAGATGACCATCATTTGGAAAGGTTAAACTTTATGTCACACTAAAATATCAGTGCAGGGCATTCTTTGCATCATGTCCTTGTGCATGGCAGCTGTACTGTATAGAAAGCCTGCAACCACTGGGACTGCCATACTCAGCACAATGACAAAATGGGATACCCTGTACTATCATACATCAAACAAAAACATAATATACACTAATAGAGTAGTAGCAGTAGTAGTAGTAGTAGCAGTAGTAGTAGTAATAGTTTCATTCCACAAAAGAACAAATTTCTTTATTTTTTTTAATAACACATATGCAACAAGATGCATTTAACTAAATCAGTTATAATGATTACAAAATCAACAATCACGGAGTTGTACCATGTACATTTTTATTGTTGTCCTCCATTTTTTGTCTGTAACACATATTAACATATATATCACATTTTATGGGAGTTTAAATAATGATCTCATTTAAATGTGAACCAACATTCATTCACTAAAGCATCACATTCTCATGACAGTTGATAAAAATCATAGGAATGCTACAATAACAGTACAAACACAAGGTAACACCACATATAGCATTCAAGTGAAGAATCAAAGTATACATTCAAAGACAAAACCTACCTTCTTTTCATCCTTCCATATGAATGCAACAACAAATATAACATATCAGAACAACCAAACAAAATCTTGTTTCACTGATTCTATACAAATAATACAGTCACTTAGAAAACCTTCAGAATAAGTCATATATTAACATTAGCACAGAAATGTTAATTTTGAAATGAAATAAACAATGGGCAATATCGATGTTACAGTTGGGAAGAAACTGCTTTGTTCCCTTTGTTTGTGGATAATGCAAAATAATGGTCAATGCTTAAGAACCAAAATGCTGTGCATATTTTTTTACTTCTCCCAAATATCATACATGCCCTTCCTGAGGTCACACTCATAACAATGTGATGTGAGATCACACGCACAAACACACACATCCACGCACGCACATGAACTTGCACATGCACACATACTCACATGCGCGTGCGTGCACACACTCTCACGCACGCGCACGCATGCACACATACTCATGCACTCACACACACACACACACAAAGGTTAATGTAACATCTAACTGCCATCAGTGCCAATGCACAATGTTCAGCAGGACCTCACAGACAGCTTACCTTCTTGCCTTCTGCCACAATGAGTGCAATAGCCTGCTGCCCAAGTCCACGATCATCTCTGTCCGGGTGAGCCAGCCACCTCCGTGCTTGCTCCAACCGTCCCGATACAGTGTGAGCAGGCTGCTGCATACCAGATTTCTCTACCCCAATAACAGCGTGTTGCACAAGCTCACACAGCTGTCCCAACTTCTCCTGAATGCTGTGAGCCAAACATTCAGCCTAACAGCAAATACAAAAACAGGAAATGTGAAAGGTCAAAATGTTTTCCAAAAATACACATATTTTGTAAAACTATAACACAAAAACTGTCCATTCTAATTCTGACACACATATTTACAAAAGCCAAATGGCTTGTACAGTAATATAGTATATCTAACATAGGCTTAGACAGTGACAAGCATGTGTGGTACTGTTGCTCACATGACAGCAACATGCTAGGTAAGCAATGTGCCAGTAAGATATGTGGGAAAGGGAAGGCTGAATGGAAGTCTGTTGCAGAAGGTACAGCTGTGGGTCATTCTGTATCACATCAACAGAATTCACAGCCTCAGCTTCACAGAATGTAAAGCTAAAGGTGCTGTTCCTGTCAATGAAACAAAAGCATACAGGAGGAGCAGAGGTACAGCTCCATTCATTGTTAAACTTGGCACTAGACAGATCTATATGAAAACTGCAGTTTGTGTCATGGATGTAAGTACCCATATCAATTTTTACCAGTCTAAGTGGAACAGTTCTGAAATAGTGGTGGTCTGAATTTCTGGGACTTTGGATACAAGTTCTCAATTTACAAGAATCCAAACCAATACTTTTTGAATATGAATACTCAATGTCTACACCACTGGTGATAATGACAGTCTGACACACCTTCTGTTTAGACTGCAATATACTACCGGGTGAATCTGGCAGAATGCCTGGGTCATTTTTGTCTGCAATTTTTTTAAATGACTGGAAGCAAATGAAACTTGCTTCATTCAGAATCACTGCCTGTTCATGCTCATACAGTGCACGAGTAATTTACCGTGTCCTCAACAGATCGTGCCTAGTGGCACTCATTTTCACCACACTAGTCATTGCTGAACTGCAAGACAGCAGCATCTCAAAAAAACATGTGGCCCCCTCAATCACCAGACTTGACACAACCAAATTTCTTTCTTTGGGCTACATGAAGGAGAGTGCACAAAGGAACAAACTTTACACCACTGCAGCTTTGAAAGTGCCAACACTGAGAACAGTGTTCTGCAACGAAAGGCAGACAAAATCCAACATTCAGTCCAGATATGTTTAGCAGAGGACAGTGGCCATTTTCAAAAATTTATATGAAGTCATTCAATTCAGTGCGAATTCATGCATGTGTCACCTTAGTTTAATCTCAATCGATGCAAAAATTATGAAATTATAGGCCTCAATGACCCGGGTGTTTTACATTAATCACCCTGCATACAGTTACACAGTGATTAAGTGCGGTCAGGACTATGCATGGATTATATGCTTCAAATATACAAAATACTCTTTTCCTATTCAACATACAGTCATGCGCCACATAACGACGTCTTGGTCAATGATGGACTGCATATACGATGGTGGCAAGAATTTTTGGAAACTTTAGATAAGCTGAAGGTGGAGGAAAATTACTTGCCAGAGCAAATTTTTAATATGAATGAAAACTCCATATTCTGGAAATGGATGCCTGAGAGGATGTCCATCCATAAGGAGGCCAAGTCAATGCAAGGTTTCAACATTTGTGTAAGTACACTCTATGACTTTGCATGACGATGCATTTCTCAGAACGTATCACCGTTGTTAAGTCGTAAGACTGTGCAGTATTTTATACTGTTACTCTATATTATCTGACAACATTTCAGTTGATGGAACTGTACAGTACAGCAATGGCCAGGGATGTAGACAAAAGCAGTCATAGGATAGCTTTTAACGGTATTCATTTCATGGCATTAAAAAGAACCACCAAAAGGTCTCAAAATCAGGTGCAGTCTAAACTTGAAAGAGGAGTTATCATCCAGCATATGTGATCTCTGTTTAAATTCTGGAAGCTCTTACCTGGGGTGTGGTACCCTTCCCATCCTGACGCAGCTCACAAAGAGCATCAGTCATAGTAGTTATGTCACCACACAACTTCCTAATGGCCTCTGCATCTCCGGGCAATGCACGTTCGGAAACCCTCTGTGAGTGCTCGAGTATCTGTCTGACACTTTTCTCACCCACACCCCCTCTCAGAGCCAGTGGGTCCTGCAGACAGCAGAAATAAAAGCTGAAGATTCAAATCTGCAGGGAAGTTATGTACTGTTGTTGTTGTTTGGATGAGTAGGCCCCAGCATTCTGAAATACTACAGGGCCTTCATCATTCATTCATTCATTCAAAAAATCCAAAAAGATAATCAAACATGAAGATGAAGGCACTGTAATGCTCCGAAACACTGGGAACCACTCACCCAACTAACCAATTTATTTATTTATTTCAAGTAATTCATTTATTTAACTCATTTCACATACATGAATCATTTATTTATTCACTTACTGATTTATGTGTATATACTTACTAATTTAATTTAATGAGTATATTTACTTATTTATTTTTCAGATTTTTCACTATATTTTCTACCTAATCTTCAAATACAGGCCTTAAGAACATTATTTCCAAACATGTATTTAATTATCATAAATATAAATATTAATTTGCTATTTAATTCAGAACTCTTTCGTCCCTAATCCCTGCAAATAAGTTACTTCTTTGGTCAGTACACCCCTTCTCACATAAATACATAAATCTCCATGGTGGATATTTGATTTATTTGTTTCATTTTTTTACTTTGTTCCATGAAGTTAATCAAGTTACGTAGCTTACAAAGGGTTAGGTTTGGTCTGGTAGGTTATGGCCAGGATAGGTTAAATTGGGTTAGGCAGAGTTAGGTTACATTAGTAATGAATTAAATGTTTACTTCATTACTTTATTTATTTAACTTATTAATTTCACTTTTAATCAATGAATTAAACTATTATATTCGCAAAACAAGAAAATACATAATTTCAATTATTAATTTATAAAGATTAATGTATTTAATATATTTATTTCCTCTACTTTACATGTATTAATAAAGATAAATTCATTAAATTAATCAATTAATTTAGTCACTTATGTATATATTTACTTCATTTACTTATTTAAGCTCTTCAATATACTTATATAATTTACATAAGTACTAATTACTTCGGTGGAGTTAGGTTGGAAGTTAGGTTAGTTTACATTGGAATGGGGATGGCTTATGTTAGATTAGGTTAGTAATTTATTTGTTTATTTATTTGTTTTATTTAGGCTATTTATTTAACTTCTTTAATTTATGTAACCTACTTATTTTCCTGAAAACATGCTGCCAACTCCCAAAACTGTCTGCTGCAGCAGGCATATAGAAATCATATAAGAATTTTATTAAAAAAACTGACTACTGATGCTCGCATATTGTCACACAATGGAAGAACTTTAAAACAAATTAAGTGATCACATTTTACACTGCAAGCAAAACCAAACACCATTTCACAAAATTTATTCCTCTTTTATACCTCCAGCCAGTCCCGAGCAGCCCTAACTTTTCCTTCAATTGCATTTTGAGCCTTCTTCATTACAGTCAAGTTGTCAGCATCCCATTCTTCCTCATCATATGTTGTGAGCTGCAAGACTCTAATGATTTCATTCAGTTCATCTGTCATGCGCTGTGCCAGATAATTACGGTTCTCTGCTGCTTCCTCTGCCCCCTTACCACCTAAAAATGATAGCATATAGATAGTATACAGCATATAGATAATTTTTAATGTTTGCCATCCCGAAGTGTTTAACACATATATAAATATACAATGATGTATCAGTCAAACACAACAAAAGTTTATTATGTTTATTATCGTATTAGGGCAACATGTTTCGATTCTTATAGAATCATCTTCAGGCCCTTCTAAGAAACAGATCCTTGGAACGCATTTTAAACACTGCTAAGTAAGGATCTCTTTCTTAGAAGAGCCTGAAGATGATTCTATAAGAATCGAAACATGTTGTCCTAATACAATAATAAACATAATAAACTTTTGTTGTGTTTGACTGAAACATCATTGTATATTTATATATGCATATGGATAACTTTGACAAGAAGTCTTTTTATGTAGGGTACCAGGGAGAGGAGTGTCAAGTGTTGGTGGGAGGCATGATGTAAGCACCTGCAAATAATTTTCTGGTGCAAGTGGCCACAATACTGCCAACGTTTTCTCCCTTATGTTGAATATGACCATCAGTCAATGCCACGCTGGGAGATATACTTCAGGTTTTACGAGTTTCTTGTTACATTTTGCTGACTATGCACAATCTCTCAATTGTTTTATTCCAGTTTTATTGTGCACATTCAATTGCCTGTAACTTTAAGATGTTGTGAAACAATGCCATATTGACAGGCATACTTTGTTAGCATTAATGTACACAGCAAATGTATGGCTGCAAGTACAAACAGAATGTAAAACAAAACGGTTATCTACAACAAAATCTTATAAGTACATATTTATAATTTCATTATACACATGTTTTGTTGTTGGGACAAAATCACATATGGGCAGAAACAGATATATGGCTTGCATAAGGTACAAACAAAGACGATGATGCATGCAATAAGCAAATATGTAAGAATTTACAATAAAGATCACAATGGCTCCCTATCACATTTGATCAAATGTTGCATTTAAAAGCTATTTTGATGTTACATCAGAGGCAGCACTTTCTCAGCATCATGGGAGGGCAACGTAAGGTACGCAGTACTGATGAATGTAATAAATCATCACAAACCTTGTGCAATTATGTGAATAAAGATCTTCATGCTACAAATGAGGATGGGTGCTAAAGTCTTCACTTGCTCCAGACAGCGTACTAAGATCTCCCGATGCACTTGGTGAGTAAGTTCCTTTTCACGTCCGCCAACCTCCCGTGAAACCTGCAATGTATGGTTGTATACGTCAGTCCTGCATTCATCAACATGGCATATGAACATAAACAACCCTTACAAATTCAGATCTACAAACAGGCACATTTTAAATTCATAGTACGCAGAATATTTGTGAAACAATGGCACCAGTGCAGGGGTATGCACCATGTACAAAGTAATAAAACAATTCTACGTAAACACAGGTCCTTGGATGGTTCATTTTTAAGCTGTGGACCATTTTCAAACAGAAGCGCCAAGTGAGTGTAGCTGCCACGGCCACATAACGAAGTTCTGTTCACAAGACCCCCCACTCATCATGCTTAAACCTTATGTTAATCAGTACACCATGTGACATATGTTGGTGTGAAAAACATGGCATGCAAATACGTATTCACAGAAATGTGTGATACGCACATTATATATGGCCACAGATAGAGCAAAGAATATGAGGCGTGTGTATACGATACGAGGCAGTGTGTATACAATATGAGGCAGTGTGTATACAATATGAGGCGTGTGTATACAATATGAGGCGTGTGTATACAATATGAGGCGTGTGTATACAATATGAGGCATGTGTATACAATACGAGGCAGTGTGTATACAATATGAAGCGTGTGTATACAATATGAGGCAGTGTGTATACAATATGAGGCAGTGTGTATACAATATGAGGCGTGTGTATACAATATGAGGCAGTGTGTATACAATATGAGGCGTGTATATACAAAGACATACTTCCCAGTCACCACACTCCTGACAGAAAATATTTTCTAGATTGGTGGGTGATTTTAGGAAAAGAAGACATTTGTGTTTACCAAAGCAAAACAAGAGAGACAAAGGGCAGTCCGGACATCAGAGCTGAAGACAGCATTCTAGGAAACACTACTGAATACCCTGTCCATTCAACAGGCTGGCAGGTTCTCCAGCAGCAATTCCTACACCTTGCCCATATACAGTGAATGCAAGGCCTGCACCCCAAACCTTACCTTGGGACAGCCAAGTTTTTGTCAGTGGCTCCTGTGTCAATGTGCCAACAATCCTTTTCTGTAAGAGCTGAGGTTCTCACAGCCGAAGAATCAGGTCTGCTGGGACATTATCTTGTTTCGTTGGGCAAGTGGTTCCCAACATTTCAATGTAACAAAGTGTCTTCAGATTCAAGCTTCAAACACCAAGATAAATAAATTTTTTTGGGCTGCTTGACCCTTTCCATTCAGAATATCAGGAACCACTCATTCAGCAACACAGCATCACATCCCAGAACACCTGAATATTCATCCTCCTTCTTTGTCCCATATGCTTTTAACAGTTGAAGCATGCCTTGCTTGTGATGGCACCATGACCTTCCACAATCAATACTTGTGGATGGCTACTAAACAATGTTCAGCATGCACATGGTTCATGCTCATGGGCGTAGGCATGCAGAATATGTGCATGAGGCATAATTGTAAGACCCCAGGCATTCTGTAACTTAGCACTGGACAGCAGAAAAATCACGCTACTATCAAAAATTGAACCCCAGATGCTGCAGCCAGTGATTTATCAGTTTCTACAGTATTATATGACAGAATTAATTACTTTCACATGTACTCACTTTACTGAGGCAAGGACTGAGGTCCTTAAGAAACTGAACAAGATCCTCCATTGTTTCAATCACTTCTGCAACTGCCAGATAGTCCAGCACCCGCTTGCATTCTCGAATAATCTTCCGTACTTCCGACTCATCAAAACAAAGCAGCAGAGCAGATGTTCCTTGCAGAATGCCTCGGGAGCCTTCAATAAGCTTCTTTCTATAAATGTCAAGTTTCAACAATTTAACAGTAAAATCAAGTCAGTATTAGATAAAATATCTGGTATATCAGGAGATCCTTGCAGCACGAAGTGCTTTATTATTCAGTCCATTTGTTTTAAATAAAATATATACCTAGCTGGACCACTGTATGGGTCAGCCTTCAACATAGCAGAGGCTTCCTCTAACAGACGTGAGGCCCCCTCCACCCTGACCAGTGCGGCTGGCATGTCCTGCTTCAGGATTGCATCTTCACTGGAGTTAATAGTTTCACGTCCAACCTAGGAAAGCACAACTACTAGTATAAAAAGAAGATATTCTTTAAAAGTTAACAACAAATAAGAATCACCATTCAGATACAATTCAGGCATAACAGGATTACAAAAACTTTGTAACAATTAGACCATATACATAAACGGTCAAACTCAGTTATAACGTCATGGAAGGGACTGAATAAATTGTGTTGTTGTAAGGAGTGTCACTGTAAGCAAGGCGTACAGTAAAAGTGAGTGAAAAACATTTCAAGACAAAATACAGGGCTACATGCATATTACTTCAGGTTAATGCACGATCTGTTTCAAATTTAAATTACAATTAACATATAGAAACAATAGTAAAATACTCTTCTGTAACTGTAAATTTCCATACAGGCTGAACATAAGAAATATATTAACTTACACTTAATATTTAGGTAACAACATATGTTACCACGAGACAAGGAGCATTCACAGGGTACACTCTCCCTTCTCACTTGCTTAAACCACTTTCAGCAGCACCTCATTGTCTCTTCATTCAGGCTTTCAAAATCACTTTATTTTGGATCTGTTGTGTTCAAACACACTAATAATTTTGGTTCTTTTTTCCAAATCATTTGGATTGTAGAATTTAAAAGGCCAAACTCCCAAAACACATCAGCTCTCTTCTTTCCATTTCACTATACATTTTATCACTCTAACTTTCCCTTTGATGCTCAAAAACTTACTTTTATTCATGAGTGTAGCCACATTATCATATTACCTGTCTCCTGATAACTGAAGGAGTAGAAACATAAAGGGCAACTTAACACACAATGTGAATTACCATTACTATTGCCATTTTTTAGGTATGGAATTTATGCTGCTACCTGATAGTGTACATGGCTTGCCCGTAGCAAGGAAAAGGAGATGGCAGATATCTCAAAGTTGCCTACTTCATGGTAATTATAGTGGAACGGTTCCCTGGCAATATCGCTATATCCAAGGTAGATGTTGTTCTTACATATGTCATATTAAGGACAACATAAAAACACGTGCCGTATGGGGAATTAGTTGGTACTACTGAATGTGTAATGCTACAGATAATGTGTCACACAAATTGAGGTCATTATAACTGAGTTCAACTGCATTTGTACGTTATAACATAACACACTATATTTTCTAACAAACTCATAGCAGCAAGCAATGTCAGCATCTCAGAATGTAGGTCATCTGGTGTTCTCACACAGTAGTGTTGCTAAAGTAGACCCCTTAACTCTGAAAATACAGGCCCTACATTACATTCCTTCAATACGTTGCAATTCAATAACCCAACAACTGTGTCACATCCTAGAAGACCTGCATCCTTGTCAAGCACCTGACCACATTAAGCAATGACTTTAGGTCCTGATTAATATACTTAATATGTGGCAATAAAAGAAACGTCCAGTATGGAAAGGATTTAAATATCTGGAGAAGACATAGCTCTGTACCTTCACAAGGTTGGTCACGGCTCGACTAACAGCCATAACAGGCCGCTCCAAATCAGGCATAGCATTGCCATCTTCAGCTTCTTCATGCAAGATCACCAGCCGTGAAACCTGTAACATGATACCACCTTAGTTTCATCGCAACATATCAACAGATCTTATGTTTATTGGACCGTGCATCATCTTGATAGTTGAATAAAGACAGACCAACTTGATGTCACTTGCTTTATTATTTCATTATTTACTGCTCAACATGTTTCGGATGTTAATATATCCATCCTCAGGAGCTTGCGACTTATTT
>Ga0123352_10020005_pt1 | contig 10668 bp, 7 predicted proteins | sample TergutLab28metaG_FD_89700 | JGI IMG/M metagenome (GOLD analysis project Ga0123352, IMG submission 89700) | Labiotermes labralis P1 segment gut microbial communities from Petit-Saut dam, French Guiana - Lab288 P1 | ecosystem: Host-associated > Arthropoda: Insects > Digestive system > Gut ... | reverse complement strand
GATGGGCATAGTAGTGCCCGAAACATGTTGAGCCTATAAGAAGTACAATAAAATAATAAGTGGCATCTAGTTGGTTTTTATTCTTCAGTTATCACAATGATGCACGGTCCAATAAACATCAAAGAAATACAAGTCCAGCACGTTAAACTACGTACTGCATCGCCCTCAATGCAATGATTAAAATATCACAATTCTACGAAACGTAAAGCTGACAAGCATAAGATGATAAAACCGCAACTTTCTGATATTAAAACTACGTGATAATGAGCCTCTTCAAGTAGAAGCTCGCCCTGTCTGGCATCGACCAACTTCGTCTTTTCCATATCCGTGCACTGATGACACTATTCTACATGAAAATCCGACAAATATTAACATACATAAGTGCATTAGTCGGATTTTTATGTAAAATAAGCTCGCAGCCGTTTATATTCTGTATGGAATATGCATAAAAACGTCTGTTCCGACGCGTGTTACGAAGGGCTCTTGTTCAAATGGAGCGTGTAAAGTGCATCGTGTCGGGCTTCGCAATCAGGACCACGCTGCATGGAATTAGTTAGCTACAGTAAGAGAGATGTAAAACAAATTATTGCACATCGACAAGCAAATATAGCCTATATGTACAAACATTGTACCAGTAAATACATGTAAACATACGTGTGTGTGTGTGTGTGTGTGTGTGTGTGTGTGTGTGTTCTGGTGTCTGTATCACCCACAAAGTAAGGAAGCCAGGCCACGGCAAAAGCATTCTGGCGAGATGTGTTATATAACAACTGAATCACATGATTATGGCCTGCCGAGATAGGTGTGACATATACGTTGATATTTGGTAGAGAGGTATCGACATTTCAGAAACACATGTACCATATTACAGAGCGTCACGTCGCAGATGATGTGTCACTTTCATACCAACCTCAACGATACAAATTACGAAGTGCTCCTATTAAATCCGAAACGGAAACGCAAAAGTAATAGCCACGTATCATTCAAGAAAATTACCGATACACCTGCGTCACCCCCAAATAGGTCTAATCACATAGGGCAGTTTTTCCCAAACTTTTTTCTCGCGGACGCCTGGTGGGTTCAAAAAATAATCACGAATCCTCACATCCTTGCCAATATTAATACAGTGTCCGGATGACAGATTTCCAAAATTAAAAATTTATATCACAGACCTGAATAGATAGCTACGAATACATACTAGTAGCATATATATAACAATGCATTGCATTATTTGACGTTAATTAAACCGACTGTAGCTCGCTTCGTGGGTACAGGAAGTTTCTTAATTAGATATCCTAACGGTCACATGAAATAAAACATATATTTAATTTAAGAAGTTTTGCGATTATTTTTAACAAAACATTATTACTTTAATTAAAAGAATAAGTAATGCTCAAAGTAACCATTACAGAAATGTATCGACGGGCATCCTCGGAAATGGTTGCCGATTCCTTGGGATTCGAGAAGCACACTGTGGGAACCGCTGGTATAGTGAAAAGATTTTGAAATAATTTAGACATCGGACCTATATTCCAAAAAATACTGACGCTGACGGAAACGTTCATTACGAGGATAATGACATCGATATTCCAACACAAAACATATGTATCTGTGATATCAAAACAACGATGTAATAAAACCGAAAATGAACGTATCTGGAATGACAAGGACATAATGTAACAGAACGCAAATTGTCCTCAAAATATGGGCCTTCCGTGTTTGAGGACACTATCGTGCAGTCGCAACCGTAATCATCCCACAGCACATATGTCACATAATAAAAACGTGGCAGATATTCATGGTCATTCATTGAACAAACCAAGCACGTTTTCATACCGTGCACTAGTTGAAAACCAAAGAAATATTACACCATTACAGTGCATTTCAGCGTGATTTCAGGCTTCCGTCGCGGTGTAAATAAGATCTGTGCTCCCTTGGGGGATTTTACGCCGTTTGGATTGGTAGTTTTACCGAAGTTTCGAGACAATATTTCGTTCCCAAGAAGAAGAAATAATATTGGCCTGCTTGACCTTTAAAGATGGGACCAACAGTTTGTACTGAAACATCGGAACAACTAAAAATCTTCATTGCGTAAAATCCCAGAACAGGGCAGATATAGTACACGTGACTTCAACACGGCGTGTTTATTTTCACCGTAATTTTTCTCAATAATTGTCACGTGGGAGAACATATAACGACATAAACAAGTGTGGAAACAAAAGGTAAAGCAGTCCCATTACAGGCCCAAGGTGCCCAGAGGGTTCCAAGAAGTTAAGGTTCCCAGATTTCATGACAACGGCATAGGATGGTGGTAAGGTTGTCAGCCTTACGTACCGGCCGCCTCTAACCCCAGGAAATACTCCTGGTACTCATTTCTGTTAGAGGCTGAATCGACCCCAGGGCCATAGAGTGATCAGAAGGATTTTATGTCAATGAAAAATTCCAATGACACCAGCTGGGATCGAACCAGCGACCTTCCGATTTGTAGCACAGCATATTAAAGTTAAGTTTCTTAAGGGTATCAAGAAACTGAATTCGTTTAAATCTTTCTGAAGTCACATTAACAAAGCAACTTACCTGAAAATTCCAAACGTAATCAAGTGTACTGCAAGCACACATAACAGGTGACCTAATAACTGTTCTTTTTCTTTGACGGAAAGAAAACAAAAAATATCTACCGATAACTGAACCATTCAATTCACAGTGGAAGACTATGAGGTAACTTTGCTGATATCAGCTGCGAATGACAATTGACAGACAACCCATAGAGTTGTATGGGTGATGCATTGTGAAGGGAAAACGTAAGGAGGTTCTGAGGGTAATTAATCGTCTAGCTGCAAATCCTGACCACCCCAATGTCCTGTGCTTCCTGCACAAGCCAAACGCCTTCTCGGGTGCAGTTCAAATATATCCGACAACTCTGTGGCGCAAAATAGTGACTTCCATCACGAACGTTTCAATCTCGAAACCTACAGTGTGCTAAATATAGTATCCATTCTTGAATAATTTTACAAGGAATTGTGGACAGTTTCAGGTGCAATCCACAGTTTCTTGATTTTTAGCCTAATTCACTTACTTGCCGACTGATTTTACTTCACTTAAGGCCGATATTTAAATTTTACAGAATATGGTTTCTCAGACTGTGGAACGCGTACCGCTACCGGTGCGGCAACTGCTGTTTACTGCAACACGACCTTAATTTTAAAAAGTAGAAATATAATCATAAGGTTCGTCATCTCTGTTGTGTTTATAATAAACTAGATTGGAGTGCATGTTCTTGTCTAACACAACTACATGACGAACTTTAAGATTATATATGCCAGTCGAGGCTCCATCCAGAAGTATGAAAATGTAATAAATTATATACATATCTCTACCATCATATAGTCGTGTTAGACAAGTATATACACTCAAATCTAGTCGAAATATAAAATAGCATAGACATTTTACGCAATCAATACAACAGAAGCCACATATATTTGCTAGTAAGCAGCATTGCCTGCAACATTTTACAGTTCACCAGCCCTTTCATCTAGTCTTTCCAATTTCACCATTTTGTTTCGAAACAAAAAAAAAAAAAAGGTAGTATATTGAAAGTGTTAAATTTCATTTTGTCATATGCCATCGAAAGGTTTAAAAACCCCTGCTCTATAGAGTGCATACGACATTTCAGTGTCTCAAAATTATTAAGATTCGAGCCTGCTGAGATGCTATATTTCGTTGTTGGTTAAGTAGTAAATAGTGTAATACTTCGAAACGTCGGGAACTATAGCAGGGACTAATTCCACAAAGTCTCCAACTTCAGGCGCAGGTTACGTTAGCGAACCTAGGCTGACGTCACAGGCCGGGAGAGCGCAAATTCTTGTGCGCGTAGATCGGCGTGTTTCTGCAGTAAGAGGGGTGGTAGTGCCAGTAACCTTCTGCCAACCTAGCACCTGCAAACGTGTGACTGAAGCAGGAGAGCCGTGAGGCTTGTGAGACTCGAGCTGAAGATTGTCGTACACAGACTAACATGCCAGATGTCTCGAATCTTCTGCATGTAGTTTATGGCGTGATATAAGAAAGGAACTTGATTGAATTTTATTAAGACTTTATACAGAGGTGATCTTGGCTTATTTCAAAGTACTGTTCAGGGATTCGACAAGAAGGATAGAAAGCTACCAAATAACATTACGTAACCCGACCGTAAATCTATCAGCGCAAGTCACAAATACAAATTTCGAGTTCTATAGCTAAAGCTACCTCCTAAGTTAAATTAACTAATAAGGAGCTACACGATGGTATTAGACGTCCCTCTAAGTAGCTAACTAACTAACCAAACCCATGGAGCATATTCTTTCTTAAAAAACCAACAGGTGCCAAGTAAGTCAAGAAATTCTCCGCATTTTATGAAACGCAAGGTTTCATAACCCTGCTCACAAGATCCCGCCACCTGTTCCTATCCTGAGCCAGATCAATACACTCAACGCCACCCCTCCATTCTATTTCTTATAGATCCCTTCTAATAGCACTCTACCTTCTACGCTTAGGTCTGTCAAGTGGTCTCTTTACCTTTGGTCTCCCAAAAACCGCGTATGTACATCTCCTTCCCCCCTACGTGCCACATTCCCCAACCATCCCATTCTTCTTGACTTTATCACTCGAATCGAATAATGTTTAGTGAAGAATACAGATCATGAAATTCCTCACTATGCAGTCTCTTCTAGCCCCCTGTTACCTCTTCCCTCTTAGGTCCAAATATCTTCCTCAACACCCTCTTCTCCAACAATCGTGTGCACTTGCTCATACGTTCCAATCACAACGGAGTCGCAGTCTGTTTTGGTGCTTGAACTTTGGTTAGATTATAGTTATTATTATTATAGATGGTGGTAGAAGGAGCAGCAGTAGTAGTAGTAGTAGCGGCAGTAGTAGTAGTAGTAGTAGTAGTAGCGGCAGTAGTAGTAGTAGTAGCGGCAGTACTAGTAGTAGTAGCAGCAGTAGTAGTAGTATTATTTTATGTGGAGAAGCATATTGCTTCATTCATATGTTGCCTGCGTTAAATTTATAGCACAGAATTTCACACTGCCGCCTTGTTTGTAATTATAAGTTATAAATACTACTAGAAAATTGACAGCTACGGTCATATAGTTCTGTACCACATCTGACGTGTGCATGTCCACTGGTTCATCAGTCACCGTCATAAAATCAAAGACAAAACAGGCCAGAGAGTGCATGAAGCTGCCACATTATATGACTAGCTGAAAATCACAGTTTTGATGATCTATTACCTTGAGTCCTGACATCGTTTCGGAGCCCAACATTAAGTGCAGCCAGCGTCCATAACACTTATAAAAGAGTCCGTTCTACCAATTACGGTCAACGTAAATAAAAAGTACGATTTCGAGATAATCTCCAGTGCGATGATATTCAATCAGAATCTGATTTCAAAATTGAACTCAGAGTCACACATAAAACATGATGATTTCATAGGCCTACTTTTGTTGTTACGAAATGAAAGTAGGCTAAAAACTATAGGACTATATTTATTAAGACTATGGACGACGTCCAAGAATATTGTCACATAAATAAATTGAAACACAAGATGCAACTCTGTTGCCACAAGAACAGGAGACGGCAGGTGCTAAAGTTAACTCAAGTGCTATCACAAGAGTTTCAAAAACCCATAGTTTGGCTTTCCCGTAATTTATAGTCGCGACAGAACGTCGAGAAACGACACTAAGGCTTGTTATATCGACTGTTATAGTGGCAGCAGACCTATTCGTGTTAATGAGCCATATATTGGAGGACATCTATCACAAAGGAGGTTAGTTGGACGATATCATAATGGCTGACGTCCAAAGAACGCACATCTATTTTTATTTCTTATTTTGGCACTCCTACAAGAACTGTACTTGCACCGGTCGAGAAACTAAAGAAAAGGTCACACTGAACGTATAAATTAACAGGCAGAAATATACACGTCCATGTGATGATACAGTAAAGAGATGTGTCAATAGCTTCTATGTTTCCGCTAATTTGAAATTACCCAATTTAACGTAACTTGTAGAGAGATAGGGACAGAAACATCAGCAAGAGCGGAAAGTCATATACCTAATCCCTGGGCGTAATTTACACTTTCAACTTAGGGGAACGCTATATTTCATACATTTGTGGTTGCGATGTGCAAAGGCATTTTCAAGACAGCTTATAAAATAAACGTCCTGTACTAAACTCTATATGTTCTATATCGGTGCATTGAGGAATATTAACACTTATGCAGAAAATTAACAATTTCACATTGATAAAACATGCTGTACCTCATACTAATATTCACCGACATGTTTCGATTTGTTCTACGACCATCATCAGGATACCTTACAAGAATACAGATAAGGTACAACAATTGTCCAAATTTTATAAGCGAAACCTATTGCTGTTACAGTTAATATCTCCCTATGGTCATAAAGTGTCGAATTATGTTGCTGCCTTAATGTTACAAACAGATAAAATTATTTTGATGTTTTGCTGACCGTGCATCTCAGTATATTTATCTCAGTAATTAATCAACTTGATGCACAAAATTTTTGTTTTGCAATAAGTTTATTTCATGCCTCTACATGTTTCGAGCACGTGTGCTCGAAACATGTAGAGGCATGAAATAAAATTATTGTAAAACAAAAATTTTGTGCATCAAGTTGGTTAATTACTGAGATAAAGATAAAATTATATTGTTTTTAAAAACAAATACAATTTTGTGTGTCGATGTTGTTTGTTAACTGCATGTAGTTGATACACTCTGCTAGATCAGTAAAAACCTCTGAGACCTCTAGACCGATCTCCGATGTGGCACACATCTTTACTAGTTAAACGGAGTGTGTATCAACTATATGCAATTAACAAACATAAACACACCCAATTTTATTTATTTTTTAAAAACAGCATACCTTTTTCTGTTTTTAGCAAAAACGTGATCCAACATTTTATGACCTTAGGGAGGGCTTCAGATATTAACTGCAACAACAAGTGGTTTTAATATTTTGCTGACGGTGTATCTCAGTATAATCTTAGCAATTAACCAACTTCATGCACACATTCCTTTTTTCATAATAAGTTTATTATATGCCTCTACATGTTTCGAGCACTATTGTGTTCATCATCAGGAGGTCAATACTGTATTATACAGCATCTGGTATCGTCACACCTGTAGGTGGCCGTCCCGTGCACAGGTACAGAGAGTCCTCTCCCAACCTGTGCACCGGACGGCCACCTACAGGTGTGACGACACCAGATGCTGTATAATACAGTATTGACCTCCTGATGATGAGCACAATAGTGCTCGAAACATGTAGAGGAATATAATAAACTTATTATGAAACAAGATTTTGTGCATTAAGTTGGTTAATTACTAATATTAACAAGTGGTTTTACTTACAAAATTTGGGTAATTGTTATATTTTATCTGCATTCTTGTGAGATATTCTGATGATTGTCGCAGATGCGACCGAAATACACCGATAAATATCGATATATGATAAAGCATATCTTATCAATGTGCATTCGTTGGTTTGTACATAAGTCCTATATTAAATTTCTCTGATATTTAATCAATCATTTCGGACATAAAACGTGGAACTCCCGCATATCCTTTCAATTCTTGCAGTTACTACAAACATAAATCATAATGGTGTTCATTCCGTAACAATGCACTCAACATATTTATTTATTAGAGAGCCTGCCACATCAAATAACACAAACAAAGCGAGTATTATGCACATTGCAACAAAATAAAACCGACAGCGAAATAATTCAAGTAACATGTTAACAGTACTGGTAACAAGAAACAATATAGGCCCAAACAGGACAAGGAGCCAAGCAATAAAGTATGGCGTTCGTTGCGATAGTATTAGGCAGAAGAACAGTAGTGGCAGTTCTTGAAGCACTCGTTCAAAGACAAGTCACTGATATGCTCTGTAGGTACTGTACAAAGAGACCGACGCCAACACCATGTAAAAGGACGGTTATTGACTTCATTCCTTCGATAACAGAGCACCGAAATTTCGACATATGTTGTGAATCACAGTCGGTTTAATATCTGAAGAAGGCAGAGTTTCAATTAGGGGGAAAAAAACGTTGAAAATGATCTTCCCACCGACACGCGAAAAGCGACTGACTGAAGGAATTACACCACGGGTTAAAATGGATGGATCCCGAAACTGACCATTCACTTCCATGTAGTACCTGAATTACAAAGCGTGGAGACTAACAGACCTTCAAGCGGATACGTTAATAACATACCTTACTACTACTGCACGCGGTGGCGCAGTTGGTTGAGGCACTGCGCTACAAGCCGAAAGGTCGCGGGTTCGATTCCCGAAGGTGTCATTGGAATTTTTCATTGATATAATCCTTTCGGTCGCACTATGGTCCTGGAGTTGACCCAGCTCCTAACAGAAATGAGTACCAGGAATATTTCCTGGGGTAAAGGCGGCCGGTGCGTAGGGCTGACAACCTTAACAACTTCTTGTGCTGACTGTCTTGAAATTTGGGAGCCTCAACCTCCTGGAACCCTCAGGTCCTGTCCAGGCTTGCAACGGGATTGCTTTACCTTTACTATTACTGCTACAACTACTGTTAATACTAATACCACCACCACCAATAATAATAATAATAATAATAATAATAATAATAATAATTCAATTATTTACTCGCTGACACAACAGCCATAAAAGAAAATTACAGAGACAAGACAATAACACAAGGAAAGTGCACAAATAAACAAAAAATGAAAACACATTGAGAAGACATAGTAAGAAATTACATTAAAAAACATTTATAATATTACAGCTGTTAAATTAAAAATTGTTAGGAGAGTTCATGTGTTCCTGGCCTGACCCAAAGCAAAGTTCCATTGAATTCAATTTATTTTCATGCAGGCTTAGAAGTGCAGGGCCAGTTGCTAAATCAAAACTCCCAAGCAACAATGCACACATAAACAGAATTGCACAATTACAGGAAAATGAAGAAAAAGAAGAATGAGAGTATAACGTATAATAAAATTAATTACAAATAAGTTAACTAAATTAAAGCCACAATTAAAATGGCAAAAATAATAATATGTACTCAAGAAAGATGGTGAGAAGAAGCTAACGTATAGAGACATTGCAAGAGAAGTACAGCTTATGTGAAAGGAGGGAAAACATTTATACCAAAATAGTAGGGGCAAATGGAACCATCTTAAAACCACTCAGAAAATAACTGAGCAACACATCAGGAGAGCACGAAAGCAGCCATATTGGGCACTGCACACATACTGCGGAAAGCGGTCCTGTAATAGCACAACACATTCAACATGGAAAATAACAGGTTATAGGCTGAAGAAATCCAACGACATACAGCAGTATGCATATTTACTGCTAAACCACTCTACATGATTCGGGGCTCCATCGCGCCCATCATCAGTAGTACATAAAACTGTAGTTGCAGCCTAGGGAGCGAGCTTCCTCAAACGTGACCAAATATGGAGTCCTTATTTGGTGACGTTTGAAGAAGTTCGCTCCCCAGATAGTATGATCTGTACCAGAGGCTGCAAATACAGTTTTATGTACTACTGATGACGGGCGCGATGGACGCCCGAAACATGTAGAGTGGTTTAGCAGTAAATAAATATCTGCATACTGCTGGATCTCGTTGGATTTCTTAAACCTAGAATTACGATGCACGGAACCACGAAAAAAAAAAAGGAAACTAATATTACATGCGCCATACATTACAACTACAGAACAGTTGCAGCGCTACACATGCACCCTAGAAACAAGCTTGTTGCGTGTACATTAATTGTAAATACACCGAATAAAAGTAATAACAAATAATAATAATACAGGTATTGTGAAAGAAAAAGCTGAACAAACCAAGATTTCACACCAGAGGATTTTAACAACAGAATAAATTCGGGAAATGCATGCTACCACTCGGTCCCCAATACTGTCATTAATTTTTGCTATTTCAAAACACAAAGAGTAAAACAAAGAATTAAGTTTCCCTGTTATTTTGTATGGGTATGAAAGAACACGGTTCGAGGATGTTCCTGAACAGAATGATCAGGGCAACATTAGGGCCAAACATGGTGGAAGTAAGAGGAGACTGAGAAAATCAGCCCAATTTTATTCCGGTGACCAAGGAGAATGCAATTGGCGGAGTATGTGGCAGGTATGGGAAACAACAGGACAACATATAGGGTTCTGGCTGCGAAAATTGAAGTAAAGAGACCGCTATGAAAACCTAGACAAGGTGGAAGGATAATATTAAAGTCGATCCTATAGAAATAGTATGGAGGAGTGTGGATTGCATTAATCTGGAAAAGGATAGCGGCAAGCGGCGAGTTCTTGTACGACGTAATAATTCATTATAAGTTTCCATGCAATATGGGTATTTCATAACTATCTGAGAATACATCTGAATTCTGAAGAAGGATTCTATTCCATGGAGCCACTCTTCAGTTAGGGTTGGTTAGCGCCTGACTATCCAGTCAGTAGTCAGGCGCACTCTCAGCAGCGTACGACTTACACGATACGACATGCTGCCACAGCACCAAGTTAATATAAGGAAATTAATCAGTGAGTGTTTTTAAAAATGTGACTTTAGCAAGGAACAGTGTAGCTCCCTGAAGATGATCTTAGGATCGAAACATGT
>Ga0123352_10020004_pt1 | contig 10668 bp, 8 predicted proteins | sample TergutLab28metaG_FD_89700 | JGI IMG/M metagenome (GOLD analysis project Ga0123352, IMG submission 89700) | Labiotermes labralis P1 segment gut microbial communities from Petit-Saut dam, French Guiana - Lab288 P1 | ecosystem: Host-associated > Arthropoda: Insects > Digestive system > Gut ... | reverse complement strand
TAGTTGTCCTTAGGGTTCCAAGCACTATACATGAGAATGCCCAGCGGTGACGTAACATGGCTGAAGGAAGTACGCGTGCAGTTCTGTGGCTAGCGTGAGCTGAATTGCCGTCATATGACACCATATTCAAGGACGGAAATGGATAAGATTTTCAGCTGACAGGTACAGTGTGTGGACCAGCAAGAAGATCACAATTTTCTCTGGCCATTATCCCCGTAACCGTTCAACTTTGGAAATAGGTGTTTTGGGTTATATCGGTATATATTAACATAAGAAACACCCTCCCGAAGTCTGGCACATTCCTCCTGGTACACTGTATAATGGAAGTAATTAAAAATCTTACTGTGTTCTCTTTATGACACTTTCCAGTGCATTCAGAATTGTTTCCTTAGAATTCACTGGCGAAAAGCGTTTTACCTAACAGAAGCAAATCTTTTAGACAAGAACGTATATAGTCATCCCTAGGATGATTATGAGTGACTTAAACCGCACATTAATGAACCCCGATGGGATTCCAGTCCTCTACTCTATGAGATAAGCAGCCGGCAACAGTTTCTTGATTCCTCCAGGTCCCATGTCCAGGCACATTCCACAATGCGCTCTGTTGTGCAAACCCCAACATCGAGTTCAAAACGAAAAATTTGGACTGCAAAGATTTAAAAACACTACAACTGCAGCACTGTAGTTGTGTCGGCTGCAGACACTTAACTTAACTTAACTTAACTTAACTTTCGTGTATTTTCGTATATTTTCAAAATAAAAACCTGGGTTGCAAATAATTTAGACGAAACGTATATGAAGGTACGATTGTACAACGGATGTTTCTCATTAAAAAAAACATGCAGTACAAAATTAATGATCAAAAACAATAATCTTTCCTTGGACGTAAACATAAGTCAGTAATACTAGCCTTAGTATAACTATACAATGATGAGTCAGTCAAACACAACAAACTTAATTATGTTTATTACTGTACTAGGGCAACATTTTTCGATTCTTCTAGAATCATCTTCGGGCCCTTCTAAGAAAATAGATCCTTACTTACTGTCGTTTCGTTCTATTGTACAATCCCGATTGTACAATAGAACGAAACGACACATGCATTTTATACATAGTTTTATCAGGAATGCAGGAATGTAAGAGTTTGGGATCCCACAGCGCATTTTTAAACATTTGAAGTAAGGATCTATTTTCTTAGAAGGGCCTGAAGATGATTCTATAAGAACCGAAACATGTCGCCCTAGTACAATAATAAACATAATAAATTTTGTTGTGTTTGACTGACTCATCATTGTATATTTATATATGTGTTAAACACTTCGGGATGGCAAACATTAAACAAGCCTTAGGCCTGCATGTACTCTGCTGCACATCAACTAACATCTGCACACATTAGAGTTAAACATTAATCTGCATTACACAAATTCATAAACTGTATTAACTTTTTAAAGCCTACTGGTTACATGATAGACCAACAGTTTAATATTCAACAACTGTACGCTCTGCCCACACTGTATTTATGTGTTTTGTATTTATCTGAGAACAAACAGAGACTTGTGCCCCTTACGTCACAAACTGATTGGTTTTTAAAACCGAGACGAAAAGAGTTTACAGCGCGGTACGGACTGGGTCTATAAATAAAACAGACTGCGCTTCGTCTTTAAAAGGTTAATGCAATATAAATAAAGTATATCACAATGTCAGTACCTCACTGTAATTGTTATCTATCAACACCCAGACAGACTGCTATAAACAAACCTAATTTGCGAACGTGCTTAGTTCAGTAAAACGCATGTAGGCCACTCCTGATTCAGAATATCCATGTGTGAACGCTGTGCACAGTTATCTAATATTCGTGACTGCACCACCGCTAGGCAGACAACACAGCATTACAGTGGACGAGCAAACTGGATTACTTGCAAAGCCTATCAGGCACTTTAATGCGGTAATCTTTCGCGTTTCCAATAAAATTGAGGTCATATTTCAGCACATCCTAAGTTAAAAAAAAAAAACGTTGAATTATCAGGAAAATAAATTTTCTTTGTTTTCATATGCATATGACAATAGTAAATGAATTTTACTCCTATATAAAGAACACACATGCCTATATTATAACAATACAGATATACGGCACGAAAATGTGGCGCGAAAGCAAATTTATAACTTCAGCAGCAGCAGCAGCAGCACATAGTTTGCAGGGTTTTCGGCCTCGTGAATTATTCAGGGCTCATTAACAGAATACAAGTCTTTTCATGAGTTGTCTTGACTTCGTTTCCTACACGGGTGATATTTCATAACTAAGTGTGGCAGTCACTCTGTCTGACCATTCGCCCAAAACTTTGCGTCTATTTGTTTCTGTCATTTTGAATTTTCTTTACAGCTGGGTTAATTTTAAGTTCTGATAACATATTCTCATTGGTTCTGTAATCTTGCCATGTGTACTTTGCCCTTCTCTTCGCAATTTTCATTTCTGCTGTCGTTTTCATGGATTTATCCTGCTCACTAATTGCCTATGTTTCACGTCCGCATAATAAAGTATGTAATGCCGAAGTATTATATATATATATATATATATATATATATATATATATACACATTCAGTCTCGTGTGCTTTTGGACTTTAGAGCGTTTAAATGTCCTGTTGATAATTCCCGTTATGTGAATAAATTTTTATTTTTTAACCAGTAAAATAATTTTCATTCTGGTATGAAGCGAATCTATAAATTACGTACAAATCAAAACCCGCACAGATTCCATTTTACACACTTTTCCAAAAACCTGCAGCAAAGGGGCAATTTTGGACACACAATTGCGAATTAAAATGAGCGCTGCAGAAATTAAGGGTGGTGGTTTGAAGGTGATTTGAACCGGTAAACGGTACATACATTATACTGGCTGGTCCCTCTAATCATCCTTCGAGCTCCGAAGAGCAAATGTTGGGTTTTTCTTAACCAAGTGTCTGAAAAATAACATTATAATTTGTTCCCTTCAACGACTTCAAGAAAAATCTCTTATGCAGGATAATGTGCTACAGAAGGATACTGCAAAGGAAGTGTGAAGAGGATACAGACATTTAGTTTTTTATCCTGGAAAACGGAATGAATAAGGATAAGCAGACGGTTCTATCCTGATGTTTATAATATATAAGTGAAGTGAACGAAGTGAAGTGGAATGAGGTGAAGTGAAGTGCACTATAGGAAAGGGGGGGGGGGAACGAATCTTTATGGAAAAGATTTATAGGTGTAGTAAGTGATGAGAAGTGAAGGATTGGGGTGAAAGCATGAGTGAATTAATGATTGGGAAAAAACAATTAGAAGAAACTGTACACAGTACTCTCTTGTTTGGGTGTTTTTACCTTTTGTACATGTTGTAAAATTCTAATTTGTGTCGTGAATATTATTACTAGTTTAAAGTTGTCTTGTGTGTAAGTGTTGTTGGTAGGCCGTGTGTATTGTTGTAGTTGTCTTGTGTGTATTGTTGTCATCTTATGTGTATTTGTTGTACTATGTGTGTATTGTTGTTTTTTTTTTTACTTTATATGCCAGACTGCTGGCTAGAAGTCAGTATTTGGAAGGTCCTGCGACCGGCCACCTCAACACAGGTTTTTCTTGGTTTCCCTATGTCTAAAAGCAAATGCTGAGATGGTTCCCAAGATTCCAAGTTGCCACTACATGCTTTTCATGTAGCCCTCCCGACTTAAATTTAGTAGTAACCAATTTCATATTTTGTATACATGTAAAATAACCACTGCCACCGGGTGATAACCCAATTGCAGTTAATAATAATAATAATAATAATTATTATTATATATGTCTCACTCGTATGTTATTCGGTCCAGAAGTCAACAGTCTTTATAAAATCAGTTAACGTAGGCGAATTCTATGAACGACTAGTTCAAAGCTTCTTATCTTGAAGTTTACATAACAACGTTAATGCTCGTTTCAACACTTCATTTCTCACTGATACACACCTCGTGAAGTAATTCCCTGTTTAGGTCTGCAGAAGATGAAGAATTTCCAGATCTCATATGAATAACTTGGTATATTATTACAAACTATACATGACTTTGTCAAATGAAGGAGTGACATAATATACACATTATACACCCTCAGCCCACACAGTTTAGACTCCATGGAGATTGGACTTGTGACTTCACACACAATCAGAACTGTATATTAACAATTAACCTTTTGACGCCTAATGTCAACTATAGTGGTAGTACCGCACCGCTAACCTCTAAAGTTTCATTTTATATATTTATTCAACAAATATAGGTACTGAATATTTTAAACATGGTATATACTCTCCATTTTTTTCTCTTCAAAATGCAGTTCGTTTCATAATTCTAACGTATTTGGTTCCTGTATTATTCACATTTTATATATAGGGTGTGCTAAAATTAAACAATAATTCCGGCGCCAAAAGGTTAAAACCCGGTAAACAAGTTCAATTTGGGTGTGACTCGAACATATCCAAGCTAACCACGGAAAACCATTAAACATCGCAAGAAAGCGTGAGTAAAATCATTCAATCAACACTTCAACCAACTAAAAACCAAGCGAATTATACGCAGTGCATAATTCCCCGGTTTTAATTAAATTTTGTGAAAAAAGAAACAGTATAAAGTCTAAGAAATAAGAAAGAGCAGGTCAATAACACACAAACACATTCCAGTAAGCCTATATAAATATTAGGACGTAGATGCCAATCGAAATGTGATGGCACACGCACAGAAACCAGATTTCGTCTTTCGACGAAACGGACGATTCCATTTAAATCGGCGGGGGCTTCAGTTCAGTCAGTTACTGGCAGCCGAGGTGTGCGCAACAGCGGTAGTCATGTTGAATACACCATGTTCCGAGGTAGTGTGAAGGGTACTGGCTACCCAATTCATTCACCAGTTTCCCCTTCACCGTGTGTCATCACATTTCAACTGGAGTCTGCATGTGGGAATGAAAATGCTTCACATAAGATGAGCAGACAGCAGAATAAATGATAACGCAGTAGCAGGGGCGAATCAAGGGTTGCGAGTTACAAGTAATAAAGATTTATCTCGCAACAACTTGGGGAAAACACTAGAACACAGACCGCAGCCCACAGCAAATATAATAAAGGAGCGTTGAGTTAAAGACACAGAGGCCCCCTGGCCCCCTGCAACTCGATAATCGTGGACCCCTTACAATTATTAGCGAAGTTATTGCCATACTTCAAAACAGACGTGCAGAACACCCTCTTCCTCCACAAGAAGGGAATCCAGACCTTACAAGCCCACTCCAGTCATGACTCTGTTAACACCCTTCAGCGAGGTACGACACAGATTCAAAGCAGTGCGGACAAGGAAGTACGTATAGACTTTAACCTGTGAAAAAGTATTGGCGATGCGAATTTTTAATATAGCGTTTCCTCTAAAGAATCTACGCTGAAAATATATTCTTGCCTGAAATTTATTTTAAAATTTCTGTTTAACACAATTTATTTAACATTTAAAATAATGGCGCTGATATCACTCTCAGTACTGTTTGGTATTTCCTTCTCTAAGAAAAATTACAGCTAATTCCGTTATATGGAAGACGCTCTCCCTTCCAATTACTCAGACTTGTGAAAAAAGGCAAAAGAAACCGATTCTTTTGTAAGCCTTGGAAGGCTATACGCGAGAGAAGTTTACTACTCTTTCCGGGGTTTTATTTTGTCGTAAAATACGAAGAGACGCGCACTCTCAGTTGCAGCTTACTGCAGTCTCTGACACAAAATGAAAGAAGGAAGTAGGTGGATGGCAGACTAAAAGGTTTTGTGAAGTACACATAGAAGGAAAGGCAGAAATGTTCCTATGAGATTTGGAGGTATTACTGCGGTATGTATGAACATTACCGCCTTCTGGAATGACACACCACGCCGACTGTTCACTGCTGCCTAAAAGTTCAATACAGAAGAAATTTATACGTAAAATTCACAATGCTACGAATAAGTACCAATACAAATTCCGTGTACGTGAAGTTTGATTATTTCTGCCCTGAGTGGGCAGCCAGGAGGTTCTCAGAAACGTTCAGTACTTGGCACGGTGTCCCACAAATGCCAGGTCTCTATACAGCCGGGAATGTTAATACTGTATCAATCTGGATGTATCCATACTGCACTGTCATTTTGACACAAACACGAACGCACGCGCACGCACACACGCACACACACACACACACACACACACACACACACACACTCAGTCAGTCGTACCCGTATATGCCAATTTTATCGTCCCACAAGATTTGCATTTTGCTCGGGCGCTTGTGTATTGATTTTACAATTTTCGTCAAAGAATTTTAGCTGACAATTTTGAACGCTTGTATAGCGTTTGAGGCAGAGGCGTATACGAACTCAAACCCCCCCCCAACCCCCCTCCAAACACACAGACATGTGATAGAGAGAAACCGCCATGAGAACCAAAAATAAAGAAATAAATGTTTGCTTTGCCTTGCAGCTCATAAAATATTTTTGATAAATACCTTCATCTTTTAAGTTTCTTAATGACTGCTTAGATATTCGAGCCCTCTTCCAGCTTCCGCATCCGTCCCTCACACCAACAACGCGTATACAACTAATAAATGTCTAAAAAATGAGGCAGAGTTCAGACATTTTGGCAGACACTAACAAGTCAAAATTACAAGCATCAAGAAATTAACGGCAGATCAAATACAGGCATATTCTCCTATCATTCAGGCCAGAATCTTTCGTCTGTGTGATACCTAAAAAAACCTTATAATATACAGAAATGTAATATTGTCTGCTGTTTTGTATGGGTGTAAACCTTGGTCTTGCTTTTTAAGGAAAGAACTTATGCGAAGGATGCTCGAGAAAAGAGCGTTGAGGAAGACATTTGGGCCTATGAGGAAGGAAGTCAGAGTAGACTCGAAGGGACTGCGTATTGATGAGTTTAGTGAGTTCTATTATGAACAGAATGTTAATTATATAGTTCATTAAATCACGTACGAAGTGACGGGGAGTGAGGGGTGTAGCATGTATCGGCGAGAAAAGAAATGCGTAGAGGGTTCTGATGGAATGAAACTAATTTCAAGACCTAGGCAATGATGGGAGGATAATATTAATATACATTTCAAGAAATCACATTGGAGGGCGGAGAGTGGATAGGTTTGGCTATGAACAGAGACAGGAGGCGGGATTTTGTGATTACGGAAATTAACCTTCTTCGGCTTGCATACAACGCTGATAATTTCCTGAGTAGCCGATAAACTGCTGGCTTCTCTATAGGAACCTGTCCCTTTGAGTTAGTTATTAGCTTGTTTATGTTGTACACTAAGACTTCGTTCCGTATAACAAATATCTGAAATCGAAAGTTAAGATTTTGTCAGAACTTCACCATCAACAACGTCACCAGTACGAAGTAAGATTTTGCGATTATATTCTTTCAGAGTGACTGGCAATACAACCAAGTTTCTCTAAACATACTATTCAACAACGCTGTCATCTGCCGAGATGCACAGCTTCGCTGATAAGTGATTGAATGAAAATGGAGCACTGGAACAATGATTTGACGCGCGAAAACTGAGGTACGCGAAGAAAAACATAACATATAAGGCTGCATGTACGGTATAGACTTCCTGATGATGAACATAAGATGTTCGAAATATGTAGAACACAAGAAGAACTGAGTTAAAACATTAATTTAAAATCTTAGTAATTAACCAATTAATGCACAAAATTTTGTTTTATAAAAAGTTTATTATATTCCTCTACATGTTTCCAGCACTATTGTGCTCATCATCCGGAGGTCAAAATTGTATTATACAGCATCTGGTATTATCACACATGTAGGTGGCCGTCCTGAGCTCAGGTTGAGAGAGGACTTTGCACGGGACGGCCACCTACAAAGTGCGATGATAGCAGATGCTGTATAATACAATTTTGACCTCCGGATGATGAGCACATTGTGCTCGAAACATGTAGAGAAATATAATAAACTTATTATAAAACAAGAATTTATGCATTAAGTTGGTTAATTACTAATATTATACTCAGATGCACGGTCAGCAAAACATCAAAATGAATTTAAAAACTGCATTTTGATGGTTAACATTACATAATTGCATCACAATACAAGGTACAAAAACATGAATTTAAACTATTTTTTGATAAAATGCGTCCTTGTTTTTTAGTCTCCAGTTTCATGTTCTAAATATTCAATTTGAGAAATTTTATTAGTGGAAAAACTGAGACTTTGAGAGAATTCAAGCTGCTTGAGGGTCACGTGGTCTGGTGACAGGAATTAAAGGGCTGACAGTTCCCCGCCGGTTGCGGTTATCACGGTATGCATTCTGTACTCCAGTTCAAATAGTTTTGGTGTCAAGCGCAATCGGGCCTGTCACTTCTGGACCTTTACAGAGCTCTGCCGCCTGTGACGAACTCGGCCAAGGCTAAATATTGTACCCTTGGAATCTTAGCCTTTATTGCAAATTCCAGACTACCATCTGAATGTACAGCACAATATCAAGGTACACTGCCATGTCAAGGGACAATATTACAATTCAGGTTGGTAAAGCAATAACGCTGTAAAAGTAAACTCAGAATGTCCCCTGTTCGAATATACATCACGTTGCCTGGCTGGTTTTTTTCAACTTTTTTCTAAATTCCTACTCGTGTAAGCAGGAATAATACCTTTAAATTGTTACCGACACTTATTTGTAAATCCTTTATCACATTTTCACACACGATTACTTTTCCATCTCATTCTACGCTATGTAATAAAGCCACCTGAAGCAGCAGCGTTAAATAGCCTACTAAACAATTCTTATAATTTTAATTGAACTAAAATTATTGCTTACGAATTCGGAGCTAAGTACTTCCATGTCTTGGTTCCAGATGACAGAGAGATCGCTGATACATTTATTTTAAGACAGGATGTCTTAAAGGTCGTGAGGTAACTCTTGAACTTAGTTTTATCTTTACCTTTACCATACCAGGAAACGGTACACTAAGTGAAACAAGAAGGATATGTCTGGAGTGCCTTTCCTTTTAGTGTACTATACATTTATATAATTGTGCAATACAAACAAACAAAATCCACATTTCCTAAATTAATAATTCAATTTTTAAATTTCTTTTACTTTTATTTTCGAACACACTTATCTACCTACAAGACTGCTTTTACCGATGCATGTAAAACGTACCATATCGTACCTGCATATACAACCGTCTTCCTGAAGATGAACCTTCGGTTTTGAAACATGTAGAAGACATTAAAAAATTAAAAATTTAAATATTAATTTAGGAAACACGAATTTAGTTAGGTTATATTGTGTAACTCTATTACAACACACGGTGTAAAAAACATAAAATATACTATACACAATAAATCAATTAAGCGGTTTGAAGCCAAAGAAATGACTCTGATCCTATCAATGAAAAAGCTTCAATAACATTCTTTACAAAGAAGCCATAAATTATCTGAGTTTGCATTTTAAAGTTTGTGACGAGAAATAAGAAAGACGTTTTCAATTCATTTCTAACGGATTTCGGTTTCCGTATTTCCTACCATTAATGAGGTGTTCCAAATAACTGGAGGTGTGACAAAACAGTATACATTAGCTACTTCCTAAATGGATTTGAAAAGTAACAAATGGGAAATTTGTGAAACCCTTCTCGGGACCTCATAGAGACAATGAACATTAATTAAGTCTTGGGTATGTATTTAATTATGAACCTCAGAATTAATGAACTATATTTAAAGATTTAGTCCCCATCTAAGAAGCAACACCTTGCCTCTTCGCTACAAAAATACGCAGTTAAGGATACATAGAGAAAAAAAAATTGGGCATCTTTCGAAAATTTTAAGAATGTGGCAAAATACAGCGCCGATTGAAAATAAATATTTTTGCACACATAAAAGTCTCTTATTCAAAGAGTTCATACTGTTTCTGTTGCAACGTGTTTGCCACTACAAGGAAGCCATAAATTATATGAGTTTGCATTTTAAAGTTTTTGACGAGAAATAAGAAAGACGCTTTCAATTCATATCTAAAGTATTTCGGTTTCCGTATTTCCTACTCTTAATGAGGTGTTCCAAATAACTGGAGGTCAACGGAATTAGCATAATGATTTAAAATTTGGCCATTTAGGACATGACCTCCTCTATGTGGATATTTATGTATTTTTTTAAATCATCCGGATATTTATAAACTAACTCAAATTTAAAAATAAAAACTACCATTTATGTTTTTACGTATTACCACATTCTCAGAATATAAAACCGTGTACTGAATTTAAAAGAATTTCTCTTTTTCGTGTCGCATCAGAAGGCAACAGTACAAAATCCACAGCTATGTAAACATACATTTCATGACCATATAAATTATGTGTGTGTATATATATATATATATACAGGGTGTCCAAGGAGGAACGTGCCAGACTTCGGGAGAGTGTTCCTTATGTTAACGTATACCGATATAACCCAAAACACCTATATCCAAAGTTGAACGGTTACGGAGATAATGGCCAGAGAAAAGTGGGGCCTTCCTGCGGTTCCAAATACTGCAACCTGCACAGCTGATGTGTCACGCGAGAGCGTTGATGACCTTGAGAGTGGAATGCAGTGTTAATCGTGCCTGTGTGACGTTTAGTTGCTTGCACGGGAGTTGGAAGCGCCATGTAAAGTGCTTGGAG
>Ga0123352_10020003_pt1 | contig 10669 bp, 9 predicted proteins | sample TergutLab28metaG_FD_89700 | JGI IMG/M metagenome (GOLD analysis project Ga0123352, IMG submission 89700) | Labiotermes labralis P1 segment gut microbial communities from Petit-Saut dam, French Guiana - Lab288 P1 | ecosystem: Host-associated > Arthropoda: Insects > Digestive system > Gut ... | reverse complement strand
TTCCGAATTTCGGGGGGGGGGGTTGAACCTCCCCAAACCCCCCAACGGTACGCCACTGATTATGCATGTTAGGTGTAAGCAGCAGGAGACTGTGGAATTTGGTAGCAGTTACGAAGAAGAACAGAAGGTGAGAGCAATAAACGTCTCTGGAAGGTACGCTTGAGCCGCCGTCCAATTCCATATCTTAGCTATATAGCCTGCGCCAAGTGATACACAATTTTGTGTATTTTGCATTAAAGTGCTGCTGACGGTAGATGTGCTAACGAAGGTTGTTTTGGTAGGCAAAAATGTGTCGTGTGCCCCGACATTTTCTCAGTACACTGTATGCCAATTTATCTTCTCTGTCCTTCTCCAGCACTACACTTCAACACTTTCAAGGTATTTCTTATCCACTTTCCGAAGTGTCCACATTTTCAGCTCCATATAAATTTATGTTCCAAATGTAGCACTTTACTGGTTGCTTCGTCTAATTTAATTTCAATTTGCTGGTTAAAAAAATGTTCTTTTTGAGTGGTGTTTTTACCATGGCAATCCTGGATTTAATTTCACGTGTAAACCTGTATAATTTGTTATCATGGTACGCAAATACCTGAAATATTCCACATTTTTTGTTGGTTTTTGATTTGTAATAATCTGTATTGGGGGGGTTGGTTTGTTGGTTCCGGTCAAATCACTCGGTAGCCATACCATTCAGTTCTGTGTCATATACACACCTGCAACACTGTAGTTAACGTAAACAGTGAATTTGGTATTTTACCCTGTAGATGGTTACGGGATGTTTGCTCGAAACTTCTGTACGTATTAGACTAGGCTAAATTGCGCCACATCACAACCAAGTCAGTCGTTCTGACGAAACTTTTCTGTCTCCAGTCCTTTAATTATCCATTTTGTGCCGCTGCATTGTGAAAGATATGTACGGCACTGAGTTATTTCGCATCTGAAGGAGCGGCTTCCAGGAACGGGCGTTCGTCACCAAGAGAGGTGCGAGTCACTAGCACAAGGCCGCCCGCAGTGTTGGAGAAGACAGCGGAAAGTTGTTACGTGTCCCATCTGGTTAGATTGCCGGAAAGTACTCGGCCGGAAGGTTGACCGGAGAATAAAATCAAGTACCCTCAGTATAAGGTCACCGTAATGTACACGGTACTTTTGTCCCCAAGACCTTCACCGTAACTCACTTCACTTCTTCCCTTCACTTCACTTCACTTCAAAATAAAGTCACATAAATCACGTCACTTCACTCCACATCACTTCACTTATTTACACTCAACCCCCACATGAATTCCCTTGCTTGTAACTTCTTTCTTAACCCTCAGTCTAAACGTGTTTAGTTTACAGGAGAAAGCGCTAGTAAGCCAGCAGGTAATTAGTTCCAGCTTTTTTAGTCCTATTTAAGAAGGAATATTTACCAACGTCTGTTCTTTTTTTCTTAGTCCTAATTTTCCGATTATGATCGTCCCTACGCAGGTACCATGGTTTTAGAAGTCTGTCCCCGTCGCTATCTACCAGAATACACGGCGTCCACTCTTTTTGCATATCTTCGCAGTTTCGGTGCCTTAGAATAGGGCACGATTTGCCCTTTGCACCAACGTAATAATTCGCTTACTTGAGTCGGTGTAGCTCGGTCATTATAGTGACTAGCTGCGGGCTGGATGGGGGTTTAGTTCCCGGGCGGGGTAGCGTGCTTTTCTTCGACCATTCGTGTATACCAACATACGCACATAACAAAAGTCATGCGTGTAGGAAGGTGCTTATGTATGACTTTTTATTCATTGATGTGCTTATGTTGGTGTATATGAATGACTATACACAATGCACGATATGCATAATATCACAGTTTTTCTTCATCATCCCACCGAGGCCGGCTGTGAACCCAGCCGCCCTCCTGTCCAGTTGGTGCTGGATACGTTACTCGGATTAACGCGGCCGGGGCCAGACGCTGACCGCTCACTCTGTGCACTAAGGATAAAAGCGCTTGACGTGTACTTTTGCCTCCCCACATGCCTTCCTGGTCTGGAAATTAATGTCAGGGATAGCATTGCCTCTTACCTGGACTCGGAGAATAAACAGCGATTATTTCCTAGAAGAGCATTATCTGTTGACAAGTTGAAGATGTGTTTTCTGTGAGGTAGGAACTGAATTTGTATATTGATGATTCTGATTTCAAGATGTAAGACTGTGACGTGGCTTAGGCGGTTGGTCGACGGGCTGTCACCGCGGTGGTCTAGGTTTGATCCCAGTCCACTCCAAGTGAGATTTGTGGTGGACAAAGTGACACTTAGACATGGTTTTTGCCGAGTACTTCGGCTTTCCCCTGTCAGTATCACTCTCCCAATGCTGCATTTGCTTCTTTGTCTTTAATATTACTGTTATGAGAAGGGCAAGCGGGCGACGTCTGGCAAACTTCGATACAGTTCCCCCTTGCCGAACTTGGTCAAAATATGTTACATAGTTCCGGAGATAAGCGACGTGAGCCTGTCGCACTGACCGCCGCATTATCAATTCTTGCGAAAGACAAGTGAATATTTTATCGTTTTCCCAATATGTGACGTGTTTTACATAATTTACAGAGTTTTAGCCAGGAAAGTTTCAAAATAGAGTCCTAGAATTAACTGGACTAGACGCATTTAGAAGTTTTGTATTTTGCGTAATCTTGGGTAGCTCAGTTGTCATAGTGTTTAGGCCGAGAAATTGTGGTTTGTTAAGGAAGAATCAACCGGTTCGAGAGATTTGAGGTTATCGTAGTGGTGAATATGGAGAGTCATATCTCTCTGGATGTCTTACCGTCTGATTGACAAATACGAGTGGTTTAGAGGAATTGTTTCCTCCATCTTCAGGATGGTTACTCTGATTATGACTTAGGCCCTGAGTGAGGAGGCGCATTTTTCCTCCGAAATGTTGGTATCCACCTGTAAGTTTAAATGGTGTCAACCCAAATCGTGCCCTGAAACTCTTCAGTTCTTACATCACGTGAAGTGATGTTTGGTTCGAGTTTCCAGAAAGGAACTACGTTGTTGGGTTTAAAATTATGAATCAAATGCGACCTGCAGGCTTTAACATGTATCTGGTATTGAGATCGCACGGAATCCGGAGAGTGGTGTGGGTACTGGTGGGCATTCATGCGCTGACTCAAGTTTCAATGTTTACTTCATTTACCTACCGTCAGCAAAGGCCGCATAGGTAACAGCACTTGTGTTGTTGCTAATCAGAGTGCTCTAACCTAAGTGTAAACAATTAGTAACCGTTGGTACACACAGCTTACCTGAAACACATTCCTCGAACTTCGTCAATGATAAACCGAAGGAGCACGAGATACTTAACTTAGCTTAACAACATCTTGTGTCCCAGTTACATCAGTGTCAAGTTCGATCCTGAAGAAGGGGACAGGAAGTTCGACTGAGCGTTGTTTAATATTTTTATTCCTCGACATACTGCTGACCTGGAAGTTGATGCGTTGAATGGCCGTGTATCCGTGATTTGTAAATTTCTCATAAATACCTGATAACCTACATGAATTTCTCGTACAGACGTGGGAAGCCATGTGAATTTCTTATATAAAGCCGAATTTCTCATACAAACCTGACCACCCATATGAATTTCTCACACACAGGCGCTCACCCATATGAATTTTTCACGCAAAAGCAATCACCCATACGAATTTTTCATACAAAGCCGATCACCCATATGAATTTCCTTAGCGACAGAGTGTAACTGTTGAGTTATGGTTGCCATAAAACACGTAAAAGAGAAACAATTCGATTTGTAAACATGGACCTATCAGTTACATTGGAAAATCAATTACAGTCTGATATTACCTCCCCTGATTAGGTTACGGGCTGAACGGACAGGCGTTTGAGACCCAGAAAGGGCAACAGATTCCATTTTCTCCAGGTTACGGGCTGAACGGACAGGCGTTTGAGACCCAGAAAGGGCAACAGATTCCATTTTCTCCAGAACACCCCGACCGACTCTGGGCCCCACCCAGTCTCCCGAGTGATTACCGGGGTTCTGTCCCGGGGGTAAAGCCTCCAATGCCGAGGATAAGATTGAATGCAGCATATGGTGGGACAACTTTGTTTTTTTTTTTTTATTACAGCACGTGGGGTTTGACGCACTGTTGTTCCTTGGGCAGATACCTTATCGTGGAACCCGATACCCTCATCTTATTTCCTGAAGATGGAGGCAGCAGATTGTTCCAAGCGTTGGTACTTGTTTAACAGGCAACACGGCGTCACTTCGCGTAAGGCCGTAATCTTAGCGTTGATATTCTCGAATCTCGCATCGCGAAATGTAACCAACTGTGTGTTGCTGTCGTGGCGAGAGTCACCAGTGTCTGTGGTACATGGCGGCAGCGACTGTTTGTCGTTGGGATGTTGTGCACATTTATAAATTAGGCCATCTTGTACAGCGTATTCCGTTTTATTGTAAGTGTTTATATGAAGGAAGAAGCATCTGTCAGGGTTAATTAATGCATTAATTGCAATATTTATAAATAAATATACATTATTATGGGGACCGCGGTAGCACAGTAGTTAAGGTGCTGTGCTACAAATCGGAAAGTCGCTGGTTCGATCCCAGCTGTTGTCATTGGATTTTCATTGATATAAAATCCTTCCGATCGCACTATGGCCATGGAGTCGATTCAGCCTCTAACAGAAATGAATACCAGGAGTATTTCCTGGGGGTGAAGGAGGCCGGTACGTAAAGCTGGCAACCTGCCACCATCCCGTGCCGTTGTCACGAAATCTGGGAACCTTAACTTGCTTGAACCCTCTGGGCCTGTCCAGGCCTGTAATGGGACTGCTTTACCACTACCTTTTATACATTATTATGAATTGCGGTAGGTGGATTATTAGTTCCGAAGTGCGGCCGAAGAAAATTAACTATGTAAGTCACCAGCGCTTTCATTTAAATTTTCTAAACATAAGTCTTAAACATGTTGGACTGTGTGATCCGGGTTGGAATCCCGGTAGGGGTAAGAAAGTTTTCTCCAAAATGTCCAGACCGGCCCTGGGGGCCCACTCAGCCTCGTACTCAGTGGGTAGACTGCTTTTGAAATGTGATGGCACACGCGCAGAAACCAGATTTTGTCTTAAGGCGAAACGGACGAGTCCATTTAAATCGGCAGGGGCGTCAGTTCAGTCGACTACTGGCAGCCGAGGTGCGCGCATCAGCGGTAGTAATGTTATTAATGCTGGATACACCATGTTCCAGAGGTGGTGTGAAGGGTACTGGCTGCCCACTCCATTCGGCAGTTTCCCCTTCACTTCCCCTCCGTGCGTTACCATGTGCCATCACGTTTCAACTGGACTCTACCAGGGTTCTTAATGGGGGAGGGAGGTTAAAGCGGTCTGGGCATGATATTGACCAGTCACCTCCTTCTAGTACCGAGGTTAAGAATGAGTGGAGCTATACCTCTACTCCCCTGTATGCATTGATGGCTTGAACAGGGAGATCTTTACCTTCAACATGATGTGTGGAAATGTTAACAACTTACACCAGGCACGGGCAGTTTATCGCATGTGTGGCATTTCGCAGTACATGCAGGGTGGGTATGCTGGACATGCAATGTACAATTCAGCTACGTCTTGTCTCCTTCAGAGCAACGTACGCTCTGATAAACATTCAGGGAGTTGCGGTCTGGAGGCTGTCGTGCGTGTCCTCTTGGGATCTGCCCCGTTCTTGTTCACCTGCAGCCCAAATAAAATAGTGGGAACAGGTGTCAGTGGAACTTCCCAGTATCAGATTTAAAGAAGATTCGACTGTTCTCGAGTTATTCAACATGCAGACGGGCGGACGGTCGAATAGGACGAAACCTGTTTGCAATTCCTCGTTAACCGGCACGTCAGTCATTTGATTTGAATAGAGAAACACCCTGTATCATGCGTGTAAGATAAGGTTGAAGCTGTTGCTGTGCTAAATTAAGCTTCACGCCATGATTGCATGTTTGGGAGTGGAGGTTAGCTCCACAAATTCTTCACTTTGTTGCTATTAGCAGTAGGGGAATGGTCAGACTAGCGTTCCGCCCGCACTATCCTCTCAAAAGTTCCACCTTTAACCATTCAACGGAAGGTTCGATAGGCTGCAGAATGAGTCTGGAAGATTTGGGGAAGAAACAATCTAGGGATTCGAGTTTAATGGGAAGTGACGCTGGGTTTGGGTGAGTGATTCCCGACGTTTCGAAAGAACGCAGTGCCCTCATCTCAAAAGATTAAACACCCAATAAAAATCCCATTTTCCCTGCTAGGAATCGAATCACGATGCATCGGCCGTCCGGACTGTAACGTAGTCGCCACGCAGGCATACCGTTTGTGTCTTTGCATGTAACAAAATTACTTAATCGTTATGGTCAGTGCCTTTATGTTCCCGCCAAATGCCTTAGACTTAAAACGATTTAGCACTTCTTCCACTGCATAAATGAAGTCTCGACTCATTTCGCTACATCGTGCCTGTAATCAAGGCCATTCGCAAGTATATTTCTCAGGGTGAAGGTTTAAGTCTTCTTGGATGTTACCCAGTTGCATTGGGTAAATTGTAAATAGTTCGCGACGTTTAGGTGGGTCTTTGTGCCCTCATGTTCATGGTTGAGCTACCCAGTCTGCTTGACTTTGAATATGAAGGTACTAACATAATTTGAAACGTTGGTAACTGTTTACCGGTCGATACGGCGTCACATCCCAGAAGACGTGAATCGTCAACAATACCGTTGTAAGAACCTCAGGTCTTACAGTTCCCTAGCTTACTCATTACACAGGATACGGAGTGATTTGGTGTCCTTTAATGACTGTTTCTTGAAGCACCTGCTAAAACATTCAGCCATTCCGCATTTCCTCCCCGCGTATTTTACGTACGTATGTGTTTGGTGTGACTGGCGAATGAGCTCTGGTATTTCTCGAAACACCATTAAACATTTGGTTTTTGTGATGGAGACGGTGTTTTATCTATGATGTAGGAACTGAATTTATATATAGGTACATTTAAGAAGAGAAGAAGAAGAAGAAGATGATGATGAAGAAGAAGAAGAAGAAGAAGAAGGGGAGGAGGAGAAGGAAGAAGAAGGAGGAGGAGGAGGAGGAGGAGGAGAAGGAAGAAGGAGAAGAAGAAGAAGAAGGAGGAGGAAAAGGAGGAGGAGAAGAAGAAGAAGAAGAAGAAAAAGGAGACGAAAGAGAAGGAGGAGGAGGAAAAAGAGGAGTTTCATGGTTCTTACGTACTTTCACATGTTGCCTAAGCGAGGACTGTAAGACTGTCGTAAACTTGAGCTGACTTTCCGGAAAACTCAAAAGGAACTAGGATTTCTTTTTTTTTTTGGAAAGGGGGGGGGGATTATGCTGTGTCTCTTTGTAAATGTTTCCTGACGTTTCGAAGAAACGTGTCTCCATGAAGAATGCGTTCTTCATCGACCTTAATCTCCAGGAAGAATGCATTCTTCCTGGAACTTCCTTTGAAACGTCGGGAAGTACTCATCCAGCCATGCACCGCCACATCCCATCGCTGTGTAAATTCCCAACACTTGGGAGATGAAACCACATATGTATGGCTGAGGCACAGATTTGAGGATAACATTAAAACAGTGCGTGATTTCAGGCTTGTTGGAGTGCTCGGTCCTTGAGATGTGACCCCATAGGTTGTTCTGAAACGTCGGTAACTGAGTAGCCTACCTATCTACGTTGTGTGAAATCCCTGAAGTGCGAGGATCACATAAAAATGAAAATAAATGTTACCGTATGTAGATACAGTGCATACTGAATTCGTCTGTTTTGTAACGGTGTCCAGCACCTTATGTAATTTGCATACCAGTTAATCTGCTGGTTGATTAGAAGCACTTGATTTTCTTATGTGACGTTTGAAAGTTCTCGCTACATTGTAGGGTGATACAGAGCAGAAGACCGCTATCTTGAGTGTTTGAAACAGCCGACCAACCTTCTGCTAAAGCCTTCCACGATCTTACTCCTTGTCAGCTAGTAAATGCGGACATTTCGGATGCATCTTCAGGGTTAAGTAGTCCCCATTTCGAAACGTCGGTAACTAATTTACCAGGCGACACAGTTTAAGTCCCAAGAATACTAGAATATTCAGGTGGACTGTTCTTTGTGGGTCGGAAGGAGGACCGGTTGCGGGGAGGTCAGACAGGATGCTGGAGAGGCAGGTGTCTGGGGCTCACACCTGGCGCTGCCCCCGGCAGGCAGCTGTCTGCATGGCGGCCACTCGCCAGTGTCTCTTCTCCCTTCGTCACCCAAAAAAAAAAAAGTATTTTCAATTTGACCTTCCTGGAGTCCATCAGCAGACAGGCGCAGGTAAAGTTGTCGCTCTGCTGAGCACGACATGCGAGTTGTGTGCGTATGGGGCGTGGGGGCTAGGTCACGCAGACATCATGCTTTAGTAAAAATAACGAAATATTCACAATGTTGTTTACACGCACACGCACGCACACATACACCCTTTATACATGAACTTTCTTAGTCCAGGGCGTGTGCAGCTGGTTATTCCCCATGTTACTTAGCTTTTGCTAGAACGGTCGCTTAGTCAACTGCTTTGAAGCACGGAGATTGAAAGTAATTTCCTACCCAATGGCCCCTGATTTCGGAAAGAACATTGCGCTTTGAAAGGTTCCCAGGCTTCGTCCGTTTGTCCTTCTGGTAACGGCAACGTGTATATGAAGATAAATATGGATCTCTGGTGGAATGATGCTGACAGAGGAAAACCGAATTACTGGGAGAAAACCTTGTCCCAATGCCACTTTGTCCACCACTAATCTCGCATCGACCGACCTGTGGTCGAACCCGTGCCTCTGCTGGGAGGTGAATTATACCGGAAAAGACGCGATACGACGAGCGCCGTGATTGCGTTCCCCACCAGATATTGTTAGAGTGATAAAACAGAGGAAAATAGGATGGGCGGGGCATGTGTCGCGCTTGGAGGAGTGCTGTATTGTGAAGAAAAGGGACAACTTATAGAACTAGACGTTGATGGGAGTGTATTATTAAATGGATTTTAAGGAAATGGGGTGGATAAGTGTGAACTGGATATCTGGCTCAGGATAGGGATAATTGTCGGGCTGCTGCGATTGCGGTGATGAACCCTGGGGGTTCGTCAATTGCGGGTCATTGCTTGAGTATCAGAGGAACGGTTAACTTCTCGAGAAGGACTTGGGCTGCATGGGGTTAGTCGTTCCGTTACGCAGGTCGAAGTGGCATGTTTGTGACTACGCTCAAGCGGTGTGCAAGTGGCCGGCCGCGTGCACTGCGCTAAATTTAGCGTCACTACATCTGCAAACACGGATTTGAGTGCGGCCGGTACATTCGTGTCGGAAGCAAGGGAGTAAGGGTACACAGTTTGGAAGGACGAATTTGGAAAAACATGTGTGCTGTTAATTTTATTGGGGCTAGCCTGTGGGCAGAGTGGGAGGATGACACTAAATGGATCTTACATAGGCCTATTATAATGTGACCTAGTGCTGGAATATAATGTAAAATATATATAATGGTCAGACACAACTTTGTATTTTATTAAATTAGATTATAATTACAGCGACATGTTTCGGCCCAATTTTAATCTTAAGTTTCTTATATAATATATACATTTATTTTTAACCAATTCTTGTAATACGAGATCTCGTAAATTGAAATAATTATCAATTGTGCACTCCACATGTCTAAAGATCAGTCTGAAGATGGCCCTACAAATTGGGCCGATATGTGTCGCTGGAATTATATTCTAATATAATTTAATAAAATACAAAGTTGTGTCTGATTGTGTTTTATATATATATATATATATATATATATATATATATATTTTATTTTATTTTTTAGTTTATATTTAACACAAGGAGCTGTCTCACTTGAAAAAAACATAGTGTTGGATTTATCTGGCTCAGGATATAGCCCATTCTCTTCCACTGGGTTTGCCTAGGTTACAGCATATTAGGTCCTGGAATAGACTTCTGAATGGCTCGTGGTAAATGGCTTGAATAAGCGCATTTGCTGTTACGTGGGAAGCCACAAGTGAAAGTACACTCCGCGTAATTAGCAAGGTATTTTTAGCGGATTTAATAGCCCAGTTATGTAACTATTCGTCTTCGGGTTTGGAGACACGTGGTGATTATTTTAGTACTTCTACCATGCATCCTTTATTATTTTGTACAATGACCAACAAATGCACAATTAACTGACAATTTATCACACTCCTACTATTGTGTCATCCTCAGGGAGTTCGTAGTTAGTACCTTGCCAAGTTACACAAGTATGTCAAATGCAGTAGTTGGTGATGGAATTTAAAATTTAAAAATTTTTAACATAATTTAAAATTATATTAGCCTGTAAGTTGATCCAAAATGTGAACAATTCGGCTTTTAATTCATAACAGCAATGAGTGCACTTCCGACGAATAAACATATAGTCTTATATTGCTGCTACATGTTTCGGCCATCTTCTGGGAGTTTTACACCAAAATTAAGACTTAATAAAGTGTGATAGATCACACAGTAATTCGTATTATATTGCGTTCATGCAGCTATGATGTATACAGGGTGTCCCAGGAGGAATGTGCAAGACTTCGGGAGAGTGTTCCTTATATTAAAGTATACCGATATAACCCAAAACACCTATATCCAAAGTTGAACGGTTACGGAGATAATGGCCAGAGAAGTTTGAAACTTTGACAGCTGTTACAC
>Ga0123352_10019999_pt1 | contig 10669 bp, 8 predicted proteins | sample TergutLab28metaG_FD_89700 | JGI IMG/M metagenome (GOLD analysis project Ga0123352, IMG submission 89700) | Labiotermes labralis P1 segment gut microbial communities from Petit-Saut dam, French Guiana - Lab288 P1 | ecosystem: Host-associated > Arthropoda: Insects > Digestive system > Gut ... | reverse complement strand
TTGAATCCACGCCCGAGATCGCAATTTTCATAAGTAGCCGATCGTGCGGGACTAAATCAAAAGCCTTCGAAAAATCGATTACGATCGCGTCGATCCTGTCTCCGTTATCCATAGAGTCCGCAAAGTATGACACGTACTCAGAGAGTAATTTTGTGTTAATCTCAGTAGGATTCAGACGATAGTTTGTTGACTTAGGGTATGATTGATTTTTAGCATAGTATTATAATTAAACTGTACATCTAATGTTTTCAGTAGCATGATTGCATAAGTTTCTTTGCGTATAGTCCAGTTCCTACCAGGAGACCTCTTAATCCCATGTCCCTGGAGAGGGTCAAAACCAGTAGCCGTTACCTTTAAACAAGATCCAGCTAGCTTGTCCTCAGGGCTAGATCAGAGTAATAACAGTAGTAAAATCACATGGGTGGTGTCAGATCTACCAATGTTATGTACAGCTTCCACCTGAATTCTGGCTTGGAGAAGAGACAACCTGGAATTCCAAGAGGGCTGTGCAGGGCGTAAAAACTAAACTGGTCTGTTGACCATTCTCAGTGTGAGATTGGGGCAAGGACAGTATTGCAATGGGACCAAAGGCAAATGTCTTTCATTCTGATGCGAAGGGGTTTTATGTGATTGATTGAATAGTAGTTTCTTGCTAATGCCTATCTTCAAGTCAACCAAAGTTCCATCTGTTCGCTGTCAGTTCCATGACACAACAGGTCAGGAAGTGCAAAGTGAACACTTACAGAGCGAGAAATCACGGAACTGGTATTAGTAATCTGTGATGAACATTTGTTGGAAGACGAAGGCCTCTTTTCCTCAGAATACCTGACACAAACTGCACACAGTGGTTTGATGCATACTGTCGATCTGCTGTGCCTGGAGTCCATAGGTTTACGAAGTGGTCCCAGGGTGTTAGGACAAAAAGACTCTACCCCACTTGGCGTTTTCATGCGCTTCTTTTTTGAAATTATACAGCTGTTGTTGGAAGAGACAAATAGATGTTGCCAGTACTTGGACACAGGGGACATTCCCCCACTGCCTAACATGACTCTTCAAGAAATGTTTTTGCTTTTGGCAATTATTGTTCAAATGGGACGAAAACATAAGGACATTCTGAAAGTTTAATTCTCGACGTAGGAACAGTTTTACACGGCCTGTCACGGGAACGTTACAAAACATGACACATTCTTTCATATGCTTAGCTTCCTGCGTTTTTGTGATATCAAAAAAGGCCTTGACAGTACGGATTACAGCTCTATGTGAGTGGAAATAGAATACTGAAACAACCTGTTTTTATGGAATCCATCCCTTTGTGTTTTTTACTAAATAAACTACATCTATTCAGTCTAATACAATACAGGCTTTATTTTAATTCAAATTTTAACCTTCACGTGTGTGCTACATGTTTCGACCTGTACTTAGGCCAACCTCAGGCATGTCAATACAAAAACCTTAAAAAGGAAGATATAATAAGCATCTCGGGGACCTCTAGTGTAGAGTCGGCATTTTTTGTATGATTTTAAAACAAAATATAAAAATACACGACGTAAATAACTTTAAAATGTATATATAAAGACTTCTATTAGATTTGGTCCACGTGTTTTGAAGTAAGAGTTGGCATTAAAATTCCTCTGTGATATTGTTTATTTTTATTGGCACGGTATGGTCTTATATAGCATATTCTTTTATAAAATTCTTCTCTGAATTCTGTTTGCAAATTGTGAGCCAGGATATAATTTAAAGTAGTAGTGTAGCTATGTTTGCCTGGGCAGGTTTTATGACGTATTTGTAATGAGAACGAGATCTCTATCTCACGTAAACATGTAAGGTTTTTGTATGGTTTTTTTTAAGGGTCTCGACATTATGTAGGTCTGATGATGGGCTGGCTAATGGATCAAACCTAGAAACCTAGAAGACATGTAATTTTGTTGTGCAAGTCTGTGTGTTCAATAAATATGCATATGTAGGCTAAACACACAATGTGAATGTGTTACCTAAAGACTAACGCTGTCGTACATCAGACTACATAGCGTCGGTGACGGTTGTAGGTCCATATTGAATTTTATAAGTATGCGGAAGTTAACCATGGATTAAAACAAATCGTTAGGTTTCTGTCAAACTTGTTTTAAGTTCAAAAACACAACGGGTTGTCCTCTGTAAAATTAAAGGTGAATAGCTTGATGCACTATCCGGCTGTTTTGCTGAAGCGACGAAGGAAATTCACGATAAACCTCAGGATAGGCCGTTTTCTAGCCGATATTGGATTTGGGCATACTCAAAATACAAGTTGGAAGCGATGTATCCTGCGCGGTCCTGGTGAGGAACGTATCGTGGATGTTGTTCCAGGAGGGACGGAGCTCGAACTTAAAGTTAAGACGGGAAGTTGGACAGGCCGCACATGCTCGCAATAATCCCCACGCCAAGTGTACTGCAGTTTATTGGGCATAAACAGTGAATAATTCTGATAGAAGTGAACTGTATTGAGTTTAATTCTCGGGATCTTGGGCCCCTTCATTAACATTACCACTCATTTATAGTCCAGCTTCATTCAAAGTTGCTGGTCACCGTACGAGATACTTATGCAGACTGCAGTTGGAGCACAAGGCAGCTTCTCTTGCACTGGTGACCCCACATATTGCTCGCGCAATAAACATTTAGCGCGACGAGATATAAACAAAAAAAAAATAGAATGAAACTATTCCTCCCACGCCTGGTCTGCTTACTAAGAAATGAAAGTGTCAACAAATATTATGAGTTACAGAAGGGCGAGAACTAAGCACAATGAAATAAGCTTATGACTTGCATACAGTACATACCGCAATCCTGCAGAAAAGAAAAGAAAAATTCTATCAAACACACAACAATAATATCCATCAATTATACAACAGCGATGTCATCACGCTCAGTGAAATCATCATCATCATCATCATCCTGCTTTATAGGGTTGGGCCTTTGTCCTCTGCCGACTTCACAATGTCCATCTCTGTCTTGGACGTCCCACGTCTTTCTGTCTCGGGAATTATATTGGAAAGCGATCTTCGGAATTCGCGATCCATCGCAGTAAGTGTTTCCCCAGCGTTTCCTGTAACTATCAGTCTTTTGGAGTGACATTTTGTTCTTGTGTAATATCTTCTTTGCGAAAACAGTGCAGCCTTGTACAGCCTCTGTTCCTAGATAAACCATTTCTGCGGCAGGCAGTTAACTGTCATATTTTTTGTTTAGCACATATATTGCTATGGCTTGCAACAATTCGAGATGGAAAGCTGCCAACCAATCAAAAGATTTAGGGGTAAGAAAATCCATATTTCTCTACCGTACAGTAAGGTGAGCACTGGCATAAACCTGTAAAACTTGATTTGTGTTTCTTTCTGGTTTTTCTTTTTCAAGGTTCTTTTTAATGTGCCACATACAGGTCCACACTATGTGACGTTACAACCTAGATGAGTTAAACGTGATACTTGTTTAATCGGTTAATTGTATATTGCAAATTTTTATTCGGATGGAGAACTTTCATCTGAACGCTATGGTCTTCGAGTTTTTAGTAGAGATCTGAAAATTGTAATTCTTAGCAATGTGTCTCATTTTTATATATTGGTGTTTGGAGGTAGTGTTCAGATTTATCGAAGAGAATTATTTGATTGTCAGCAAAAAGGAATATGCGGATAAAAGTGTTGTTCATTCTTATCCTTGGATGTAACGTGTTTTTCAGTGTTCGAAGAATGTAGTCAATATTAATACTCAAAAGAGTCGGCGATAAATTACTGTCTCGCGCTTTCCTTTTATGGAAAATTCTTATAATAAAACCAACTAGATGCACTAATTTCTCAAATTCATTTTTGGAATAAAAATTTACATGTTTCGGACAGTTTCTCTGTCCATCATCAAGAGTTTTTCACTGTACGCAAAGAACTGGTGTATGTCATACAGGTTTGCTGACAGCTTGCGAGCAGGATCAGGACAGAACGTCCTGATCCTGTGGGATGTTCCACAGTTTATTGTGATATATTTTATCAAACGCTCGGTGATGTAGTTGTCAAAATATATTGGGCATACTAACATGAAGCCAAGTGTCGGTATGTTCAACACACACTGTGGAGCTGCAGACAACAAAGGAAGGTGTCGCTTGATTGGCTTGTTACATTTGGACACGCTGCCTGTACAAATAAGCCACTTTAGCCTGAACAAGTAGGCTGCGATAGAATAGGCAGGCAGAACTGTGAAAAATACGTTAACGTTTTCTACGCTTGTCAGATGACCTGTGACGGTTTTTCTAAACACTTTTACGTTTCGTTCAATACACTAAAAATTTAACAAGAAAAGTTAATTTTGTGACTATTGATCTGTCGATTGCGTGCTATGTGAAATGATAGTATATCTTTATGCAGTCATTGCAATGGACGTCGTTTTGCTCATTAAGCTAATTCAATAAAAAAAAAAAAGTCCCTGTCTAAATACTTCTATAGGTCAGAGCTTTTCTTGAGCGGCTAATATTTAGCTAGTCGATAAATTTCTCGTCTTTTATGGAAACTGAAATTTAATTCCACTATTCACATCTTTTCTTATAGTGAGCCAATATGCCCGCCCTATTTGTTTATGGTCCATTTTAATTTTGCATTGAAATACAATGAAACTTGTAGCTGAGTAAAATATCGAAATATTGAGAAGGAAATTTTTTTTTTAATCTGTACATGAGCCGACCCCAGTGACCGCGCGGTCTAAGGGCTGGGTCTGCGGCCGCTTGCTTGCTGGGATTGTGGGTTCGAATCCCACCAGGGGCATGGATGTTTGTTGTGGGTGTTGTGATAGAGGTTTCTGCGTCGGGCTGATCACTCGCCCAGAGGAATCGAAATGTGGTGTGTCTGAGTGTGATCGTGAAGCCTCGATAATAAGGAGGCTCTGGCCCACCAGGGGCTAATGCGCCATGGGGGGAAAAAAAATCTGTATATGAATATTTATTTTGATGTTTGATATTGATAACCACATTTTAATATTGTCCTATCTATGCATAATTCTTCCAACTGTTTTCTCACTTCGGGGTTTTCGGTAACTCATTTAAACAACATTTGTAATATACACGTTTCATTTACTGGAAAAATTAACTCAAAAACCTGCTTTTTGTTTACAAGTTTAAAATTATGCAATAATAAACGTAGCTCTATAAAATCGTAAACATCTCAGTCAGTTAAGCCGAACTTCAGACATTTCATCGAACCGGTATATGTCCCAAATAAATTGTATGCTAATCAATACCAAACGATTTTTTGTTGTTGACAAAAGAAGGGCTGTGCGCATAGACAAAAGAATGGCTGTGGGTAAAGCAACTAAAGAATATCTTTCTTTCAGTCTTATAATACAACCAACGAGATGCACTAATATCTCAAATTTATTTTTGGGTTAGGACTCTACATGTTTCGGACAGTGCTAGAATCCTGATAATGGACGGAGAAACTGTCCGAAACATGTAGAGTCCTAATCCAAAAGGAAATTTGAGTTATTAGTGCATCTCGTTGGTTGTATTATAAGAATATATCATGACGCACGGTCCTCTGAATGTCGAATGTCAAATTAAAGAAATTTTGTACTATAAATTCTACTGTTTTATGTATATATGCAGCGCGTGCCAGTTCAAGCTCTTGAATTTCGTCTTCTTCTATTCCCACGTATTAATTAATTCTTTTAATTAGAAATACTTATGCCGGGTGGCAGTTATTGCCGTAAAAAAAATTCTCGTTATGAAGCAGACGACAGAATTTTGCCCTTTGGACTATTTTGCAGCCTTAGATTTTGAAATAATTCTAAGTAGTGGGATCGCTTGACCAGCATCTGTGCGTGTATGTATATTGAAATCGTGATTATATAATATACCACAAGAGATATGATTTATAATACACACGTGATCGGAAGAATGGAAGTGTTATCTACGCGACTGAATCATAGATAGTGATGGGAATTTCCAAGATTTGCTTTTGAAATTGTGCCGGTAGGATGTACATTTTTTTCCGAACACATTCTCTTTTTTATTTTCTTTAATTCCGATATTTATTTATTTTAGATATAAAGTACGTTGTGAGCAAAATGCACTTAGCTACAAACGGCATGAAGAACACCCGTCCTAACTGAGGTCCTTCAGTGATATCCTTATTCCCTCCAGTCAAGCCGGAATCGTATTTGACATTAGAACACGAACGAGACATTTCACTTCCTTTCTAATTAATTTTTCATTAAACACGTAAGGTAAAGGTGGGTTTATCTTGTCACTAAAAAGCATTGTCTTTTTTTTTAGGCATATGACTGCCACAACCAAATGTTTTGGTATTAACGGGGACATCACACTTCCTAACTGCAATACAGTGAACAATATATATTGTTGTGCCAGTAAGACAGTAACTGACACATATCGACGAAATATAGCGTGTAACTTTAGCCATTTGATGTCGAAGGAGGAATGAGGATTGAAATGGGGTTAAAATTGCCAAAATATAATATATTCGAAGAATACAACCAACAAGATGCAACGTTTCACAATTTATTTATTCCTGTAAGACGCTCTACATGTTCCAGACGGTTTTTCCGTCCATCATCAGGAGCTCAAAACTGCACGTACAGCGTCAGGTATTTGTCAGACTAATACTGCTACCTGCTGCTAGCCTGGCCAGGCTAAATTTTTTTCCTTTCTCGCGCTGAAGTGTGGTCTGCTTGGACTTCAAAACGAGTGAATGTTCGGCTACGGTACTGGCGGTCCCGAATGAATACATCTAATAATCTAGACTTATTCCGTGTAACACAATACAGGTTTATCTAAAATCGAGTTGCGCCTGTACATGTTTCAGCCCTTTCTCAGACCGTCATCAGGCATATCAATAAAAATTCTTATAAAGGAAGACATAACATGTAAATTTTCTTACAATAAAACCAAATAGATGCACTAATTTCTCAAATTTATTTTTGGAATAAACCTCTACATGTTTCGGACAGTTCCTCTGTCCATCAGCAGGAGTTTTTCACTGTACACACAGCAATTGTATATGTCATACAGGCTTGCGAGCAGGATCAGGACGGAACGTCCTGATCCTGCTCACAAGCTGTCAGCAAACCTGTATGACATGTACCATTGCTGTGTGTACAGTGAAAAACTCCTGATGATGGACAGAGGAACTGTCCGAAACATGTAGAGTTTTATTCCAAAAATACATTTGAGAAATTAGTGCATCTATTTGGTTTTATTATAAGAATTTTTCTCCATGCATGGTAACCTGAACGTCAAAATATCATGTAACATATATGTAAAGGCGCCACTCGATATTAAACAAACCACTGTTGTGTTCGACGGGTTACGTGTAGTTTATTTTTTAGTTGGTGACGCACCGCGATAGCTTTACAAGGACTAAATACCTATAACTTTATTCTGAGATGTAATACCGTGTAGGTTAGTACCAGCATTTCAGGGTAAGCTGCAGAATTATTCTTCTACACTGATGACGGAGACAGTGTGTTCATCTGCGGCACTGGAACCCACTTGCCTGACAAAAGATGACAGTTTACTGGTCGCTTTAAAATCTGCTCGTATTAAGTGCTGAGCATATTTTGAGACAGAAGGTCTCTGCAGTTTCCGCCATTTACCATAGCAGACCCTGACTTGTGTTGAGGAAGCTCAAGTTTCGAATCTGGGTCGAGACACCGACTTTTGTGGTTTTCCTCGGTTGTCCGAAATACATTCCTGGATAGGACCTCAAATTAAGCCATGAGACTTTTGAGAGAGGCCATCCTGTTGTGTAGTAACAAATTTGTATAATGTATTATATTCCGTCATACACAGCTATATATCAGTACAGCGATATAATATATACAGTCAGATCACATTATGGCAACATGTTTTCGACCGTAAACGATCATCTTCAGGCCAATAGAGAACATTTTTTAAGGTACAATGAAGTGAGCACTCGATGGAGGTGACCGTTTACGGTCGAAGACATATTTGCCGTAATGTGATCTGACTGTATATATTATATCACTCTACTGATTTATTGTCTAGGTTTTTTTTTAGCATGTGTGTGAATTTGACAAAATCGTATGACAGCATACCAATATCAAAACTTTGGGAAGTTTTGGGAGAATCAAGTATTAATAATAATTTAATTAAAGCATTGCAAAATCTCCACGGCAATACAGCACAAGTGAAAACTGGAAACAAACTATCTCACCTTTCCACATTACCAAAGGACTACGCCAGGGATGTTGCATTTCCCCTGCACTTTTTAAGATTTACATACGAAAAACTTTAGAAGAATGGAAACGCAAATGCTCCGGAATGGGTATTCCTCTAGAAAATACAACACTGTTTACACTCCAGTTTGGAGATGATCAAGTAGTTTTAGCGGGTGACAAAAAAGACATGGAATATGTGACAAGTAAATTAAAAGAAACTTACGAGAAATGGGGCCTGGACATGAATTTGAATAAAATAAAATACTTATGTATTGGGGAAACGCAGAGCAATTTGAAATTAGAAAAAGACAGCGAGATTGAATTTTGTCAAAAATATAAATAATTAGGAGTTAATTTTTATACAAACGGAACAGACGACAAAGAAATAAGATCAAGGGTAATACAAGCAAGAAAATTTATAGCGTGTTTAAATGGGATACTGTGGAGTAAAGACATAAGAAAGGAGAGAAATTTGAACATTTATAATGCATTGATTAAAAGTGGTTTACTGTATGGTGCCGAAACATGGAGACTCACAGAAAATAATAAAAGACAGGTCGAAGCTACAGAGATGGTTGTCCTGAGGAGACCCTCTAGAATATCAAGAAAATAAAGAATTAGAAATGTAACTATAAGACAACAAATTGGATTATAGGAACCAATTATAAAAGAAATTGAACAGAACCAACTTACATGGTACGGCCATGTTCAAAGAATGGCAGAAGGAAGATTACCCAAAATAGCATTGAAGTGGATGCCGAAACAAAAGAAAGCATGAGGAAGACCGAAAAAAAACTGGATGGAAGGTATAACGAAGGCCATGAACGAAAGAAACCTAAATGAAAGCCAGTGGGAAGATAGGAAGCAGTGGAGTCTAGGTGTCGGACAACGTAGAACGACGTTTCGGAACAGATATGCATACATACATACATACACACTGATATATTTTTGTGTATTGACGGTATATAATGCATTATAGAGATAAGCCATGACTGCTTCCACATTCTTTCCTATTCATCCTCATTTACTCGTCCTACCATTCGACTGTATCTAACCTAGAAACTAACAGCAACTTTAATAAGCCCTAAATCAATCACGCAAATCTTCTATAATCCGAAGCCTACTACACGGATACCATCCCAACACAGCCACACGGATACCACCCCAACACAGCCACACCGAAACTCCAACACACATCGAAACAAGAACACACGACCAATGTGGTGATACAATAGAAAAGTCGCAGGCTCCTGATGAATGATGTATTAATGTCCGAAACATGTTGAGCATAGAAGAAGTGAAATAAAACGTGATAACTAGGGACATCAAGCTGGTCTCTTATTCTTCAATTAGCAAATCTTCTAATTATAAAAGAATTCCATCCACATTTTGCAAAGGACACATGGGCTAACAATTCATACTGCTGCAAAATAAGATAAAGGGTCTGGAGTTTTCTCCTGTCGAGCGTTGTAGCCAACACACAGTGTCGTCATGGGAACGGTACTTCGAAGGATTCGGAAAGGGACTCCTGGCTATTAATGACACGGACGGCGCTGGTATTGACAGTTGTTGTGCGGCGCTGGCAGGTGTAGGTTCACAGCATGACAAAGAATAACACTGTGATTCTTTGTACAGCAGGCGTGGGATTCATCCTATTCGTAGCTGGCATTTCGCTGGGGTGGTTCGGATTTCCTGCACTAACCGTACAACTAATAAAACAAGTAAGTGCACCAAACAGAACAAGTAACAGTAGGCGATATACGCAACGAATTTGCTTTTATGCTTTCGTCAGTATCAGAAGGGATAACGAACTAAATGACTGCACAATTAGGTAAATCAATCCTTGTACAGGCCTGGAGAGGTCCTGAGGGTTCCAGAAGCCTGAGGTTCCAAAATTTTATGACAGTCGGCTCATGAAGGTGGCAAGGTTGTCAGCCCAACCCACCGGCCACCTTTACCTCCCTCCCCATGAAATATTTATGGTACTCATATTGCCATAGGATAGGATTATAACATCGGGAAGCGAACTCGCGACCTTCCAGCTTGTAACAGAGTGGCTCAGCCAACTGCACCACCGCGTACTTGCACAGTTAATGAAATATATTTGCACATAATTTCCTCTACTACTGAGTACAACTGCCTTAAATATGTAAGATATGAACAGAAATTTGAGCATAATTAAAAGTTTTGTAATATTGAAAGTACAAACTTTAATATAGAAATGTACACATATTTATACAGTGTGTTCATAAAAACATGGGCTGGGCATGTGGCGCATATGGGTGAGGAGAGAGGGGTGTATAGGCTCTTGATGGGGAAACCGGAGGGAAAGAAACCACTAGGGAGACCTAGGCGTAGATGGGTGGATAATATTAAGATGGATCTCCAGGAGGTGGGATGTGGGTATATGGACTGGATTGGGCTGGCCCAGGATAGAGACAGGTGGCGGACGCTTGTGAGTGCG
>Ga0123352_10019997_pt1 | contig 10670 bp, 10 predicted proteins | sample TergutLab28metaG_FD_89700 | JGI IMG/M metagenome (GOLD analysis project Ga0123352, IMG submission 89700) | Labiotermes labralis P1 segment gut microbial communities from Petit-Saut dam, French Guiana - Lab288 P1 | ecosystem: Host-associated > Arthropoda: Insects > Digestive system > Gut ... | reverse complement strand
TCGCCTGCTGAGATTGTGGGTTCGAATCCCACCGGGGGCATGGATGTCTGTCTGTTGTGAGTGTTGTGTGTTGTCAGGTAGAGGTCTCTGCGACGAACTGATCACTCGTCCAGAGGAGTCCTACCGATTTTGATGCGTCGTTGTGTGTGATCTAGAAACACCTCAAGAATGATGAGGAGCCAGAATAAAGCAGGCTGAACCGTTGGGCGACGCCTGCAGCAAAAATAGACAAGGTAGCAGTTTAGGACAGAATAAAATACCTAGTTAGTCTCCAAAGACTAGGTGGTATCGTGGAAAAAAATTTAATAATTCTATAAGCGCAGCGTTTCTAAATAAAAGTCTCTCACGCCACTCACATCGATGAATTGCCGAAACAACAACCTTTGGACCTTGGTCCAGCTGTCTGAGTGTGGCGCATGCGTTTTGTCGAGAGAGAGAGAGAGAGAGAGAGAGAGAGAGGTGGGGGGGAGAAAATAGTCGGTTTGTTTTAAAGACGCTGTCAGTTACTAAGGTTATATGCCGTCGATGACAGGTGAATGAAATGTGATTTTGGACCGTTGATCGTGTGTTAGTCTGTGGCTTGCTACACACGTACTGTATAACAGCTGATTACAAGCAAAATGTCAGAACTTCTATTGAACAGAGGAGAATAAAATACTTCTTTACTGCCTGAGTTTTAGACACTGGTCTTCACATAGGCTTGTATTCAGCACTGCAACATCTACCAATACCACCACCACTACCACCAACTCTCATACTCAAAGTGACTCATAAAATAACATCTTTGTGCGGAGCGTCTAATTAATAGTTTCCACATTTAGTTACCAAAACTTAACCATACTTACTTTATTGTCTGTTGCTAGAAAATTACCAGATTATGATACTGACTATTCCTATGTCTAGTATGCCAATTCATTAGATTTGTATGGGTTATCGATAGTATGATTCTCTGTGCCTTGTTACCTACACAACGTAGAACAGCTGATTACAAGCGAAATAGCAGAACGTGTACTGAATGGAGGTGCACAAAATGCTGGTTGCACCTTCAAAACCTCCAGATCTATAGATCTGTCAACATATGTTTGTATGCATCCAATCAAGCAGCCATAGTGCACGGCTACTGCTAACGCTATTGTTATTGCTGTTGCTGCTGCTACTGCTACTAGTACTACTACTACTACTACTACTAGTGGTAGTAGTAGTAGTAGCAGTAGTATGCCTATTGCGTCTACCATTAATAAGAATATGATTTATGTGCTTTGATATAAGCCATGAAAATTTTGAAAGAGACCTGATGTACAGCAGAGAATTTTCTCTAAAGCGGCTGCAGCTATAATTACTTGTCTTGTGCGTGCACAAAATTACGTACTTTACGTTGAGAACAGAAATCCCATCTGCTGACTGCATAACAGGCTAGTTTCGTCAAAAGGCTGAGTGAATGTGGAGTTTCTAATGAAGGAACGTTTGACCGCCCCCCTCACATACATCAAACCCTTACCTTCAAATTGTACTCACCATCGTCATTAGTTTCGGCATTAATATTTTTATGCCCTGTATGTATCAGCACTGATACTGTCGATATGACACACTTCTTGAAGTGTGCAGTGCTAATTTGTAACTGTACGTTAGTAATTTTGAAATTCTGAACACTTATTAGTCTCATTAAATAATTCGCAAGGCCTATGAGAGGCGAAGTTGTCAGATGTAAAGTTACTTCTTCTGATTTTGTGGGATTTTCATAAAAATATGACGGTCACAATACGAATTAGCAACATATGTAATTAGCAACATATGTAATTACGTTTCGCTCAGCAGGAAAATGAAGTTTTCACGTTCCACTATATCAGCGAGTGCTGCACTTTGGTAAAGATATCTGAAGAAGCAGATTTTCGGCTCTTATACATTGGTCTCGTCCTGAATGCTCATTTATTTTCAATCTTACGTTCTTTATTTTCGCTACATGCTAGGATTGTTGTCATGTATCAGTGACTGTATCGGCGTTCTTACCTGCGGACAGGATTATGAAACACTTCATTTTCGGCTCTGAAGATCGCACAGATTCACAATCAAAACCTCAACACCTGCGTGTGAAAGTTCATATCTTTATCAAACTGCATTTTATATGGAACAAACCAAAAATGTAAAGACATTTATTGTGCCCATAAGCTGTATTTCTAGCACATTAAATTAGAGAAAATTTGTAGTACACAAATATGTTGGAGGATGTGCTCAGAGTACCCAACATGGCGCCCAAAAAAAATCTGGAATCAAGAGAATAGAAAGTGGAATTAGGGGAAAATTTCCGTGGGATGTATTATGTCCGAAATGTTGTTCTGTTTGTGATATTCATATCGAAAGAGTTAACTTCTCTTAGTGCGATATTCCTGTTTCTGGTATAAAGACAAATTAAATTGTGGCATTCTGTCTTCTCAAAGACGGTGTGTTCGTATTGAAGGAAAGTAACAAACTGTCCAGAAGACCCTGTGATCCACTTCAGATGATGAGCATAAGTTTATTTATTGTGGAGGGTATTAGGTGAATGGAAGCTTTATAAGCCTTCTGCAAACAATAAATTATCGCCCGTCAGTTTCGGCGAATTTTGGGGGGCAGACATTTGTACTTTATGCACATATTTCGATGGGAATAACGTATACCTTCATTTAACGCAAAGTTACCTGTGACTTTAAGGCTGCCTATAAAATTTATTTCAAACTTTATACGTCATTTTAAAATAACATAATGGTGAATAGTTTAAAAAGCTGATCACAAGATTTTTCAGACAATGTCTTTAAAGTTGTGACTTGCGTGACGTTTTAATTGTCGTTCGGTTCTTCTTTGTGTATTCTGACAAAAAAATATGTGCAATTAAATTCCTACATACATTAGAAATAGGACGAGAAACCCCCATTTCATTGCCACTTTGTCAACCACAAATCCCATATGACGTATATACTTTCTCCGCTCTATCTCGTTTGTGATTTCCCATGTAAAATACGAATTATAAAGAAAAGAGATGCAAAATATTGCTGTGATATTGTCAGCCTCTGTGCGATATTCTCTATAGTACCAATAGATGGACTAACCTTACCTGTTTCTATGACGATGGCTGCGGTCTGTAATGTTAAGTTGTTTTATATAGTGGCGAGAATGGGGGAGGGGGAAAGCTGGCTGTCAGTTTACTGTATAGATATTGGTAAATGTAACACTGTGCAAATAACAAGGGACAGAGTCACGTTTAACTTAACGTGTTTTATCTATTAATTGATGCTTTTGTTCTTTGATCCATAAGCGAATTCATACATACGTCATGTAATGTATACAAGCCTTTCTTATATTGTTTTGCGCCAGTTGCGGGCCATTTGTGATGTGTATGTGTTTGTATTAATCTTTGTGTTCCAGTTTGAGCTGGTTCATTTTTGTGCATTATGATCTGCTGTTGAAAATTTTTATGCGCTTTCATGCCTCTTCTTTTCTTTTTCAAATGTATTCATTCTTGGCCTGAGGATGTTGTTTTAAGCCTGATACATCTAAGTTCATACATCGTACTAAGCAAACAGCGGGTTTGAAGGCGTTTTTTCTGATTACTTTTTGTTACATTTAATAGCTTACCCAGTTTCCAATGTTAATTAAGAGTGGAGGTTTTTCGCCACTCGCCTGTGTGTCATTTCTGGCATTGCTCTTAATTAAATAAGCAGAAATTACCTTAATCTTCCAAGAAACGCTACTAACACTGCCAGACTGGTACCAGTTTCTACAAACTGCACGATACACATCTTACTTACTCCAATCAATGCAGCAGAGTCCTTCTTGAGAAGCTAATCGGTTCTCAGCTAGTCAACAAATTCTCCGCATTTTATGAAAGCCGAAGTTTCGTCACCGCACTCACAAGTGCCTGCCACCTGCCCCTATCCTGAGCCACATCGATTTTGTCCATGTCCTCATATCCCTCCTTTTTAAGATCCATCTTGCTATTGTGCTCCCATTTACGGTTGGGTCTTCCAAGTGGTCTCTTTCCTTCAGGTTTCTCTACCAAAACCCTTTATACGCCTCTCCTCTCCCCCATACGCGCTATATGCCTCATCCATCTCATTCGTCTGGGTTTTATAACCCGAAAAATATTGGGTGAGGAGAACAGAGCATTAAGCTCCTTATTATGTAGCTTTCTCCATTCCCCTGTTACCTCATGCCTCTTAGGCCGAAATATTCTCCTCAACACCCTATTCTCAAACACCCTCAGTCTACGTTCCTCCTTCAATGTTAGCGACAAATGTTCGCACCCATACAAAAGAACAGTCAGAATTATACTTATGTGTATCTTAAGCTTTGTTTTTTGTGTAATAAACTGGAAGACAAAAGATTCTGCACAGTATGATAGCAAACGTTCCCTGACTTAAACCTGTTCTTAATTTCTTCCTGAATAGAATTTTATGTCAAGGTTGTTCCCAAAATATTTGAACTCTTCCACCCTTTCAAAAGAACAATTATCAATTTTTATATTGTGACTTCGTCCTTCATTCTTATCTCGAGACATGACTATGCACTTAGTTTTATCAGTATTTACTTCTAACCCAATCTCCTTCCTAGCAACTGCTAAAGCTTCTACGTTTTTCTTTGTAATGTACACGCTTCCTTCTAATATATGAACATCATCAGCATACACCAGAAAGCTATGTGTACGATTTAATTTCAATCCACGATGCACGTCTTTCCTTATAAAATGAAAATTGGTAATATTTTTCTTCCATTATTTTGGACCTATAGGTTTATTCTAGTCTTTATAATTCCTCTATTGGACGCTATCCTGGACTACTTGAATCCAGTTGACTTCTTCACACAGTATGTAACAAACGTTTTGTATTTTTTTACCATTCGTCTCGGTCAATAGATTGGCGAATTCACTTCCAATTTTCCATTTGTACTCATTTCTCATTTCTGCATGCTGAATGTCTTGCCAACCCCGTCTTTCGTGGGATCTTATCCTCTTAGTTTTGTTACGTAACGAGTTAGAATGTCGTTTTTCCTAATAGTCATTAGGAAATGTTGTTCAATTATTTCGACTATGCGGCAACGCAGCTGTGTTTGTATGTTTTTGCCGCGACAGCCCCCAGGGGGGCCAGGGCCTCCTTATACACGAGGTTTCTAGATCACACACGACGCACCACCGTCGGTAGGACTCCTTTGGAAGAGTGATCATCTCGTCGCCGAAACCTCTACCTGACAACACACAACACTCACAACACTCACAACAAACAAACGTCCAGGCCCCCGGTGGGGTTCGAACCCACAATCTCAGCAGGTGAACGACAGCAGACCTACGCCTTAGACAGCGCGGCAACTGGGAGCGGCCAACTTAAGTATAACAGTACTAAATAAAATTGTCTGTCACTCCTTCATATCGATGAATTGTCTAAAAAACAACTTTGGAACTTCGGTCCAGCAGTCTAAGTGTGGCGCATGCGAAGTTAGGAAATGTTTGACAACAGAGAGAGAGAGACAGAGGGGGGGGGGGATGAAGCATTTTATTTTAACTACTCTGTCAGTTGTTGCGATTATACGGCGTCGATGAATGAAATATGAATGTGGACCATTGGCTGTATGGTAGTCTGTGGCATAATAAAATACTTTTTTTGTACTGTATGAATTTTAGATACCGGTCGGCACATGGGCTTGTATTCACCACATCATAATCAATCTACCACCACCACCACCACCACCACCACCACCACCACCACGAGAAATATTTTCTTGCATAGGTTATACGTCCTGAAGACCTGAGGGCAATTGAGGTACACGTCGACACCTTCAAAGCTGCTGTAACTGTAATAGACTGTCAGGTACACGATATATTATCATTTACACAGATAACAACTCTCTTTACTGTAGGTATTTGTAACGGAATAGGCGCACCAAAACCCACAAAAAATTACTGTAAAAGGAATAATCTCTATTCTCTCAAAAGTACCAAATTCCTGCAGTTCAGTGCGTAGTGACGCAGCTGCACTGTGCGGTATCACTGCTACTTAGGAGTAGTATCTTTATTGCACACTGTTTTAAACTCCGCTGGAGTAATTCATATCTCCTGAAATATTATTAGTGTCATGAAATGGTTTGAAAGAAAGTGTTATATGAGGCACAGGATTAGGTTTGAAATTACTTCGCCTGGTTTTGTGGGAGTTTGTGTGAGAAACTGAAAGTCACGTTGCAAATTAATGTGACACTCTGATTTCCTCCGAACTGAACCGCAGAATATTTATTGTTTCCATTAAATAAGTGAGTGTTTATTATATGGGCCTGTATGTCGTAAAATTTTGAGCTATTTTTCTTTTCTAATGCATTGCCACAACACGTATATTTTATTATCTCTCTTTCATTCTTGTTTTCACTGTAACCCGGTTCAGTAGTCTTGCATCACAGATCAGACCGGTGTGCTTACCTACAGACGGGATGATGAAACTCCTCAATTTCGTCTCTAAATATCGCACAGATTTATAATCGAAACTTCAGCACCTGTGTGTTAGGAAAGCTATATTTGTCAGACTGATTTTTAGACAGAACGTTCCAGAAAAAAGTAATCATATTTTTTGTGCCCGTAACACTTATTTATATAATTTTTAAAACAGAGCTGTAATGAGAAAAAATGTAGTACATAGTCGAAAAGTAAAACACTGGCGCCAAAATATGATCTAAGGTAAGCGGAAGTTAAGCTTGGTACAGATTTTCTGGGACGCGATGTATGCAACCGAAGGAGCTTCTACCATTGTGATATTTGTAATGTTTTGTGAAGACGACATAACTTGTCGCTTTCCTTTGTTCCGAAGTATTTGTCCAACTTCAACGTACGGGTGGAGTTTTTAGACAAATTCCATGATCCCACTGTTACAATTGAAACCAACTAAAAGCCTTGTGCTTATACTTTTCAGTTTCACAAAAGCTAACTCTCCTAACCACACGATGGTTTGTTCCGCAGTGTAGCCACTCCTTCCTAAATATAATACACACTGATGATTCGCCATAATACCACGTATACTTGGAAGTAACATTATACCTTAATGCTTGTATTCTATAACTTACTTCCTGATAATGGACCTTCATGGCCCGAAACATGTAGAAGATTTTCTGTGAAATTAAAAATTATAGCAAGATCGCTTATAGCTGGTTTTAATTACAATAGTTTTATTACAGTGCACGGTATATACAATTTAAAATTTCCATGCGCCCATTCAGTTGATGACCATAAGATATTTTAGGCATGTTCCCACAGTAGCGAAAGGAGTCTGTTACCTTTGTCATGTCCGTCTTTTTGTCCGCTTATTCGTCCGTCCGTCCGTCCGCATGTCTTAGAGCTGCTCTCGCCGGAAGGAATTCCGTGAAATTTCATATTGGTTCGTTCATGACTTTCTTTCGAGGAAATCTTAAGTTAGATTAAAATCTGAAAAATATCGGACACTTTATATGGTGACCGAATTAGGTTTTATTTTGCCGGCGAAAATAAATCTCCATAAAAGCGATCTCTGACTGAAATTGTATCAGGCTGTTAGTCCGTCCTTCTGTCCGCATGCATCAGCATGCTTTACACTGGACAAATTTACGTGAAATTTGATATTGGGGATTTTTATGAAAATCTATGGTGAAACTCCAAATTTGGTGAAAATCGCGCTAACGTATTGGACAATTCGCGTGAAAACCTGAGTGCGTTTTATTGTTGGGGGCGCCATTCATTCGTCACAAAAGCGCTCTCTTCGAAAGAAAACGGTATCTGGCTGTTACGATAGCCGATGTGGTACAAACATTACGCGAACGCGCCCCAAAAGTTTCAAGTAGATTCCCTATCTTGTGTCTAGTTACGGAAGAAGAAAGCTTTATGATTCATTCTAGAATCCTTTTAGAATGAATTATATATCATCAGTGAATCCCCAACAAGCTTTGTATTGTAGTTCACGTTCTTAGTGAAACATACTTCACATTTTGATGACCAGAACATGGCCTTGCGTGTATCTCGGTTATACGATTTCAAATGTCTCTCAAAAAATGGTTCCGTACTTTATTTTTTATTTAAAAAATATCGGCTTCTCTCAAGCAAGATGCGTAATCCAAAATAATTGAAATAGTCAGGTACAACGGTTTTCAATAATCTTAGGATTCTGCTGATCCCATAACAATTTATATGTCGTTCATTTCCGTGCATTTTATTCACACAACTAGCGTGTCTGGTCTAAAAACCAAGACTACAACTTGAAATATTCTAGTGGCACTAAGTATACTCGCCCGTAGTTTTGCCGATCCTTTTTCGGCGTTTTTTTCTTAAGAACGCTTTCAAGTAATAACATTTATAGAGCATTGATTTTAGATTTTAGAATGGTTATGGATCACTGATAACATGATACAGACAGAGAAAAAACAAAGTAATCGTAGGAAAACCTGTTCCAGTACAACTGAGTCCACCACAAATCCTGTATGACCTGTTAAAGTCTCATGCACCAGAAGCCCTATGTGCTTTACGTCATTCAAACGAAAATGCTAAAAATATTGCTGTCAGGCAGTCAACGTGGATGTGATATTGTTTCTAATATCAATAAATTATTTACCCTTAACTGTTTCTCTGACAATGGCTGTTGTCCGTTCGTGTTCAAAATGTGTTGTATAAAGGGAACTTTCGGAAGGAGGAGAGGTGAAAAAATGACGCTTTTCACACGGACACGTGCAGTTAACAACCTTGAAAAATGCTTTCATTTGCCACAAATTACTCAGTTTTTAGTACCTTATCGAGTGTGCGCAACGTTTTCCTTATCTTATTTTGCACACATTATCATCCTAATGTGTTTTTCTTTATGCTTCGTTTGTGCCATTGTGAACTAGTTTCATTACCTTGGAACTGGAATTACCTCTTTGAATTTCCTTGTAAGTTTTCATGTACTTTAAGTCCATGGGCAATGTAATTAGCCAAAAGCGACTCATCAAACAACTCCACTCCTACGAGACAAATTTTATTGAAAATATATTTTCGTTTGTTAAAAGAAATTTCGTCGACAATTTCCGTAATATGTGTGCTCATATTTTATTTAAAACTTTCATTTAAAAAATTATTACTCAAAGAAGAATTCAGAAAGGCACAATGTGAATACGTCTTCATATAAAGTGGCCGTTATTCTTGTCAAATTTTAATGGAACAAGACTTTTCTCAACAGAATTTAGAAACATCCTCAAATTTCAAATTTCATGAAAATCCTTCCAGTGGGAGGCCAGTTGTTCCATGCGGATGGACAGGCAGGCATGATGAAGGGAATAATAGTTTTTCCCGACTTTACGAATGAGCCTGAAGAGTACGAAGACACTCACGTCATCTCCAAACCAAAGCTCCCAGAAGGAGCAATACTTGCTTTCAGCTGTGGTCATCTGCTCATTCAACACTGCAACACTTCCATCCGCCACCTGCAGACGCAACATGAAGTTTTACATCGTCAAAAGTAAATTTATTCCTATGCAAGACATGAAAGCATAATGGGGAGTACAGGTGTATCGCCAGTCATTTCCTAATCTTGGCACTATGTAGCGTGAGTGGTAAACCTCACATCACGACTGCTTTAGCTCCAGCTGGGAAATCGCCTCCCCCGCCCCGTACTCATTGAATAACACACAAGGATAGTGCGGACCGGATCCACGTGGCAAATGATTTTCAAATAGTATGCTGTATGAACACGATGGTAGAGTTATAACAGCAGCGTATATTTGGCCATTAGAACAGATATACATTGGTCCAGGAGATTTCCATGAAATGCAAGCAGTAAACACAAGTTTTATTGCAATGTGTATAGTTATTACAAATTTTATTTGCTGTTATCCATTACTAAATAAGGAAGTTCATTTTTATAATATAATTGGTCGGTTAAAATTATAGACCAAAACTTTACGTGTACCATCTTTTCGAAAGTCACTGAAGAGCTCCGTTTTCCAGGATTCTTCTTGTCGGTAGACATCCCTTTCCGAATAGCATTCATTCAGCCCTCAGAGTCGCGATGGAATGATCACCTGGTACGAAGGTTTCTTTTCCTTGGATACCCATATTGATCGATTTGGAGCCTCTCGGATCATTTGGAGCACTCCTTGGGACACGCATTCAGCTCTGTAACATTTGTAGCAAATATCGATATGAAAATTCAGGTAATTCATATAGAATGCCCGGCTGGAACAGGACTAGAATTTCGTGAGGCGTGCGGGGAATGAAATATGTAGAGGTCACGGAAAATAGCTAATGATGAATATCAGCATGAAAAGGGAAGTCTTTTGAAGCAGATTCCATTTGCTTCCGAAAATTCGTCCAAAAATGACAGGCAAAAAACGGCCCGGACGTTAAACATGTATCTCCTTGTACATTGTCGTGGGCGTTGGTATTTAACATACAAGGCCACACATGTTAAAGTAAACCTGTCAAACTGTGTGACGTGTCATATATCATGGTCTGACACACTACACTCGCCACGTAATTAGGTATGTTTTACAGCTTCAAGAAAGGCACATGTAAAAATCGTACAGATATTGAACCACAATAAACGAAACTGTGGAAGCATACTTCAGATAGAGTGCTGCCCTTGTGATGGAAGCACAGTGTTTGGAGCCAAGGTCTAACATGATTACATCACTGTCCCTGGATATTTCTTTTGCCGAGTATAAAT
>Ga0123352_10019996_pt1 | contig 10670 bp, 8 predicted proteins | sample TergutLab28metaG_FD_89700 | JGI IMG/M metagenome (GOLD analysis project Ga0123352, IMG submission 89700) | Labiotermes labralis P1 segment gut microbial communities from Petit-Saut dam, French Guiana - Lab288 P1 | ecosystem: Host-associated > Arthropoda: Insects > Digestive system > Gut ... | reverse complement strand
TCCAGCAATGGCAGGACTGCTGGAAGAAGTGTGTGCATTACCAAGGAGACTACTTTGAAGGGGATTAGGGTTTCAGACGTCAAAATAAATAATTGTATTTTTGCCGACCAAAGGTCCGATACTATTTGTACAGCCCACGTATATACAATAATGAAACATCCAGAATAGAATGGGCAGCATAATAACTAAACTATAGGCTGAATTTTTACACAACTCTAAGGTTTAAATACTGCTTGGAAACCGTGTGGAACATTCATCTGTACCTCAGGCACATTAAATGCTCGTACACTCATTATGTACGTTCAGAAGCTAAACGGTAAAGGCCACGGTATGCAACCCTTGTACATTACTTACCAATCTGTTAATCTTATACATTACTTACTGGTCTCTGTGAGTGACTGCCAAAGCTGTCAGGGATTGCTCAGGAATATCCATATTAAGAACTGGACGCCGCTGAGGAGTGCTTGGATCATATACTCTTACCTGAAAATTAGATATCCAACACTATACTTATGTAAGATTTCAACTTTTCACTGTGAATAAATGCATTAAAATTCTCTTGGACAAACAGCTGCACCAAAGTTAAGTTAGAAACAAACCATTCAGAGAACTACTGTGTATCCATCTTCAGAGTCAATGCTTATGCCACTGGCCTTACACTGGACAACATGTAGTTCCAAAATACCCGGATGAAAAGGTATGAATTTTTCATCAGTTGTATCCACACATACATTATACAGTACAAGGTAAAGGTAAAGTTGTGCCTAAAAAAGCCATGATGAAATGCAGAAGAATGGGAGTACAGCTCAGTGCATTCTTAAACTGAGCACTAGATGTAGCTCAGTGGTCAGTTTCATGCCCTGACTGCTCTACCAGTGAAGACCTCCAGTACCCATTGAATAAGAGGCCAGATGGGCTCCAGTGCTGGCCTGCAAGTCTGGGAATCAAAACGTGATTTCTCAGTCACTCGGCCCCGAGACATGTCATTATACTGACTACAGTACACCAACCCAGCATCATTTAATACTATGAAATGTTATTAATACTAACACTGCTGATTTACTGATTAAATGGTCTCCATGACAGTCATCACCAAAACTAAATTTTCTATATAAAAGCATATGAAATTAATAATGACTCACACCATTTGTATCTTTCATCTGGATGTCTTAACCCAAAAACTGGAGAGTTCATTTCTACAAAACCTGGCACTGAAGGTCTATAATGAAAGATGAAAGGCAAATTTAATTTTGATCCACAGCAGTCCAATACAATCCCTAAATTACATGAAAGTCAAATCAAACTATATCATATATGTTGAAATGAGCTCCAAACAGACTATGCCATATATATATATATATATTGCTACACTGCACAGACTATCCTTAATTGTCTGCTCATATTACAAATACATGGGGTCTTCTGCTCCACACAGACAACACTTACATGGCCATATCTTGTGCAAACTGCTACTTTCGCGCTGTCTCGCAAGAAGTCCAAGTCCGATATCCACACAGGTACCCGTAACTGTAACTTGTCTGGTTTCACCTGAAACAATTATCTTTTATAGTCTGATCATCATCCTGTCTCAGAACAATTCTGGCATTTGCTCAATCAATCCAATGAAATGTCCCTGGTCAACTGCAGCGGCTTGCAATGGCAAGACAAGGTTGAAATTGTTGTCTGGGCTTTAAACGCAGCCAGGTACTTGAAAAGAAATTACAGACAGCAAACTGGACTTACATATGAACATTTACCATATTATTTTCTAAATAACAGACATTACAGTGATGGTGGTGATCATAACAGAATCTTATACAAGTAAAAGCAAAGAGCACCAAGGAATATTCCTTCAGAATGGAACACAAAACATACATACCATATGGCAGTGTACAGACACAAGTGTACAATTATATGTCAAACTGTAAAACCTCATAATAATGTTAACATGCAAGATAGTCCACATTGTTTTGATTTAGTTACCAACAATGTCAGTAGTTAACACTGGTTTCACATGTTACAGTAACTGACATAAAACATAATTATGGCATCACCTGTAGACTGATACCAGCTTCTTTTGGGCTCAGAAAACTTTCAGTGCTCGATATTCTGTTGTACAGCATGTACAGCAAGGTAATATACATAATGGATGAAGACAGCTGTCTTGTGTGGAAGAGTTTACTGCCACTATTCCCTAAAGCTTCTACATGTATTTTAGTGTAATGGTGTTCACAAGGATAAACTTGTAATAAGATCAAACTATGGTTCAGTACTGCATAAGAAGTATGCACAACTGTCCACTTTAGTTCATGTTAAGATACTTCAGACTCCTGTCACATTGATTGATATGTCTGCACCACATAAAACCCAATGTTGCTTCACTGCTTGCTATACAGGACTACATATGTACAAACAAAATGAAATTAATGTGAAACTTGTACACTTCCAGATGATACAAATTAAAAGAAAATTAAATTTGTGGTTTTATATATGCTAGAAACACACATTCAAATACAGCACTATAAGGCAAAATAGTCTACCTTAAACTCAAACGAGACTTCCTGGTTTTGCTGTGGCATGTGGTGTATCTTTGGCTATGACCACTGCTGGTTGTTCAGTGTTCTTCAGCTATGGATATGTATTAATGACATTGTTTTTCTTTATAATGAATAATGTAAAGCATACAAAAAATGAAATGGTCATAAAATGCAGGTTCCATTCCACACTGCAACTTTTATTTGAAACACACCGTGTTCCCACAAATACCCAGAAAGTTATACTTGGGTTGTGGGCATGAACAAAGGCAGGTCTTCTTGTTAACTGACTGCTAAAATAGCCATCCTACATAAAAGAAAACTGTAATGACTCCAAAATTTTTTACAAATTCTCCAGTAGCAAATTTCATGAAATTCTGTCCAGCAGCTATAACATTGTTATGTGTGTACACTTGGACAGATGAAGCAGTTCTACCTGGCCCTCCACAGGGTGCAAATGCACCTACAAATAAATTCTAATATCCACCCAGGATCAAGTTATCAGGCCACCTGTAGAAAATGCTGCTCACATAACTGAGTGGATGTTCAGTGCTTTGCCCAAACACAACGTTACAATGTCACAAAAAAGATGTATAATCATCAACAAGGTACCTGCTGTGAAAGAATTTTATAATCATCAACAAGGTATCTGCTGTGAAAGAATTTTTTAACACAGTCAAAGCCACACTAAATATACAGTAATTCACAAAATGTTTTGGAAGGTACGTACTTCAACTGGTACTGTAGCACAGATATAAAAGATGCAACTACAGTATCAAATGAAAGACCCAATAAAGGTGTTGCATAGTTACGCCAGCATTACTGTTTTGTCGCAATCATTTTATTGATGTGTATTGCCATATGTTAATTGCAGCTATAGAGTTTATGTTACGGAGGTCAAGGGAAATAGTTCTAAGAACTCTGTACACACACATCTGCCGCGAACTCCAAGCGGCCAGTGGTACATGGTTAAGCACTTGTGACCAGCGATCACTGGACCTGTCAGTTGACAGTGAATCCTTTGTACTCTGCTTGAAACCTTATGCTGCATTACGCAGACTCTCAATCAAGCAGTGCCTGGGGCTATACATCCCAAGATCATCTGGCGAGACCGGCGGCAGCAGTGGTGAATAATTACTCTCCTCTTTCTCGTGTGTAACTACTAATTATTAGTAAAGACTATCAAGTGAAGTCTGTGAAAGTTACACTGCACAGCCATCACACTCCCTCACTCCTGAGTAACGAAGTCAGATCCACGCCCTCACCAGACAACATATGAGATACGTCTGATCAGCGTAGTTTCTTCGGTGGATACAACAATGCTGCACAGGTAAAACAGACATTTGTCTGGTCTGATACCATCACAGTGCCTAAGAATTTGTAACTGAAATTTAATAAAAACAGATACACTGTACATAATTTGATGTCAAAGTGAAACTGTTTAACTAAAGATAAGTGCACCATCAGTAAAAAGGTAAAGCAATCCCATTACAGGTCTGGACAGGCCCTGAGGGTCCCAGGAGGTTGACGCTCCCAGATTTCAAGACCATCAGCATATGAAGGCGGTAAGGTTGTCTGCCCTACGCACCGGCCACCTTTACCCCCCCAGGAAATATTCCTGGTACTCATTTCTGTTAAAAGCTGAGTCAACCCCAGGGCCATAGTGCAGGCGGAAAGATTATGTCAATGAAAAATTCCAACGACACCATCAGGAATCGAACCCGGGACCTTCCAGCTTGTAGCGCAGCGCCTCAACCAACTGCGCCATAGCGTACCCCGAACCAGCAGTGCCAACAATAAAATACTACAGCTCTTCCTTTCCACACCATGAATGCAAACAGGGGAAGTTAGAAGTGAAGCTCCACTCCTCCTTAACCTAGGCATTGGAAGATTGTGAGCTGTCAACTGAATGATCCAGCTGTATTAACCCTGTGAACGCCAGTACCAATTAAATAGGAGGTTTGGTGGTCCACAGGGCTGGTCTGTACGGTTTTGGAGGAGAGAAAACTCGTGCCAATGCTGGGATCTGATTCCCGGACCATCCGGCCTGTAGCTAGTATTTACACCAAATACACCATCCTGGCTCTGTCAGCACCGCCAGTATGTTCTGTGGAGTGGCCTTTCCCATAACCAGTGCTCTCTACATTGGCTATCTAACAAAGACAGATGAATGGAATATGAGTACCCTGATTACAAACATTTATTACAAGAAAACTACGTGGAATACAAACATATTTTTTTACCATTACTTAAGTTAGTTTCTAAAATTTTATGTCATGTGTTTATTGTTATGTTACAGTTGCATAACCTGCTAGTGTCAAAATGGCGTCAATGAAGGAGAAAGCCCAGTGTGTTTTGTGGTATCACGAAACAAAATCACTGGTCTCAGTGCAGCATAAATTCAGAAATGAGTACAGACAACCTCTGCCAGACGTTAAAAGCATCAAAACTTGGTATTCAAAGTTTGCAGAGACTGGCAGTGTTGGTGACCTTAACAGAAGTGGCAGGCCCAGTGTGAGTGGTGAGACTGTTGATGCTGTGCGTGAGGCCTTTCAACGCAGTCCTGGTAAATCAACGTGTCATGCCTCAAATGAGCTTTGTGTACCTCAGAGTATAGAATTTAACATTTTGCACAAACAGCTAAAATTGTAACATTTGTTACATTTGGTTTTTGGATGCAATAATTCCAGACAGGTGGAGTGGGAGAGATGGTCCAACACCCTGGCCACCACGATTGTCGGATATCACCCCCCTTGACTTCTTTTTATGGCGGTATGTTAAGGACAAAGTGTTTTCGACACCAGTTCCAGATATTACAAATATGAAGGCAAGAATAACAGACACTTTTGCTACGATAACTGAAGACATGTTGGAGAACACGTGGAGAGAAACTGATTATCAATTAGACATTCTCCGTGCAACAAAAGGAGCACATGTTGAAGTGTACTAATGTGTTGTAAAAAAACTTCTCGAGTTACATTTAAAAAAATATATATGTTTGTATTCTGCGTACAGTAGTTTTCTTTTAATAAATGATTGTAATCAGGGAAAGACTTTATGTTCACCCTGCATATTCACATTTTAGAAGCTTGGCCTTCTAAAACAAGATTAAACTAAACTTACATTTTTAGATGCAAATGTGCATGTCTTCTTTTCTAAATTCCAAAGTTTAAGGTCATTTTCCTTTCCACCGACCACAACGATATCTGCATTGACTGAGCTATGTCTCATTTTTTCTATTGAACCCCCAGTGTCAATGATAATGTTGGAGTTCTCTGCATAACTGCACACTTTCACATGACCTGATGCTACTGCAATCAAAATTCTCCTGCAAAGTAAAGACATTTCATAATGGCCAATTGATCATTATTTACAGTTCAAGAAATTGCAATTTAATCTCCTCATATTCACAGGATAGTAAAATTTAAAGTATTCTATCAGCCTTGTAGCAATGGGCAATAAAAAAGAGAAACATAAAATTCTGGTGGTAGAAGTGGAAGGAGACATGAATGTGACTGGCAAACACAGTACTTGAGGTTGGCAAGGTGGCAAACAGGTGTATCAAGTCAACTTTAGTGTTATCTGAAGGTCATGCATATACAAAGAATCAAGTCTTCTGCTCTATGATGCTATGTTGATTTGTAGATAGTTACTGACATTTCAGAGAAGCTTGCTACCTCCATTTTTAAGATAAAGAAAGTCTCTTCTTAGATTTCATGGACAGTGAAGTCCTCTATTATGAGGGAAACTGTAGCAGCTGTTTATTATTATTATTTTTTTGGATGAAAAAATGTCATGAAACAGAAGCCATAATGCAACACCTAAATAATATGGGTCCAAAGTCATTTGCTGTTGGCAAAGGTGCACTTTCTACATTTGCCTCACTTGCGTCTGCCATGTCAGGGCTCTCACTATACATCATTCAGTACTCACAGCACATTATCATCTACCGCAAAAGATCGTCAACATGGCAATTTATGTTCAAACTTTGCTGCGACATCTTTCTGGTATGTTCCAGTTATTAAAAAAACAAGTGGCAATATAAGAAACATACACACAATGAAGCATATTCACATCTTTGCATGTATGAGCCTTCTAAATGGTCATACCATTTCCACTATGCTCATACTTTTTCTTATTGATCACATCTCCACATATGTATTAGTGTTATTACTTTCAAAGTGATCAGTTATTACATTTTTTTTAATAACTCATTCTTTTTATGTCTATAGAGATTCTATGTTAATGTTATCAGTCAAACATAAAATCAAATCTTTGCCCCACTGAAACACTTCATATCTGCTAACTTACAAACCATTGCATACACAGTTTGTAGGTATATTCATAGTTTGTCTACTTACTGGAAGTTCTATTCCTAGACATAATTAAAACGTATTATGTATTACAATTGGACATTCCTGTATTCCTTAATCATGCTTAATGACAACTGCGTTTAAAGAAATGGTAACTACTCACTAGATTATAATGCCACACCACAACAAATCTAAGTGTAGATAATTCTTTGGCCTCTCTTGCCCTCACATTTCTTGTAACTGTCGTTTACACAGCTTGGCTTTCGCAAAAAAAAAAAAGCATGATATAAAAAGTGTCTTCTGAGTTTCTCTATGACTTTCATCTAATACTTTTTGCGTCTCCAGCTGACTGAATTTGGAGAAATAAAAACTAATGTAGGTCTTCACAGAACACAACAGCCTGTTATTTTTGCCTGATTTTAACCAGACCTCCACTTTCCTGACAGATTGTAGTTAAAATCCCCAATATGAAGTTTCACAAAAATTTGTCCAGCAGGAGCCGAGTTGTTTTATGTGGACAGACAGACAGACAGACAGACAGACAGACAGGATGAAGCAAATGGCTGCTTTCATCAACTCTACAAATGTGCCTAAGAACCATAGGACCACGAACAAACAACTCACAGATTACATGCAAGTGATGAAGTGTTCTGCAACAGATCACTGACTGGTGCAACTTTATCTATAGTCTAGAGATTCTCCATACTTTTATACATCAGATGGACAAACTTATAAAAATGAATGGTACTAAATATTACAGCCTGTGTTTCCAATATGTGTCTGGACACACACTTGAATATGATGGATACTATTAGTGAAATAATAACAAACGTTTTAACACAATGACAATACGCAAAGGCATGCATGTCTCTGAATATCAACAACACTTGTGGCCAGTAGGCCTAACATAACCTCCTGCAGTCTATCCAAACCCCTCCCATGTCATTAAAATTAAGTTTTATTTAATTTTACTAGTTCTAACACAAATTACACTGGTCAACAAAGATTTTGGCCCATGAGGAAAAATGTCTGTTTCTGATGTATTTTTGGACGCTGAATTCGAATATCTTTCCAGAATTTCTCTATCACCCACACCTTTTGCTCCAGGTTAAATGGCTGGAATCTTCTGCGCCAGGACATTAAGGTGTGTTTTTACCGGGGGTGCCATGAAGAATTGAAGGATCTCTTCTCACAGGAAGAGGGTATAGTGTTTTTAAATGATGTTTGTTCTGTTATGGAAGTTCTTGTCTATGAATTTAACCAAGATCAGTGGTGCTTGTTCATTGCTTCATCAAAACTGAGCTTAAAGGTGGTTCTACTCCACAACGGAAATAAATTCCCCTGTTCCTTTGGCCCATGCAGCCAACATGAAGGAAAGTTATGAAAGCATGAAGCTACTGTTGGGAAAGATCAAGTATGACAAACTAAAGTGGAAGGTATGTGGTGGTCTCAAGGTTGTGGCACTGTTACGTGGAATGCAACTCGGGTACACAAAATACTGCTGTTTCCTGTGCCAGTGGGACAGCCAGGACAAGAAGAATCATTATGTAAATAAACTGTGGCCTAAACGAACATCACCGACACCAGGGGAGAAAAATGTTGTCAATCCTCCTCTTGTTCTTCCAGAGAAAATTTTTCTGCCCCTTTTGCACATAAATCTGGGCCTCATGAAAAACTTTGTGAAAGGTATGGATAAAACCGGCCATGGATTTGAATATTTGAGGAATAAGTTTCCAAATGTGAGTGATGCAAAAATCAAGGAAGGTATATTTATAGGACCCCAGATCAAGGAACTGATGCAAGGCAGTTTGATGAAGACCTGAATGAGACTGAAAGAAATGCATGGTTGTCTTTTACGAGGATTTGCAAGGACTTCTTAGGAAATCAAAAAGCAGCAAACTATAAGGATTTTGTGCAAGACCTGTTGACTTCGTAAAAAGCTATGGGATGCAATATGAGTCCGAAAATCCACTTTTTGGAGTCCCACTTGGATTTTTTCCCAAAAAATCTCAGCGAAGTCAGTGACAAACATGGTGAAAGATTTCACCAAGGCATTTTGGCCATGGAAAAGCAGTACCAAGGCAAGCTGACCTCAAGTATGCTGGCGGACTATTGCTGGACACTGAATAGGGATGTACCTGAAGCCAACTACCAGCAAAGTCACACGCCTCTACATTTTAGAGGTAAATTTCTGCCCGTTTCATTCATACGTAAAGTACTATTTTGTATCTTTGAAACTCTGTCTGATACAAAAATTCTGTATACATATTTGAATTCAGCATAAAAAGTACTGCTAAGTTCACCTATTGAAGTTCGTGGGCCAAAAAAAAAGTTAAATTTTGTTGTCTAGTGTAATGCTCCATTACCACACATCTGGAAACAAGACATAATAGAATGTTTGTAAATATTTTTACTCTCACAGTATGATAGCAATATCACCTAACATCAAAGCATGCGTACACACTGCCTATAATCATGCCTTACCAAACCAATAATATCTGACACAAAACTTACTCTTCATATCTTGATAGCCCTCGTATGCTTCCATGCCCACAGGAGACATCCACACAACTTGTAAATCCCTTAAAGTCAGTGTCATATATCTTCACTCTTTGAGAAGACATACCAATTAACACATCAGTCTCATATGGGTCCCCCCATGCCAACGAAGTAATTTCATGTTCCTTTGTGAGAACTTTCATGTTCTGTATATTCCTCACTATTGATTTTGTCTCTTTGTCCTCAATATTGATGCTGATTCCTGAAAATAATATTCCATTATTTATAAACACTTCAGAACAGAATGAGACCACTACAGGGTCATGGTCATGCTTAACCTCAAAGCTCGTGATCACATAATTCACGTGCACATTAGTATGCTGAGAATAATTCAAACATAGTTAAAACTCAACGCCTATTAATACCTTTAAATGTTCCGACTTTTCCCGCAACAAAGAGATCAAAATCCAACTTTCGGGCCATGATTACGATGACTCACGGAAGCTGGAAGTGAATTCTTTGGAAAGATTACGTACTTCTTATAGCAGACTCTGTGACATGTGAAACATCCGGCTCGACTGCAGATTAGTGGGCCAAAAATGAAGCAGGCTGACACGTGTGTCGCTGTAGTCGCTGCGAGATGTCTTGCGACACGGATGCCACCAAGTCTGCGGTTTCCCACTAAGCGACAATTTCTGAGACAGAAGTTAGATGTGGTTTTAAATTATTTCTGTCACAAAATTTATTACCAATCTTTCGACAATGGATATATGATCTTCGTTTCTTTCCTTCTTAAAATGTTGCTGTAATGGGTTCGAGATTTTACTGCCTTTTTTCCATTACGCTGCATTCCCAAGTGTAGTTCGGCTTTTTTGTTTCGTGATGGTGGTTGTGTCTGTTGCTGTGAGTAACCAATCTGTGTAAATATGGTGTAACTCGTTAGTAACCATCAAGGAATATCAGGATATACTACGCGAGAAGCCTTACGTCCAAAAGGCATCTTTACAATGGGATATAGCAGTGATGCGAATGAACTTTCCCTGACCTTATTCAGTGACCACGCTATCGGTTTACAGTTCTTTAAGGACGTCGGATTAATTCGCAGTAATGTGCATTGTAACTCGTGCGGTCGTGATATGACCTCGTACGCACATCACTCCGACAACAGTGATCATTTTTAGGTTAGAAAAGTTTTTAGCTATTTTTTTTTATAGCCTGACACTACTAACACGTTTTATAACCACACCTTCAGTACTAACGCGCAAACAATCGTCTGCTACAACATCACTCCCGTTACATCACACTACCTCCCCCCCCCCCCCTG
>Ga0123352_10019992_pt1 | contig 10670 bp, 9 predicted proteins | sample TergutLab28metaG_FD_89700 | JGI IMG/M metagenome (GOLD analysis project Ga0123352, IMG submission 89700) | Labiotermes labralis P1 segment gut microbial communities from Petit-Saut dam, French Guiana - Lab288 P1 | ecosystem: Host-associated > Arthropoda: Insects > Digestive system > Gut ... | reverse complement strand
GGCTGAGTGGACCCCGTTCCAGACCCACTACTACTCAGAAAATCTGGTAGCGCCAGGGATCGAACCCGGGACCTCTGTATCTGTAGCCAGAAACTCTGACCACTAGACCACAGAGGCGGTCTAATACAATAAATAATTGACGGTACATAACTGGATGGCTCCCTTCAATAGCACCTAACCAGGTGGACCCATAGATTGAACTGTTCTCAGGAACTGGATATCAGAAAAGAATGTGAACTTGTTAAGACATGAACCTAAGAACAGAGCTAGTCTAAGGGCAGTAACCGGAAAATGGCTACCAAAAATAAAAAACTAACTACAAGAATCAAATATGGAACTTCAACCAATCCACAAATTGAAAACCATAAACAGAGCTATGAACTGAGAGTGACCAGACCACAGACATGACACAAAAATCATGAATCTTCGTGGTTTCAAGAAAGTTTATAAACCAGGAAATATAAATTTTGACATTCATAAGACCATGTGTCATGATATATTCTTATAATAAAAGCCAATGAGATGCACTGTTTCTCAAATTTATTTTGGCAAAGGAATCTAAACATTTCAGACATCTACTGTCCATCATCAGGAGTCTCAACACTGTACACACAGCAATTATTTGTCATGCTAGTTATGTTGACTGTCTGCTAGCGAGGTCAGGATGGAACTCCATCCCGACCACGCTAGCAGACAGTCAACATAACCATCATGACAAATACCTGTTGCTGTGTGTACAGTGTTGAGACTCGTGATAATGGACAGTAGATCTGTCTGAAACATGTAGAGTTCTTTACCGAAATCAATTTGAGAAACAGTGCATCTCACTGGCTTTTATTATAAGAACATGAAATGTAAATGCATTATCCGCCTCAGCATCCCATCCAGTGTGTCATTTTTTTGCTTTACAGCAGATATATTTCTGTACTACCAAAAACAGTGCTATGTGTACTGCAGTTTCTTTGGGACTTGTGTTCAGAAAGTGTTGGAATCATCTGTTGGCTGTGCTACAACCTGTTTTGTTTGTTTTCTTCTAACGGTCTGTACACACAGCCAGCGCATAGTCCTGGGCTGCAGATTGCCATCGTTCCATCTGTCTGTCCTTCTGCTTGCTTAATGTGTAATGCATAATGTGTTTCAGTTAAATTACATGTGTCAAGGTGTTCACCAGAAGTACCATTTTACTCGTGTGTCAGAGTTTCAGTTTAAATTGTGCAGTTTTCTCATAAATTCCACACATTGCCTCCTATAAAACATTTTCTTACTTGTAAATAAAACCAGCTTGGCCCACAATTTATTCTTAGTATACGTATCAATCTCTACATGTTTCGGGCATATGCTCCTGCATACCAGACAGTCATCCACACAGAATAACAAGTGTTGCATAAGCACAGTTGTTTCTTCTGATGATGGGCACACAGTCGCCCGAAACATGTAGAGATTGATACATATACTAAGAATAAATTGTGCGCCAAGTTCGTTTTATTTACAAGATTATACAAAGATGCACGGAAAACAAAACATAAAATTTTCTTACTCCTCATAGTGTCAGTTGCTGTGCATCTGTATTCGTCATTACAACATAACAACCTGCTACCCTGTTCTCTTTTTAATTTGAGATTTTGTACTTTGACTGAACTAAATTAAGTATTAATAAAGGTAAAGCAGTCCCGTTACAGGCCCGGAGTGGCCCACAGGATTCCAGGAAGTTAAAGGTTCCCAGATTTAATGACAACGGCACAAGATGGTGGTAAGGTTGTCAGCCTTATGCACCGGTCACCTTTACCCCCAGGAAATGCTCCTGGTACTCATTTCTGTTAGAGGCTGAGTCAACCCCAGGGCCATAGTGTGATCAGAAGGATTATGTCAATGAAAAATTCCGATGACACCATCCAGAATCGAACCAGTGACCTTCCGATTTGTAGCGCATTACCTTAACCACTGCGCTACCACGGCCCCAAATTAAATATTGATATTCCTAGCCATAAATTCTGGTGTCTGTGTGTCAGTATTGCCCCACACACACACACACACACATACACACACCTGTTCACATGCACGCATGATGTAAATATTGGTACTGCGCAAATTGCAATATGATGTGGCAAAGTACTGCTATGTCAAGAAATTTATCAAAGAGAAGTCCTCACTCTGTTCATCTTGTTGAGCTCTTCAGGTAAAATCTAGGGTAGTACAGCAGAACCAGCTCATTTATGGTTTTCAATTATTTGGAGAAAAGTTAATGTCACAACTGGGGTTGTGCATTGCGCTGTTGGCACCGTGCTAATTTACAGCTGCACTTGTGTGATGCAAGAAGTAATAAGAGCCTACATCTTCCTGCCTCACTCAACACAATGTACTTTGACTGTATTTATCGCAGTTTCAGCAGTTGATTCTTGCACTTGTGTTTGAATTGTCTGGTTGGTGAAGAGCCCAGGGATAAAAGGAAAAGAAACGTGATGTCTTTGTTGGAGAATGTGGAGGTGTTGGTTATGTTGGACAGGAGACTGAGCACTGTTATATTCAGGCACTGTTATGGTGTAAGCAAATGAGCAGTTTGTTACATGAAGCATATTGAAAACAAGATCAGAAGCAGCATTTTAAGGCCGTTGGCGCTCACAGTGTGAAAATGACTTGTGTAAATTTCCATAGCCCCTTCTGCCGAAAGATAGAAGGGCATTCCAGCCTTCTCACCAGCAATAGTTATCTCATATGATACTGCATAATTTATATGGTTGTAAAATCGTTATTGCTTACCATAAACAGTTACTGTACTGTATTAAGTTAATGAACAAAGAATGAATTTCCTCCCAGGAGAAAAGGAGAGGTGAACTTGTAATGCTGTTTGCTTTATCGCACAGAGTTTTTGTGAACTGGTGTTGTCCACAACTGAATGCCCTGCAGGTCTTCTTGCACACACCACTGTTACCAACTGTCACTGTTGCAGGTGTCAAGCAGCAAAGTAACGTTAACAAGGGGAAGTGACGGCATGGATCTCACGCGAAATCGTCACCTCACTGATGACAGTAGCATTGGCAGTTACAAGTACGAGGTACGTTACTATTTAGACACATTTACATGAACCTGCTCTTATATTGGCTGTGAATTAACTGCTTGTGACTCGGTGTCACAGATCAGCTGTTGGCACTCCTGCTGCTACGAGTATGTGTTCAGGAGCTAGCAGTTTCAGACCTGAACTGTAAGGCTGGTTATCCTGACTGACTTTCTTCAGTCCCTCCTGACTAGCGTCCCAGTTATGTATGAACATGGCTGCTGCACCATGTTGCAGAGGCTGAGAGAGAGAGAGAGAGGGGGGGGGGGAGAGAGAGAGAAGGGAGTGTGAGAGTGTGTATGGGTGTGTGTGTGTGTGTGTGTGCGTGCGCGTGCATGCATGTGTGTGTGTGTGTAAGAGAGAGAGATGTAATTTGTACTTATTTTGTTTATTTTGTTCATTCAATCTAGCTACATGTGGCCATAGCCCATTGCCCATAGGATACAGAACATGTCAAAAATTTGTGTAACATAAATAAGACAAGATATGTACAGGAAAACATAGAAAAAGACAATCAAAATATTTACATACTAAATACAATACATGTCATATTTTGGAGATAAAAAATATACATGGAACCATTAAATACTAATACAGTTCAACCTGTGTTGTAATGTTAATGTGGTGATCAGATAGAGTGAAGTTAGAATTGTGACAGACAGCAAGCTAAAGTAGCAGTCTGAATTTACAATATATATGTTGTTTCTAAAAATATTTATAATATAGCATTTCAGTATTTGATTAATAATAAGAACAGTGCCAATAAAGAACTATAAGTTTCAAATTTTTAGAGTCTTTTAGTTATGAAATTCATTTCAGCTACAAAAACAGCTGCACTGTAAGTGTTCTTTCATTTGAATTGTTTCTTAGTCTGGAGAAGGTTCTTCACACAGGTGGGCAAATTATTGAAGGCCTTAATTCCAGATTACATGAAGAGTACAGTTTGATCATTCATGTGTGACAGTCTTAACCCCGTATAAATCCCTTGAAGAAGCTATAAAAGTACATAACCGCAGTTTGTTGAGGTGTACCCTGTCTGATCTTCTGGACCTGACTGTTAACCGTTTCTGCTCTTTGTTTCCTCTGTGGTTACTGCATGTGAAATACTAAATGTACTGAGTGTGCAAACTGTTATCACACAAAACAGCTGGAAAACTCCTACCAGTAGCCAACTGTGGTGACATTTGTGTATAGTGTCTTACAGTTGAGAATGTGTTGGCACTAGTTAGTGTAGTTCCTCTGCTCCAAGTGCTAAATGTGTGACTGTTTACTGGCAAAATATTTCAAATTGTATGCCACAGTGACAGGCATTGTAACTTGGTTTGTTGTGTGCTTTACAGTATGATGTTTGGAGCAAACTTCATGTAAAATTGCACTGCATGTGGAGCAATTGTATGAAACAGTACCAGATTACAAAGTTGTAAACAATTTTTCATTATATATCATATTGTTGCACCGTGCATTTTTGTAGAATCACTTCTGTTATTAACCAACAGCTGCACTTATATAACTTTCACATAAAACACTTTAAAAACACTTAAAATCACTCCGACATGTTTCGATCTTGTCAGATCATCATCACGGGGCTTTGTTGTTCCTTGCTAAAGTTATATTACAATATTCACAATTTAATTCGTTTTTGCAAACAAGGTATTGTGGCAGCATGTCATGTTGTGTAGGAATGTGTTGTAGAGAGAGCAGTTGGCTAGGTGTGCATCGTATGCTACGTGATTACGTAGCTAGGTGTGTATCGTATGCTATGTAATCATGTAGTTAATTGTGCATCATATGCTACGTAATCACGTGTCTAGGTGTGTGTCGTGTGCTGCGTGATTACTTAGCATACGACGCACAACTAGCTACATGATTACATAGCATACGATGCACACCTAGCCAGCTGCACTCTCAACAGTGCATTCCTACACAACATGATATGCTGCCACAACACCTTGTTTGCAAAAATGAATTGAATTGTGAATATTGTAATATAACTTTAGCAAGGAACAACAAAGCTCCCTGATGATGATCTGACAAGATCGAAACATGTCGGAGTGATTTTAAGTGTTTTTAAAGTGTTTTGTGTGAAAGTTATGTAAGTGCAGTTGTTGGTTGATAAAAGAAGTGATTCTGCAAAAATGCACTGTGCAGCAATAAGATTTATAACTAGCAGCATGTTGTCGCAAACAGCAGAGGCACAAGGCGCCACAAGGGCCCATTAAGGCACAAACAGATCAGAAATGCAGTTCCTGCATCACTGCACACCCTGCAGTCAAACCTACTGCAGGCTGCTTCGATTACACACCGAATTACAGCGAAAAGAACCCTCACACAGTTTACATGCACGATATGCGCCATGTTTACGTGGTGGTCTGAAGCGTCTTCAGCTGCCTACACCAAGATTCATTTCAGCGGACGCGAAATAGTTTAACAAGATGCGATTTTCGCAAAAAAAATTCTAATTTTCGTAAAATTAGAATTGGAATTAGGCGTCTCTTTTCTATTCTACATTATCCAGAGTAACGGCGATATTCACCCTAGAACAGACCACGAAGACACAGAGAAAGAGTAGAAGTATAACTCTACACTTTCTTTAACCTTAGCGCTAGATAGGGGTGTTTAATCAACGCCACGTCCCAGCTGCTATAGCCCTGGAGAGAAACTCGATATCCATTGTACAGGAGGCTGGGTGGGCCCCAGGCTGTTATGGACTGGTGCGGAAAATCTTGCTTCCACTGGTTTCGATTTCCGAACCATCCAGCCCGTAGCGAGTCGCTATATCGAATGAGTTATCCCGGCCCACGGGAGTAACATAAACCTTTGATATTCTCATCGGTAAGGGGCAAAGATCGAGTTGTCCCTCTCTATTGTATACAGAATCAGGAGAAAAGCTCCACTCATTGGTTAAATCGGTACTAGATGAATGTGAATTCCATCATTGACAATAATGCACTACAATAATCATACACACGACCAATATTTAAAAGAGGAATGCTAACCATTTTACGTAACGTTTGATCATGAATATGTGTTTAATTGGTTATATTACGATCCTGTAATTAGCTTAGAATATAGTACGTTTGGATAATTATGACTAATTCCATGGGAGACATAAATTTTTATTGCTCAAGTGGTGGCCTTTTATTACACGTGGTCTTCTGTTACAGGTATATTACCGTCCAGCACGTAGCGAGTCGCTATGACGACAACGCTATCCCGCCCGCCTGCACTCTTCTTACTAACCTGAAATCAAGATTCCATGACTGCCTACTGTGAAAGGTGATTCTAGTGAACTTCTGACCGCACGAATTCTTGGTTATTGATTTTAAATAATCCGTGATCACCATCCTTCACAGTGGGCCGGGTAGCTCAGTCGGTATAGCGACTGGATACGGGCTGGACTATCTGGGGATCGAATCCCAGTGGGGGCGAGATTTTCCGTACCTGTCCAGCCTCCTGTGCAATGGGTACCGGGTCTTTCCTAGGAGTAAAGAGCGGCCGCAGCGTGACGCTGCCCCCTCACCCCTTCTAGTGCCGTGGTCAAGAAAGAGTAGAGATATACCTCTACTCCCTCTATGGGTCGTAGGGCCTGTACAGAGCCTCAGTGCCGATACAAGGGTGCATTTTACCTTACCTTACCGTCCTTCACACCTCTCTCACTCGCTTTTCTTTATCATTGCAAAAGTGAGAGGAAGAACAGATAAAACATTACAAGTTGAAAGAATAAACAAAGCCACATCGTTGTAAATAGTAAAGAAATTAACGAGTAACGAAAAACACAAGCAGATATTCCGCTCAGCAAATTTCATTTGTTTCCCAACGTCAGTAGAGAACTCGGAGTAGCCTTCGATGCTGTCGAGCGCAGTGGCCAGTGTAAACACACAGAACGGCACATCACTATTTTTTGCCTTGGAAGAGTCGAAAATCCTCGGAATGACAGCAGGATATAAATTACAGCACAGCCCTGAAGACTTAATCCAGGATCGCTGTGGATTTGAAGTAAAACTCTTAGCCGGAGCGAAATCAAGGCTGACAATCGAGAGTGGAGACCATAAAGTGCTAAAACACTAACACGTTAAGACACACAGCACTCGCGATTTTCTCTGTCGCTTGATGTGACCGAGTGAGAGCGTGTGTTCAGGTGTAATGTACCGCGGGGTATTTTGGGTTCTCTACTACGTCTAAAATAAAAAGAATTTCCCCAACGCTTAGCAGGACATGCCCAATTATAACTTCACCGTTGTCGATCTACCATCGCGGGGTGAATTCACAAATCTTCCAAACAATATTGTACAGGGTGGACAAAAAATTTATAGGAAAATTATAAAAATATATTATTTAATAAACCGGATAAGCAACAACCGTTAATTGACTTGGAACTTGTAGAGAGACATATAGAACATAAAGTATTTCTTTTTGTGCTTGAAGAAAACAAATATGTTAACATGCAACTCACATATTTTAGCCCATCCTGTATAGTAAGAACGGTACAGACAGCGTCATCGATACAGTAAGTTATGGGCAAGAAGAAAGAATAATCTCGGCTCAATTTCCAACAGCGGTAAGTAATTTTTGTCTGCTTGGAAAAAGTAAATGCCTCTTCCAGTGCCCACCCAGCCTCCTAAGCAACGGACATTGAAGGCCCTTTCCCCGGAGGGTAAAGCGACCGGAAAATGAAACTAACTATTCACCTTCACTAACTGTCGAAGTGGAGACGGAGAAAATCTACACCTCCATTATCCTGAATGTCGTCATGCTGTATTCAGGTAAAATTTTACTTAACCTAGCAAAGTAAAATTTCTCTACTGATATGTAGACGTTTCTTGTTGTAGCAGAAACTTGTGTCTACAGTCTGAGTCGTCGTTATTTTCTGCTGTACCTGATATCTACGTCATACAGGCTTAGACACGTAAAAGAGACGTGTCCTCACAAAGCAGGGATTACATTGTGATGGGAATGCCAAGTGGATTACAATGTTGCAGCTCAGAGGATGGACTTTAATGTTTTAGTAATCTTCCTGTTAAGAGAGAATGATAAATGGAGCGACATAAAGGAAGGCACAGTAAAGCTGAGTTCATAATGCTGCACTTTCAGTACTCGCTGCTGCCTTATGCAAGCATGTCGAAGTCTGTGGACCAGTACAATCCTCTCATGCGAGTATTTGCAGTGCTTTCTTAAACCGAAGTGTGGATATGTCCACGTTGCTACATAAGAAGTTAGGTTCTCTGTCTATATCTGTATCCATCAGTACAACCGTCTGTCCGTCTGTCCATCTACATAGAGATATCAGGATAGATTAGATACAGAGAGCTAAATAGACAGACAGAAAGACAGAAAGAAAGACAGGCAGGAAGAGAGAAAGACAGACACACAGACAGACACACACACACACAGACAGACAAACACAGACACACACACAGACACACACACAGACACAAAGACAGACAGACAGAAAGACACACAGACAGACAGATAGACAGACAGACAGACAGACAGATATAGATAGATATAGATATATAGATAGATAGATAAAGAGACAATTTCGTAGATGATTAGCCCAGAAAGAGAAAGGGACTTAAAGAGAGGATATAAAGAGAAAGAACGGAAACAGAACAGTTATAAAAGAAGAGAAGAATTTGAAGCATACACTTCAGTGTGGAACGCGATGATTAAAACAGGAGGGAGCGCAATTTGCAATATCTTGGTGCTCACAAGAACAGCCTCTTTCCTGATAGGGTAACAGAAATGGCGGCGACGCGTTTTGTCGTTTTTTTTTCCTACCGTCACTTTGAAGGACGGCTCGAACCAACAGCACACATAACCAGAGTGGCAACTGAGCGACACACATAAATTGTTTGCAGTAGAACCGCAATGAAGGGGCATTGAAGGTTTCTTTTTTAAGTCGTAGTGGAACACATGGTCAGAAATCCACATAGGCGCGGGCAGTGTAAATATGTTCAACGTTCAAAATGGTGGAGTATAGTCTGTTACTTATTCAAAATGTGGAGGTAACATACCATCTGAAAGGTGTTTTGATCAGGGTATTGGTGACCAGGCCCTAGTGGCTTATAATTTAATGCGTGTTAGCTATTAGGTAGATGGGCAGGGCATGTAGCACGTATGGGGGAGAGGAGGGGTATACAGGGTTTTTGTGGGGAATCCTGAGGGAAAGAGACCACTTGGGAGGCTCAGGCGTAGGTGGGAGGTTAATATTAAGATAGATCTTCAGGAAATGGGATGTGGGTATGGACTAGATGGAGCTGGCTAAGGATAGGAACAGATGGCGGGCACTTGTGAATGCGGTAATGAACCTTCGGATTCCATAAAATGCATGGTATTTCTTGACTAGCTGAGAACTGGTTAGCTTCTCAAGAAGTAATAGGTTCCATGAAGTAAGTAAGTAAGTAAATAAGTAAGTATGTATGTAAGTAAGCTACTAGATAAAGATCTCATTCGCTATGAATTTCAGGCAGGCAGCCAGCTGTGCATCTCAGTGTCACGTCTATTTAATTGGTCCCTACCTGCGGGTGGTCTCCGTGCAAACCCACACACAGACTTCGCTGCTGCCTCTTGAGGGCTTGAGGCGAATTTAAATATTATAGCTGAGAGGTGCGGAGAGGATGGCCCACGCACACAAGTCCACTAAACCTTTGAAACCTATTGGTTGCTGCACGAACCGCCAAGTTGGACACTAAAGACTGAGTCTTGTCCACGTAAACAAACCTAATAAATGTAAATATTTTGTGTGTTTATTAGGTTTATTTATGTGGGTCTTGTGAGATTATTGAATATTTCTTGTTATTTCATGTCATGTACAGATGTCGATGTACTGGTTTTATGGTGGTTAATTTGTTTCAAGGTTAGTGTTACTGAATCTGAAGACTGAAGCTGGTATTCGTCACTTCCGACCCCTTGTTCCTTGTGTGTTGTGCAAATGGAACAGTCCGAATAAATATAACTGGCGAAACTAAGGAAATGAACCTTTACATAAAATACTGTATGTAGCAATGGGACAAGTTTTTGCCAGAGATTTCGTATTATCCCTGTCAGTATCACTCCCCTCAAAGCTCTACACTATTCTTCACAATAATACCCTTGAAATAAAGACAAAAGAACGAAGCCTGGAGACCTTCAAACAAACCAGTGCTCTTTCGGACAGAAAGTACTTTCATCTTGGTTTTTGTCTTCTAAGGAGAACAGTGCTTGAAAACAAAGAATAAGTCCTGAAGGGAGAATCCGTTTCTCTCTTCGTTCATCCACATTTATAATCTCCCAAACTCAGTGCGTTTCGTCAAATATATGTGGACATACGAAGAATGATCTGGAGAGCAGAATTTTGCTTTCTAAAGGGCGGCTTATCAAAATATAAACTGGGGAACACATCACGAACAAAAAGAATTAACGTGTATGTCTCTCTGTAATAAAAACACATGGTTAATTTTTTAAATCGAAATGCAAGGAAGAATAATTTTAAAATCTACGAAATAGATTTAAAACTTTTTTTTGACGTTTTGCTGACCGTGCATCTCAGTATATTTATCTCAGTATTTAACCAACTTGATGCACAAAATTTGTTTCACAATAAGTTTTATTTCATGCCTCTACATGTTTAGAGCACATG
>Ga0123352_10019990_pt1 | contig 10670 bp, 6 predicted proteins | sample TergutLab28metaG_FD_89700 | JGI IMG/M metagenome (GOLD analysis project Ga0123352, IMG submission 89700) | Labiotermes labralis P1 segment gut microbial communities from Petit-Saut dam, French Guiana - Lab288 P1 | ecosystem: Host-associated > Arthropoda: Insects > Digestive system > Gut ... | reverse complement strand
GTAGCTGTACCAGTATTATGACCTGTACCGGAGGTTGCGGTTACAGTTTTTAGTACTCCTGATGATGGGTGCTGTGACACCCGAAACATGTAGAGTGACTTTGCAGTATATAAATATCTGCATGCTGTTGCATCTGGTTGGATTTTATTAACATTAACTAATAGCATTACATTTCAGTGTCCTATAAGGCTATATCTTAACAATAAAGTCACTCTTAAACATTAATCTTGCACAGGGCATTATTCCAAAGATGTTCTGATAGAACACGTTAATGATTCTATGCACTTCACTTAAAATACGATTGAATAGGGGCATTTTAAAAGAGGGTATTTTGTAAGCAAAACATTCCTTCTAGCTCTAGAAGTATAAACACCGACATTCTTGATGCCACTTATTATTTTGTTGTACCTCTTACAGGCTCAACATGTTTCGGACACTACTATGCCCATCATCAGGAGCTCACGATTATAATGTTGATTACCACATTAGTAGTCTCGTTCTTGGGTTGCTGTAGGTTGGAAATTAGGTGCGGTTAGGCTGGAGTAGCGTCCGGGCTGCAGGTTATAGCATCTATTTGGTTCTTATTCTTCAGTTATCACAATGATGCACGGTCCAACACACATAAAAAACCGACATTCTTATGTTATAGTTTTCACGTAAGTTCAAGTTGTAAGCATTCTGAAATAAAACCTCTACACACATGAAGCCTCGCATCAAACTTCGTGCGCCATAGGGTTGGCGTCATCTACACTATGTTCATAAGAGCGAGGCTCTGCTAGCCGTGTCATAGCGGTATGCTTACAAGGCTAGTAGTTTTGTAGTTATTTGGACGTAATTCTGAAAATACAGAGTAACTATAGCATAGGCACTGCGTGTGATATGATGAATATGACACTGCTAAGCAATAGGTTTAATTAAATTAGTTTTTATTGGATCCATCCCGTTACGTCCTGACATTTCAGTATTATTATAGTATGTAATGTTCGACAGCAATATATTTCGTAATATTTTAATAAAACTGGGTTTGGTGTTTGAGTTATAATTTCATGTTTAAACTGTCGCTAGCTACAAGTACCATGATTGGATCAAGTAAAATCCTGACAAAAACTTTAAGTTCCAGTGGCAACTTTATGTACGGCGTGATGTAATGTTTAAAATCTCTGCATTTTGCCTGAACTGTGCCTGTGTTTCTTATGATCTTCGGAACGAACTGCCACTAGGCCCTCTTTGTCGAAATATCGTAAACTGACAATCTTATACTGTAGATGGAAGTTATTCTTTGTGAGGTAAGATGTCAAATACACGGAGTATTTCATAAGATGTATGTAATTGTAGGAGATAATTCCTTGGGCCTTTGGGATAAAACTTTCATTTAAGGTACGTTGTATTTTGAACAGTTACGGAGTTAGGGTCGTTTGAAACTTAGAATATAAGATAAGGATTATTGAATATATATGGAATAATAAGCAAACACAAGATCTGACAAAAGTAAGGTCTAAATTTAATTTCATGAAGGAGGCTCCTTCTTTTAATTTACAATGACCTCTGCTAAAAGGTTTTTCCAAAATCCCAACTTCTGCTCCCAAAGCACTTCGCCGCCCTGCTGTGAATAGCGCGCGTGAAACTGCAGAGATATACGGCAGCGCATGGTTTTTGACCGGTAGAATTTTTAAACGGTAGGCTAGGAGCGAGTCTTTAATGTAACGATAGCGTCGTGTTTAGTCAAGATTCCGCTCTCCACCTCCCTAAATACGGTCGACCTTGTCACGCTGAAGTTACAAGCAAATAAACACCAACCTGTCGCCACTTCATCACACCCAGTAGGCCCGTCCGCCAGCTCCGCTAACTTCACCGGCCAAAAATCGTGCATTGCACTGTAAGCTTGGAATTTGTTTATGTCCGCCACCAGCTGTTCAGCGTCGCGTAGCTTGTAGTACCACTTAATGAGTCACGCGGTTCATTGGAGTGCGTTTACTAGAATAAAAATAACTGTTAAGAAGAGTAGCTGCATTGATATAATAAATTATTTTAATCACCAAGACGTAGGAAATAATCTACAGTCATATTCACAATTCATGAAACATCTTGTATACACATATAATTTAGATTAACTTCAGTGTCACTCCACAGCGCTGAGTAGCCATCATTTTATACAACTTTGTTAATAAAAACAAGCGGGGTAAGCCTGAAAATCTTCTTTAAAAAAAAGCAATGCTGTTCCGAAGTTTAGATTTCGTTGAGAAATTAATTTTCATTATCCTTATTGCTGCACCGTGCATATCGTCGAGTTATTTAATTACTCGTAGTATACCAACTGATGCACATACATAAAAATTCCACATTAAAACATTAAAATTGCTCCGACGTGTTTCGATCCTAAGATCATCATCAGGGAGCTACACATTCCTCGCTAAAGTCACTATTAAAATAAATCAGTGACTAATTTTAATAGTGACTTTAGCGAGGAAAGTGTAGCTCCCTGATAATGATCTTAGGATCGAAACATGTCGGAACAATTTTAAAGAATTAATGTGGAATTTTTATGTATGTGCATCAGTTGGTATACTAATTAAATAATAATTTTCATTATTTAGCTCTTCAAAGGATTAATCATATATATATGTATATTCTTTCTTTCGCTGTCTAAGCCGTCAGGAGCCCCCAAAATATTCCCTTCATAATTTTTGTTTCTTTTGTTACAGGTCTGTACACTTTAAACTTCGGAGAATATGAGCTAGTTGTACCGAAAAAGGTGACAGAAGACGGTCAGTTTTTGTCACATGATCTAGACCATCACTTCACTGACGATGAGGAAGAATTCGATGCCAGCAACACTAGCTGGAACCATAGGAAAAAGAGGAGCTTGGAAACTGTGGTCAACTATCATATCCCAGTAGGAATGTTGGGTCATGAACAGCTTCTTCATCTGGAGTTGTGGCCCAGCAAAGACTTCCTCGCTCCTGGTATCGTGGTGGAGCGACGTGCAGACCTTTCGGCGCCCAGGAGGTCACCGCCTTCCGTTCGCGCGACGCGATGCCATTACCAGGGCACTATCCGCGGGCAACCCGGCTCGCGGGTTGCAATTTCAGCATGCGACGGTCTGGTGAGCGCCTTTACATGTAAAAAAGTGGGCAGCCACAAACCAGTCTCATCCTGTATTAGTACAATTGATAATGTAAATGTGCAGATCTTGACATGTCTGTGTATGTGTTAACAAGTTAAATTTTACATAAGTTTTGCGTTCCTAAAGGAAGAATATGTTTCTTAACTACACAGCTCTCTAGCATGTATGCAGACATGATACCATTGCCACAGACTTCGCGTCTGAGATCTGATAATGCTTTTTCTACAGTGACTACGAAGAATATGAATATTATTGAGGATATCTTTATTGGCGGGTTTGATGCTGTAGCACTGGATTATCATTCCCCAACTTGTCGAAGTTTTCAGTCGGTTTTACGACGGACCTTTCTTTTCCGATAAAAATAATGAACTTTTACACGGACTAAATGACATCAAAGCTTTAATTGTTTGTTTTACCTTATTCGGCTATGTAATTTTTTCCTTATTGCTGTCATTTCCAAATGACGCTGAAATTTGTCCTGACTATTAAGGATTAAGCTGGTTTCTTGTGCTTAATTTGTCGCGCATTCTAGTCAAAAGACGTGCCTGTATCCTACTGCATGTGCCAGTGTTTTCATTAACAAATATTACTGAAAATTCCCAAGAAGTAGAATGTATTCTACCTTTTTCATGCTTTGTAATGCCAAGATATAAGTATGTTCATTTTCCTCCACCGTTTGTAACTGAATCATCTTTTTTACCCAACATGTAGAAGACTTCCTGTCTAAGAGCTAATTATTCATCAAAATAGACACGCGCGTTAGTAATATTTAAAGTAAATAACACTTATGAACGAGTGCATGTACTGCATTGCATTGTCTGCTCTAACGTCACTTTCGTTCATCAACCAGTCTACGGAATACATGTTCATGTCTTCTGCTGTTTATTTCTGTTGTTTCTAGAACATAATTTCCTTCATTCTTATAATAAAACCAACTAGATGCACTAATTTCTCAAATTTAATTTGCAATAAATTCTACATGTTTCGGACAGTTCCTCTGTCCATCATCAGGAGTATTTCACTGTACACACAGCAGTGGTATATGTCATACAGGTTGCGAGCAGGATCAGGACAGAACTGCAGTTCCGTCCTGATCCTGCTCGCAAGCTGTCTGCAAAACTGTATGACATACACCATTGCTGTGTGTACAGTGAAAAACTCCTGATGATGGACAGAGGAACTGTCCGAAACATGTAGAGTTTTATTGTAAAATAAATTTGAGAAATTAGTGCATCTAGTTGGTTTTGTTATAAGAATTTATCACGATGCACGGTCACATGAACGTCAAAAAAGAATCCTTCATTCTAGCACATACATTGGACATATTCTGTATTTCATTTTGTTTAAACATGGCAACAGTATGGAAGCTGGCTCGCTTTACTGTCAGGCACAAGCGTGATTCTTTCTGCATCGAGATTATTTTATTTCAGGGATAGGGATTAGGTCAATCTCACGTAACCGGCCTACAGACGTCATAATTTACCTAATAATAAAAGAAGGTCCAGTTTCCGAAAAGCCTATTTCAACTGAAACGTCTAGATGAAAAATGATAAATTCTTCAGTTTAGTAACATATATCATCATCATCATCATCATCATCATATAGCTTGCAGGGTTTTAGGCCTAGTGACCTGATCCAGTCCCATTAACAGGTAAGAAGTCTTTTGACAGGTCGTCCTTGGCTTCGTTTCCCACATGGTAGATATTTCATAATTAAGTGTGGCAGTCTGTCTGTCTCTGTCCATTCTCCATACACATTGCACCCATTTATTTCTGTAATTTTTAATTTTCTTTCAAGCTATGTTAAGTCTGAGTTCCGACAAAACATCTTCATTCGTTTGTTAGTAACATACGAATGATTGCAAATCTTAAAAATTTCATTTCATTTTAAACATTTGCTTATATTTTAGCGATGTAAAACAAACATATCTTGTCAGGCAGAGAGAAATATCAACCATTTTTACCCCCAAAATTCATAGAATTATAAAGGCAGAAACGGAAGTAAACAATCAGCCTAATATGTCGCTGTACGCCTGCTTAATTCTGTCTATTAACCACAGAATTCGGCCTGGTCGCATACGATTATAAAGGCAGAGAATTGAGTCCCGTGAGTTTTAGGAATGTCGACTCTTTGAGGATCCACAGTTCCCGCCACCTGCTTTGTAGCCCTCCGGGCTCTTTTGGCCTATGTAAACCAACACAAAACGCATGTCGCTATCGAAGTTTATGACGTTGTTATCATTACAAACGTGTCTCAGCAGAATTAATAATGAACGCAGGTGAGATGCTGGAGGGGATAAAATAACGAATCCAAGAAAATATGGAGGGGTTGCTGATATAATTTATTTCTATGGGCTCAGAACAGCTAACCACTGGTCTTTGTCGGAATATGTATAAAAGTACGGACCAAAGATTCTACCGGTTTACTCGTTGCAGATTAACCCAACAATCAGACAGGGAAGAACGTTCTGTAGGGACAGGCAGAACCGGCTGCTCCGACGGACATGTAGGAAGAGGTTTACCTTGTTACTTGTTAAGATACAAAGTGACCGGCCCAAGTTCGCGAAAATTACAGGCTGCGGTCAATAATTCAACTCCTGTTCCGACAGGACTAGAAGCTGCTATATCCTCAATAGAACGTATGTGTCAAACTGCTGTGCCAAGTGCGCATTAGTATCATGCAGACATACAAAATTCGTAGCCTGAGAGCGCAGCACAGTCCATACTAGGTAGATTCTGTGTAATGTTTACAAAAGGAAGCTTCCTTTTTCACAAATTAGAATAATTTATCAATATTAGTACACCTACATCACCTCTTTTTTTACAATATATAAAATTTTCGTTTGCATTATTAACTAGGCAGTATATTTTCAGTTTTTGCAAGTTTCTCATAGTTTCTTACAAGATTGTTCTGAATTATGACACCACTATCTGACTTGATGGTGCAGGTTCCTGAAGGAGTGAATAGCGTACCTTCAACAGGTAGCGGAAGACATTACTTCCATAAAACGCTAAAAATTTCAAACCACTCCACTCTTTTCCACCAGTTGACAGCATTATGAATCTACATATTTTAGTCCCGGGTCTCACACAACCTTTCAAGCACATCCATTATGACATCATACTCCAATCTCCACCTGCCTCTCATATACGGTTTTTAGTTTACCTTATGAAATTTTTCCAAAATATTTTTATTTTATTTATTCGTGCTACACGTCGAGCTTAACTCATCCCCTTACATTTCATCAAGAAACGTCACAAATTACGAAGCTCGGAATTACTAGCTTTCCCTGTAATCCATTGCTTGTGTTCATTTCGCCCGTCTATTCTACTCAGTAAGCTCTTCTCAAATAAAAGAAAGACGTCATTAAAAAAATTAAACGGATTAAACATTTGTGTAAGGAGGGTCATTTAGAAGGGAATTCGGTAAGGGAAGTAAAGTTTCCTCCGTACCTAATTAAACAATATGCCATAAAGACGTATGGCGAGGTAGAAGAATATCTCCATGTATGCCAAATTTGGCATTCGATGGAGATGAGCTGTCAAATTCGAAAATTCTTACGACCGCTGTACTCTGTGTGAAATGCGTACATCTGTATGTATCTATTAATAGGCCCATTCCTTCATTTTTATAGTTTAAAAGCTGTCAGTAGAGCAGGTTATGGCGTGACAAATGCTGGACTGAAAAGGGAATTAACTTTCAGTCATGTTCTAATTTGTGAAAATATCGCGGAAATTCCCTGGGGAGACACGACGAAACCACGGAAATTTCGGTCATTATAGCCACTTCCATGGATCAGATTTGAAGCAAGAATTTCTGAATACGGATCGGAAGTGCTACGGGATATTCGATGTGTGTGGCAGGTAAAGGCTGGACTTCAACTGTCTATCACGCGTGTCAACATGAGTGCTAAATTAGGCTTCCTTCTTTATTAAAGATCTCAGAAGCATAGTAACTTCTTCGAATTTTAGTTCCATGCAACTTTGTGTGTGTGGTGTGTGGTGTGTGTGTGTGTGTGTGTGTATGTGTGTGTGGTGTGTGTGTGTGTGGTGTTTGTATGTGGTGTGTGTGTGTGTGTGGTGTGGTGTGTGGTGTGTGTGTGTGTATGTGGTGTGTGTGGTGTGTGCGTGTGCGGTGTGTGTGTGGTATGTGTATGTGTGGTGTGTGTGTGTGTGTGTGATTTGTATGTGTGTTTGTAGGCAAATTTTCGCGAAAATCTGTATGATATATAATTATTGCAGGCCACGCTGCATTGTTTTTCCATTGGACATAACAAGCATGTTAATGGACTGAACTGGACTGTCACTTAACAAATCAGAACCTGCTCAGTTTTTTTGACAGCCCTATCATCTTAATTTAATTCTACACAATCTATATGCTTCAGTCAATAAAGAATCTCCAAATTGGTAAGAATTATGTAATTCCTTAATAAACATTTTCCACGAATCTGGGTAAATGACCAACTTGATGCACAATTACGTTATATAAAACGTTTATTGTTATAATCCTCTACATGTTTCGAGCAACTCTGTGCTCATCATCAGGAGGTCAAATTGTATTATACAGCATCTGGTACCTTATTCTCTGTAAACGACCGTCCGGTGTGCAGGTTCTCAACCTGCACACCTGCACCGGCACTGCACAAATGTACAGTGTCTTGCTTAAATAATTTATTTACTTTATTCCACAAACTATTAAATTGACACATATATTTACACATTTATCTGTAGCACTAACATCTCTTGTACAAATGCGTGTTCAAACATGTATGGACGTAGGTATATAACTCTGGGGCCGTGCAAAGCCGTCCCATACACAAATCATCGAACGGCTGCAGTCAAAAATTCTGCGGCCCATAACCAACGCGCCGTGGTTAGTCTCTAATTCTACCATACACAATGATTTGCACATTCCATTTGTCGCTACGGAGATCAGCAGGTTATCCTTCCTCTACCACCAACGGCTGGCAGGCCATCACAATGCCCTCATCACTGCAATGACCATTCCACCCACCATCGTACGAAGATTGAAAAGACAGTGGCCGACTGATCTATCCCACATTACAACGGAAGATTAACCTGTCCTGTATCACCTACTTCCGGGTCTTCGACAGAGTGTCATTGATGGATGACTTCTCTCTTCATGCTGCCACTTCTAGCACATTAACTTATTGCTCCTCTTACGGAGTAGATTGTAAATCGGCATTACGTAAATAAAAAGGAGCTCTAGTAAACTCTCAAGAACATCTACTCTATATGCACGTCTCTCTTAAATAGTTTATCTAATACCTGTACATAGGAAATAATATGTAAATGTCTTTTATTTAAGTGTTATGATACAAAATTTATGTCTGGGTGCAGTTTTAATCCGCTGTGAATTATTGTTACACACTAGTGACAGTTATAAGAGTAAAACTTCATAAATTTCGACAAATACCAGACGTGCTTGATATTTGAATTTATGAATCATGAAAAACGTATATGCTAAGCATTATGCCAGAATTACTTTTACGTTCCCTTCGTTAAGAATTACTCTATAACACGCGCCGCCAATATAAATAGAGTTGATTTTCTTCTTTATCGTCTTGTTATTTCATCGAATTCCGTTCATATAGAGGAAGAAATGTACGTGTAGGTAGCTTTCATAGCAAGTTATAAACATAAATTATGTGTTCTTGTACAATATTTATTATTTATAAAATCATTATTACAGTTTTAAAACCCGCAAGAGTAAAAGGCAATAAATATCAGCATGTAGAAGACGTGGTGTTTCTGTTTTACGGATCGTAAGCTATCCTGCTCTTGTAGCCACGTGTAGTTTCCTACAGCTGTACGTAACAGCGTAATAACTTTAGTTCAGGATGTGTATGAAATTAAAGGCTAACATACAGCCGCCTACACACGCCATGTTTAATAAATACAGTATTTTTTATACACATACGTAATAAAACTTGGGAATGTACATGAAATTAACTTGGCCCTTTTAACTGGCTATTTTGTAATTCCACTGGATGTTAGAAAAGTGAAACGTCTAATAAGGTCGCTCGATAAGTCTATTGAAATGGATCATTTGTTTACGGAGACGTACTCCAGCTTGCCTAAACTTCAGGCTGTCACAACTCATTTAGAGTGCCAATTCGAAAATTCACATTTACGTTGCCACCATTAAAAAAAAAACTAAAAATTTTGAATAATAAAATTGTAGTTGTTTGAGAAGTGTGTGGGTGATACAAGTTTTTCCGACGAACCAAACACGTTTATATCTATTTATCCTTGGAGTGTTTAAAGATATATATATATATACGAGTAATTACGCGATGAAATGCATGTGTTGCCAAATGATTCCTATATTTCTTAATGAGCTATAGGTGGATATCAAAAGGTCGAAAATTTGATTTCTTTTAAGTACTTTTGAAAGTAACATTAGAAAATGGGCCATTTTAAGTTAGTATTGCCTATTTACTTCCTTACTTATTTTACTTGCTTGCTTACTTACTTATTTTTTAATTGCTTTTTTATTACTCCATAGAGTAAAGTCTTTTTTGAGAAGCTAACCATTTCTCAGCTAGTCAAAAAATTCCCCGCATTTTATGGAACCCTAAGGTCCATTACCCCATTTAAAAGTGCCTGCTACCTGACTTGATCCTAAGGCAGTTCAATTCAGTCCATGTCCCCATCCACTTCCTGAAAATCCATATTAATATTATCCTTCTATCTAAGCCTGGGTCTTCCAAGTGGCGTCTTTCTCTCAGGTTTCCCAACCAAAACCCCGTACGCACTTATCCTCTCCCACATACGTGCTACATGCCCGGCCTACCTAATTCTTCTCGATTTTATCACCCGAATAATATTTGTTGCTGAGTACAGATCTTTAAGCTTCTCATTCCGTAACTGCCTCCATTATCCTGTTAATTCATCCCTCTTAGGCCAAAATATTCTCCTCAGCGCCCTATCTCAAACACGCTCAACTGTGTTTTAATATTCCGATAGATAACTGTGTTTTATAAGAATTTCAAAATTTTTAGATTTTTATGTAAGTCCTACTAATGAAGTTATAAATCAGTAGTGGTGTCATTATAAGCGTGACTTTCTGAGAAGTTACCCATTGGTAACAACAAGGTAACTAGGTACTGATTTGGAAGTATGATTGTCCAAGGGCTATTCTGACGGCACGAAATATTGTTAAATGCCATGAAATTGAAGAATAAAATTCAACTAGATGCCACTTATTACTTTATTGTGCTTATGTTAGGCTCAACATGTTTCGGGCGCCATTATTCCCATCATCAGGAGCTCACGACGATATCCTTGGTTACCACATAGGCCCTCTGGTTCTGGAATTGCTGCTGGTTGGAAGTTAAGTGCAGTTAGGATGGATGAGTGTCCGGACCGAAGGCTGTTACACTTCCAACCAGCAGTAACACCAGAACCAGACGGCCTATGTGGTAACCAACGCTATCGTCGTGAGCTCCTGATGATGGGCATAATGGTGCCCGAAACATGTTGAGCCTAACATAAGCATAATAAAGTAATAAGTGGCATCTAGT
>Ga0123352_10019987_pt1 | contig 10672 bp, 9 predicted proteins | sample TergutLab28metaG_FD_89700 | JGI IMG/M metagenome (GOLD analysis project Ga0123352, IMG submission 89700) | Labiotermes labralis P1 segment gut microbial communities from Petit-Saut dam, French Guiana - Lab288 P1 | ecosystem: Host-associated > Arthropoda: Insects > Digestive system > Gut ... | reverse complement strand
GGAAAAATTTGGAAGCTGTAAAGCTGTACCAGCAAAACATACGGTAGATTCACTACAAAAGACAGCTATACTTGGAACATCACACATAATACGGAAAGTACTGCAGTGTGAAGCTTGAAGCCTGAGAAAGTGTGGATCACCGCTGGTTCAAGAGAAGTACCAGGAAGAATAGGCCTGTGACAAGAGACATCAGTATCGTATAATAATAATAATAATAATAAGCCTAGATTTTAGAATATAAAGACCTTAAATAGAAATACAGCGCATGTGGAATGTAAAAACAAAGGTGATACCAGTAATAATAGGGGTGACTGCGACTAATTCAAAGTCATTCAAAAAATACGTGAACAACATACCAGGAAAACATGAAGTCAAGGAATTACAGAAATCAGCCATACTGGGCACTGCACACATACTTAGGAAAGTATTAATCTAAATATTCAATAGATTCAACACTGAAACTAACGATATAAGCACCATGAATAGTAACAACAATAGTTGCAACACTCTGTTCCCTAGAGACATAGTTTGTTTCAGGAATATAAGTATAAATACCCTGCATAAAGGAGATGATGATGATAATAATAATAATAATTGCCAGCTTAACAGCCTAGGGGCCAAGCACAAGTACAAGGAGGTAACATCAAGACAACAAATCATTAAAGTTAATTTCATTGAAAATGCTCGTATAGTCGAAAGAAGGAAAAAAGACTATACATGATTATACTGAGTATATCGTAACACATTGTACTTACTAACTGGCTCCATGGAACAGAGTCCGTCTTGAGAAACTAACCGGTTCTCAGATAATCAGGATAGGGACAGGTGGCGGGCGCTTGTGAATGCGGTAATGAACCTTTGAGTTCCATAAAATCTTAACGTATGGTATGGATGTTTATTGAAGAAAACAAGCAATATACATGTATTGTAATATTGAGGCGCATTCGCGTAACGATTGTTGAAGTGGAAAAGCAGTAAGTATAAAATATATTATGTGTTTGTTTGTTTATTTGTAGTCTTGCATTAGTTATCCGGCATCCAATCACATATTTTCTACGCAGCCTTATATTGTGATCCGTGGCCAGTCTGGTTCTACCATATCTTGACATTATCTCATAAGCGGCACGGTTTTCAGAAAGAAATATTGAACATAAAATGTGTTTTGATTTTCTCTACACCTGTTGTCTGAAGCATTTCTTATGTATTGTCATAAATCTATGTATGTCTTCGTGTTAATTTTACCGGCTTTTCTTATCATTTTAATGAAAGTTGAATTTTCTAGGCAGGTTTTCGAAAAATTCTCAAATATAAAATTTCATGAAAATCCGTCGTGTGAGAGCCGAGTTGTTCCATGCGGACAGACGGGTCGACAGACGTGCAATCGGACAGACAGATATGGCGAAGCTAATGGTCGCTCTTATTTGCAATTTTGCGAACGCCCAATAACAGTGCCATAGCAGAGTGACACGCGATTGATGAGAAAATGATTTGTTCTGTAAATTTATCAATATTAAAACGAATAGTAGTAACAGTAATAATAATAATAATAATAATAACTGAATGTTTTGTAACTTTTAATTCGGGAAGTTCAATTAATAATCTTATTTGCTTACTTATTAAAGAGAAATTGATTTCTTTTCTCTGAATGCTCCAATATGACTACAGGTGGTATTAGAAGCTGATGTGCCTCTAGCAAAACGGCAGTTGTGCCATTTATAACCGACATTAATCAAAGTACAGTCTCTGAAATTTCGAGTCAATACACGACAGCTAGCATTTTCAAGTTGCAGCCATTTTTAGGGTAATGGCGTCTAGGTGGCGGAACCTAACGTGTATAAGATTTTGTGTAATCGAGAACATGTGCGTAACTACATAGTACGTGATTCAACAAATGATGATGACAAGGAAAAAAAGAAAATCTAAGTACTCTCAAGCTGATTGGCGTCAGTGTAAGGTAAGATACAGCACCAGGCTGTCCAGAGAGGAAAATAAAAAAGTTACAACCCCAATTAATTTAGTACAATTAAATTAATCTTAATTTTAATCCAGAAACTTTTGAAGTTCATATTTTTTGAGAAATCGATAGAAGTGTTTTTCGCTTTGTCTATGACCAAGTAACAATATAGTAAATGATGCAGTCCGCGATTAGCTCAAAGACTTTACCAAGACGAGCTTTACTTTCAAAATGTCCTACACTTTCACGGTACACGCGTAAGTACGATTTGATTTAGACCCGTAAGGAAAGTACGAATAATATCTTTGTAATAAAACCAATTTGATGCACTGCTTATCCTCAGTTTATTTCGTCAATCAACCTTTACATGTTTCGGGCATATTTGTAGCCTATCATCAGGAGGTGTACTGTATATATACAACAATTGGCACGTGTTGTGCCTTTCAGTTGAGTGTCTGTTGGCCGGGTTGAGATGGACCTTCCATCTCAACCCGGCCAACAGACAGACAACTGATAGGTTTGATTACACAGATGTATCGAGATGCATGGTCAACAATGCATAAAATCGAGTACGGATAGTAATTCATTTACGCTCCTAAGTAAAGTATGGCTTTTACTGAGTCGATTTGCATGAAACTCACAACAATCAAGAAGTGTTTATGGACGGCGTCTTTACCGCCTCGTATCCAAATCGGAAGAAAGAGTAACAAATAGTGGTAACATTTAATTTCGCCCGTAACTAAGTGTGGCTTCTACTGCATCGCTTCTCTCGAAACTCCCAGTTACCTACCATCATTACATGAAGATCCTCTGTACCGAATTTCGCTCAGAGAGTTACATAAATGTGGGTTGCGAGTACAAATTCTCTTATACCCGGAAGTAAACTATGACTAAGCCTGTGCTGATCTTTACGAAACTCAGGCTCCATCAACAACTTCTTGTACAGGGAACGTACACTGAATTTCATAAAAATTCGAAAGAGGTTTAGTTTCTGATACTAGGTAAAACGGACGGACGGATGAGACGAACGGACGTGGTCTCCACTTATACGGTTTATGTAACTTGGTAAAGAACGCCCAAGATCCAGATTTATTTTCATATGTGTCTGTGGAAAAGATATTTGGGACTAAAAAAGAGGCAGTAACAGGAGAGTGAAGAAAATTTTGTAGTGAAGAGCTTGGTACGTGCATCTCATTGGATGTTATTCGGGTGATTAAATTTAGGAGCGTGAAATTGGCAGGAAATGTGGCGCATTTGGGGAGAGAAGAGAAATGCGTATAGGACTTTGCTGGTGAAACCCGAGAGCAAGAAACTACATGGAAGATCCAGACGTAGAAGGGAGGATAATATTAAACTAGATCTGAAAGAACTAAGATGTCAGGGCGTGGACTGGATTGATCTGACTCGGGATAGGGACAAGTGGCGGACTGTTTGTGAACACGAATGGATTCCGTTGAGTTTGGGCATCGTCTCATCTGGCATGTTAGAGAAGTATACGAGGACAAAACGTGGGTTGTCCACGTATAATATACTTCATAAGCCATGCCCAACGGAGAATGGTTATGGGGAGAGCAGAGCCATCATGTTAACGTTTAAGTATTCTGTTCTACGTAATGCAATGGGTTTTCCCTTTGAAAGTCAAATATTCGACACAGTGCCCAAAGCTATCATTGGATATTCTGCTATTACCTCTTGATAGGAATAATATCTCATTGCTTAAGTAAGGTACAATGAAATAGGATTTAGACAAGGACTATTCTGACAGTGACTCCGCTTTCACTAGCAACAGTGCGAGTTGCAATATGTATCGAAGCCGAAACCACGCATTTCGAATCGTTACTTTGGATCTTGTTCAACATGGTTTGAAATGTGATGATCTTTTACTAATATTGGAGGTTTGTATTATATTAACACTGCAACGAATAACTAATTTGAACACTGAGACCTGTTTTATATTTAACTACGACTCTACGAAAATACTGTATTTATTCTAATTACTCTTGTTACAATTTACTCTTGAAATGCATAACTAGAGAACATTCCCAAGCATGGCTATTGCCTCCCGAGATATCCTACATGCAACTAAGTTCAATTGTGCGCGTGTTAGAATGTGTTTAAAAGTGTAGATCCTGTTTTATTTTAAAGATCAGTAAACGCGTTGCCTTGTGCCTGCAAATTTCAAGCTGCCGCCTTGCATGATTTATACGCGACGTCTGTACCCACATTCCTTGTTCTCCATACGTGAAAAATTAGGGAATTCGCGTGAAAATTTATAAAATATGCAATGTAAAAATTACAAAGGGGACTTTGTAAGTGCAGTTTGTACACTGCCTTTCGTTCTTCTAGTGACTTATATTATAGCCTGGAAAAATGATTTTTTATAAAACCCTTAGAAAATCGCGACATGACGAGAAGTAAGTCCGTCTTAGGGCGCATTTCAGCTAGTGCTATGAAAAGCATTTAGTCACGGAAAATTCGTCTGTCAGGTTACACCGGATCAGGTACTTCCAAACAGAAGTTGCATCTTGATGGAATTACATCTCCTGGATTTCCAGACGTTCCAGTTTTAACACAAACTGTTGCCGTCAAATGCCAAATATTTCAGTTTTTCCACATTATGTGTACCGTGAAATGAATTTATCGTGCATGTGCTTTTGATAAAACTTGTGCATATACCTTGCAACACGCAGAAGTGTACCACCTCTATTTTATGGTGTAAAAGTCCATCTTTCATGATTCTCTTCACGCGTTACTCAGTTGTTTCTCGTGCAGATGCAGACATTGTATAGACTCGTTTACTGCTTTTAGTGTCTGTATCCCCATCCTCGACCGCGAAGAAAACTATGGGGTCTGTATTCGCTTATTTCTCTTTGGTTTGTCGAAATACCTGTTATTTCTAATTCTATCAGCAGTGAGAGTGGGATCTTTGATTTTGTGTACAGATCAGTCACTATGTAAATTCAGCGAAGTGATTTGCTTGATTTGAAAAATATGATAACTCTTCAGACAAAACCTTCGATTGTGCTGTGGGTGTTTCAGTCTCATTCACGGCTTTCATATTACACCTGTAGCGGTCCAAGATGAAATACATATATTCGAGATATATCTTCTTTCTCTTTTTCATTTTCATAGTCATCTCGCACTTCCTCTTCATGGATTGGCAAAATGCCTTTTGCATCTACAGTTGTTGATGGAATATTTGATGAAATTCAATTTGAAGTCAGAAGTTACCACTCGGCCGCGAATTTCGGCGATAATCAAGGAGAATTGACCTTAAAATCTGTCTGCTTGGTCACGGCTATCTCTCACGTGGTCCCTCCAGTATATGGTTTTCTCTAATTTGTGTATGTTCTTTATAACCCGTTACATAGAAGGGCGGTTTATAATGTTCGAAAGCTTATATAAAACGTTTATACTAGGAAGACGTAGCATTCGAATGTATTGCGGTTAGACAGAGAAGGCCGGGAAGGGCTTTTTGCCAGAAACAGTGCAAAACCGTTTGTGCACAAGCAGGCTTGTCATGGATATAAGGCACCCCTTGAAATGCTCATAATGGTGGCTCTCATAGCAAACTTCAGATATTCTTACCGGGTCTGAACATGATATATATTTCCTGTTGAGCATTTGTACTACGTCATTTGGGAACTTCTTGTATAATTCAAACTCAGCAGGCGGGCACTGCATTCCATTTAATTTCAGAAGGATTTAAGAAATTGCCGAATGCAACTATTGTAGACTTGTATACATGTAGAGTCAAATTCGTAATGACTGTGTAGAATGTGGTGTGCCGTACATGTTTCAACTATCTTAATGGCCATCTCCATGCGATGAACTAATGCACGAAGAGGACCAGCATACCATTGTATGATAATTCTCAGTCCTTTCTTCACGGTGATGATCGCTTAGATGTACCGTTTGAGACACGTTCAGGAAAGCGACTGTTAACTTCTGCATGTCGGTCCGCATGGAACAACTCGACTCCCACTGGACGGATTTTTCATGAAATCTGATGTTTGACGATTTTTCGAAAATCTGTTGAGAAAATTAAGCTTTCATTAACATCTGACAAGAAGAACGGATATTTAACATGAAGACATAAAAATTTATGACAGTATCTCGCTGAATTCTTCGAATAAGAAGTGTTTCGGACAGTGTTGTAGATAAAATCAAAACACACATTTTATATTCAACGTGTTTTCCCGAAAAGAGTGCCGTTTATGATAAATGTGAAACATGTGGTAGAGCCAGACAGGCCACAGATGACAATATAACGCTGCGCAGAAAAGGTACAATTTGGATGCCGCGTAACTAAGACAAGACACACTCACAATATTTCATATTATTGTTTTTCCACGGCAACAGTGGTTATGCCAGCGCCCCTTAATGTTACGTTATACGTGCATTGCCTGTCTTATACAGTCAGTAAGAACTTCACAGTACACTTCCTTGAAACATACACATTTTAAGTGTTTTTAAAGCCTTCGTCGTGTCTGCGATCTGCAGAAAATGTGTCCACTTCTTCATTTTCATTCTATCATTTATTTCGCGCGGCATATTAGTCATTATTTTCACAGTGTAGACTAGAGAAATAAAACGTAAAGGAGACATTCCGACACTAAGAAATGGATTTTCAAAATTAGTGTTGGACGTTCTGCCGTAAAGGTGTTGCCTATATCTCTCAAGTGGACCTCAGACCCGCTTTCCAAGAAACTTCAGTTTAAACTTATAGATATTTTGCTTAGAGGGTTTATCATATAAAACACTTATAATCTCCATACTCTGTAAGATATGCTTCTATTTAATTTTGTATATGCTTCTGTTTAATTTTTTCTATGCTTCTATTTAATTATGTTATGCCTCTATTTAATTTTTTATATTATGTATTCTTCCTGTTATGTTTATGTATTCTTATTCTTATGTATGTTCCGTTCTGGGTATTGTGTTTCATTGTGTTATTCTGTGTATTGTTTGTGTGTAAATGTGTACTGTATTACTGCCATCGGGTGCCAACCCAATTGCAGTTATTCAATATATCACTTAATATGATCTACAGATTTTATTTGAAATATGTTTCGTTGTGTTAAGTATTTAATGAAACCCAGATAAATCATTTTTGAGTAGCTGATACTAGAATGACAATTCCAATTTGCAACACAACGCGACTGATTAGTATCTTAATTTTCTTTTTTCTACTACAGAAAATTCATGAATACGTATTTAAGTACTGATGTAATTGTTGTACGCGATGTAAATGAGCTGAAAGATAATTAAATTTCATGCGAGTCAGTAGAATGTACACAGGACTATGCAATGCGTCCGTAAATGTACGATTTGTTCGCTCTATTTGTAGCAGTTAGTGTTAGAATCATAAATGAATTACGAGTTGAATGTAACAGTGTGCTGCTTATGTTGGTGAAGCCAAATATGCCCCCCATTCCTCTCACTTCGCGTGTTCGTTCGGTATTTCACTTTTTATTGTATCCCGCGTGAGATCATCCGGTGTTATAGACTTAACTGCAAATCTGATTCTGTTCATAGTTTGTACCATGGATTTTCAGTCTCTCCATTACTCGATCTATATAGTCACCTTGGTTAAAGAATTAGAGACTGATGTATCAAAGGTTTCTAATATACTCTCCAATCCAGCAGCCTGGCAAATTCTGCTTGAGATCTTTAGGAACAATTTATTATTATATTATTGGAATACGTGGTTTCACCAAACGTAGGGGAGATAACCGATGTTATAGTGTTTGTGTTGTTGTGTTCTAAGCTACGGTACTGCCTAGTCTGTTAGTGGTTAACAACGTGCCGCTGGAATCTGTCGGATTTCCCTTCATGTCTACAAGTGTTACAACCCCTAAGAACATAATATTAGTTTTCGCTTCTGTGAAAACCCAGACCATAATAAGTGGGTCCCTCTCACCACAGAGAGGCGTGTTCCCAACTTGCGAATGGAGGAGACGGCCTGCAGGTATGGAGAGTAGCTGCGAATATATAACAAACAGTCGTAGACAGCCGCCAAAAGTGATCCTGTAGGTTTTGGTTGTGTGAGGGGCTAACAACTTTTCACTTTAAAAACTTAAGACATTACGAACAGGAATACAGAGCCTCGGTTTTAAACCACAAATTTGCCTCTTGTTTTGTATGGGTGCGAAACTTTGTCTTACACATTGATGTGAGGCTGTTGGTTCTTTAACAAATCATAGGTTGTGTGTGACGGATATATTTATTGGTTTATTATAAAACTAACATAACGTGATGAATCACGTGGACATTGTGCTCATATATGTAACGTGTCTTCCTTGGTTAGTTGCTTGGTTGTTTACGTATTTCCTACAAGAGTGTGAGCGCCTGTTATTAACCCGCCGGTGTCGAGGGCTTTGTTGTCTCTAGGGTGGTTATGGTACGTGTATTTTCCTCAAGGGAGCTGAGTGTGTTTTCTTGATGTACCCTGTGTGGATGTTTTGTTTATTTTGCGTTGGAGGAACCGGCTGTTCAAATAGGAAGATGTATACGTTCCCAAAATACCAATAATTCCCAGAGATGTGCCATATCAATTTGGGCATTTGCAGTTTCACTCCGCCTTTTATATGCTATGTCCATCAACAAATACAAGGGACATCCCTTAAAATTGTAGGTGTTGATTTTGAGACTAGTAGCTTTCCTCATGGGCTGTTGTTTGTAGCGTGTTGCCGATTTGAAAGTACAGAACATTCGTACTTACAGGTCCCTGCGAGACGTACCAAAAATATAGTGTATCAAGAGGCATTACGATACGTGAAACCTCACCCTAGGTAGTAATCAGCGATGTGCATTTTACAGAATGTTGTAGGTAGAAGTGTGTAATTTAATTTTAAGATCTTGTTTTTTGGTGTTAAGACAACGTCTCTTTGGGAGAACGGGTGTATGAACTGGTTGTTTTGCTAAATTCAATCAACAAGAACAATCTAAGGTATGTGTAACGTAAGTTTGAATTGTTTCTTAGGCCTCAGACCTTACAGAGGATACCATATTTTAAAAAAAAGAAGTGTCTTCAGCCTCAGTCTGTACCTTACGGAGAGCGCAGCCTATCGTAATTATGGCAGTATAATGGATCAACTGTTTGGACGACGCTTTACGTTTCTTGTGTAAAGCAGATTATTATCGATTAATATCGAATAAATTGTGTTAATTGCTAGTGATCATGATTATTATTATGGATTGTAATCGATTACTGTCGACTATTATCACTTATTGTGGGCCGAGTAGCTCAGTTGGTATGGCGACTGACTACTGGCTGGACGGTCCGGGATCGAATCCCGGTGGGGACGAGATTTTCCGTCCGTCTAGACCGGCCCTGGGGCCCACGCAGCCTCCTGTAAAATGGGTACCGGGTCTTTCTCGGAGGTAAAGTGCGGTCGGGGCGTGCTGCTGACCACTCACCCCCTTCTAGAGCCGCGGTCATGGAAGAGTAGAGCTAGACCTCTACCCATCCTCTGGGCCACACCGGGCCTGTAACGGGATCACTTTACCTTTTATTATCACTTGTTATTGATTTGGTGTGACTCAATCACTCACTTACTGACACCAATAATATTCACGCGCTACTCCGCGTCCCCCTTCTTGGTCGCTTCTTTATACTGAAAGCAAGCGAAGCCTTAATCAAACCTATTGGCTCGCTGCCGTCTGGTTGTGCTATATTACAGACCCATACTCAACTGTTTAGTAAGGCTCATCTCGTACGTAACTCCCAAAGACTCGTATTATCTGCTACATCATATATTCGACGCTCATCTCTTTCTTCAGCATCAGCGCGGCTTGACATCACTGTGACATGGAAATTGGGATGAGTCTTATTCATTACCTCACGTACATAACGGTATTATATAAGGTAGATTTTAAAATTCTCGTGGGCACTCAAACCCCTTTCGAAGACTCCGAGGTGCCCGAGGGACTATTGTAGGCGATATCTGTTCTGGTGTCTTACGGGTCACTTTCTCCGGGAATGTCCTTTCTGAATTACGGGTACATGCAGCTGTCCATCTGAAATGCTTAGACGGTTTGGCCGATAATAAAAGCCGAATAGAATTTAAAATGATCCTGCTAGAGGCTGAGGCTGTGCTATCCTTTACTGGATCATGTTCCGGCACCATAAATTCGATCCTAACCGATTCGGATATCATGGTTGATCTAGTTGTCTATGATATTTTGACTACGTAACTGACATTTCTTGAAAGTAAAAATTTTATTAAGAAATCTATGTATTCGCATTGTGGTTAGTTAAAATTCGTTTAAGTGAAATGTTCAGTGAAGTCGGGGTACGCAGACATTTGTCTGATACGCTTCCTCTTCAGAACGATCTGCCAAATGGAGATACTTTAGGGCAACTGCTTTTCTGACTTTGCTTTAGAATATTCCATTAGAAGGTCGAAGAATACCATGAATGTTTGAAATTGAATTGGGCTAACCAGTTTCTGGTCTAGGGGGAAAATATAAATATTTTAATGAAAACATAGACCGTTTATTAGTCGCCAGTTAGGTGTTGGTGTAAAATTAAGTACCAAAAAACGAACTACATACAGGGTATACACAAAAGAATGGTGCGGTTTCAAAAGTTGCGTCTTTTCTAAACCGTGCACGAAACTCACGCTGCACTGTAATCACAGATCTGGACACCTCAAAACGGAGCACACAGAAAGCCTTTTCCTGCTGCGACGCCATCTTGGAAACTGGCCCCGC
>Ga0123352_10019986_pt1 | contig 10672 bp, 5 predicted proteins | sample TergutLab28metaG_FD_89700 | JGI IMG/M metagenome (GOLD analysis project Ga0123352, IMG submission 89700) | Labiotermes labralis P1 segment gut microbial communities from Petit-Saut dam, French Guiana - Lab288 P1 | ecosystem: Host-associated > Arthropoda: Insects > Digestive system > Gut ... | reverse complement strand
TTCTGAGTAGTAGTGGGTCTGGAACGGGGTCCACTCAGCCTCGTGAGGTCAATTGAGGAGCTACTTGAATGAAAAAAGTAGCGGCTCCAGGTTTAGAAAACAGAGATTAACGGCTGTGGGGACTCGTTGTGCTGACCACGTAACACCCCTCTATCCGCAAAAGTTGGCACTAACTTCGCCGACAGGCGGCGGCTGCTCTGTCGGTATAGTTCGCGTGCAGACTAAGGCCACGGAGTTTAGTTTAATTCTATAAATCATGTAATTAAATGGTATGTTGTGTTTGTCTGGTATTAGGACATGAATTTTTTGTTTAGGTCATTAGCATCTACATGGGAATCACAGTGAATTTGATTGACTCATGGGAACCATATAAAGCAGCTCGTACAGCTCTGGGCAACACTCTGGACTCATCCAATGTGGGCGATGTTGCTTCCCGCTATGCCAAAAGAATGCAGGTTCAGATCTCAGTTTTATTCTTTCTGTCAGAAATAAATAAATAAAAAAAAATGCCAGAAAATAAAGAACATTAAAATTTTTCATGAATGAAACTAAATGAATAAGAGGTTTTAATTTTGTATTTTGCAGATTTTGGTTTATTGAAGGTACATGTACAAAAATATATCATTTCTCCCAGTTTTATGCTTTAGTGAATGACAGATAAAAGAGTACAGTGATTTATAACTCATACTGTCATTTGCTTGTTATGAGGAAAAATAATTTAACTGTATGGAACTAGGCATTCCTTGAGCAGTAGGTACCTTTTCGGCTGGTCAACAAAGTTTCTGTTGAAGGTTCAAGTCTTCTTGGATGTCATGTGTTATGAGTCAGTTGGTAAATAGTTACTGACGTTTCAGAGAGTTTGTTGCTTCCCGTCTTGCAGACTGAATGTACTCTGGATATGGAGGCATGGAGTTCCTGTGAAATGTCAGTAACCTTTACCCATCAGCACAGAATTGTATCTCAGAAGACTTTGAGTTGTCAACAGATTTACTGTGAGAACATAAAAGCCTTCAAACTTCTTACTGTTATGAAACCCAGAGGACCTATTTTCAAATTTTTGTAATGACCAAACAATGATAAGCATTAACATCACCTCCTCTGTAAGACTGCATGTTTATCATACTTGAGTATCTTGTTTTGTCAATTAAAATATTATCATTCTGATTGTATGGCACCTCTGGGAAGTCCAAATGTGCTTATGTTTGCTGTGACATGAAAGAATTGTGCTTACAGGTCAGATTTTTTGAAGGGCGCAGATTTTCCTAGTCTTACTCTGTTATCATTGCTGAATTTGGGGTACACACATTTACAATAGTAAAATTGCACCGCTATCCCAAAAAGATAAGTAAGACATTCTGTCAGTAAAGATATTTGCTATTTTAACTGAAATTTTAAGACATTTGTACACCAAAAAAGAAGTTCTGAAGTTGTGGATGTTGGTTTGCTCTCCATGGTAAAATGCATAGTTCCTGTATTATGTCTATTTTCTCAGGTGACCTGACCTAAAATAACACACCTTAACTTAACATCTCTGAACCTTTATTCCTTCTTATATCTGTTATGTCCATATGTAATGACTTCTTATTTAGTGACTGATATTAACTCCCTAGCTACCAAGAACCAGTTGTATTGTTTGCATCCAGTTTTATGTTCTTTGTAGAGTTACAACATTTATTAACACTACACAACCCTCAAGCTGAAGGCCAATCCTTGTCAGGTCCCTGCGACTGCTTATTCAATACACTTACAGTCACTGTGCATATTTTGAGGGTGTCTGCTACATCCATAGCCCACAGTTGTGCCATGCTGTGATAATGAAAGCCACTTAAAATAGAAGGGCAAGGCATGCTTTATCTTTTACTATATGCTGCAGAAGTTTTCCGTGAAAGGGTTGGTTGTTTACTAAAAAACCCAACCTTGAAAAGGTTCATAAAATTTCAATTTGCATGTTGTTATTGTTGCAGAAACTGATACCTCATACTCAGCAGCTCTTGAAAGAAGGAGTGTTGGTTGAAGAGAATGTATTGGATCATGTTAGCAAAGTGACAAATGTGATTCGTGAATGTAACGTTACTCTACGGTGGCTCATGCTGCATGCATCGCTGCCTGGTTCTGGTAATTCATAGTTTGTAATACCAAGGGTCACAAATTCTGTAACCTTTTGGTGCCAGAATTAAATGCCTGGTGTGGTGTGCAGGAGACCAGAATTTGAATGGGGTTGCTTAATAAAGGCTATAATAGATGATTGGCTATACATGTGGTCTAGCTTATAAGTGTCACACTGTGTGGCAGGTGTACCTGATGTTAGGCAGCAGAGGGTTAAACTAAAGAATTATTAGCTGCAAAGGAAGAAATGTGATATAACCTATTTTATTAAGGCTAGTGGACTGTAGATGAGGAATCATGAATAATCCAGAAACTTGCTTAAGAAGAAACAGACATTAACTTCAAATAAAATATAATCTTGGATAGCTCAGGGAGGAATGTCACATGTTGCAGGCTGGATGACCGGGTTTCACTGTTGATCTGGTATTGTGCCTCAACCATTGTTTCATCCCAACAGTGCTGGTTCTTTATCTACAGGGATAAATGGCTGAAAAGTGACATTGACCACTGACCTTCAGCTTTAGAATGTGCGGAGTTGCTTTTGTGCTCCTACATGTTGTCATGGTGTGGTGGTTATTCACAAGAACATTTTTACTTATCCCTCTCCTGTACATAAAAATGCCTCAAAGTTGATTTAGAAGCTCATTTGCTTTTCAGGATTCAAGTCTTCTGGTATGGTACGCTGTGCTGACTGGGAAATATTTACCATCATTTTAAGAAATGTAGTTTCTTCATTACCCTGAGTAAGCAGTCCAAGGGAAGTACCTCTGCTGCACCCTTCTTGAGGCGTTTGTCCCTGCAGATGCAGGCATTACAATCCCTTTAAATGCCAGTAAATATTTGCTAGTCAACATGGTATAATGCTGTAGAAGATCCGAATCTTAGCAGTGCACCACTATGAGAACATCGTATCTATAATTTGCTTTTCTTCCAGCTTGGGAAGGGAACAAACGGTGCAAGCAGATTCGTGACCAAGTGATTGCTGATGCAAAATACAATCCTTTACAAGTGTTTGAACTGTTGCTGAACACTGCACAGTTTGAACTTAAGATCAGGGATCTGTTCAGACATGTGAGTTACATTTCATTGTGTTAGCATATTCATGGCAGGACAGTAAGATGTGACTTTTGTGACTGCCAGGTTACTGGTATGAGCACAGTTATCTGAGTGCATTTTGTGCCAGATTTGTAAGGTTGTAGTTCCATGCCTTTTTTGAGAGATGGCAGGAGCTGTGAATTTATAGAAAACTGACACATTTGACATTGTGACAAAATAAAGTTAAATTAGAAGACACAGATTTCTTTGGGTTTGTGAATATGTTGACAGAATGGAGAGCAGGTTTCACCACACAAAGGAGAGAATGAGATAGTTTCTTGAACATTTGCAAGATGAGAACTGTAAATCAGAACCAAATCAGCAGATTATGTTTACTGTGCATTTGAGTTTATATTTCAGTGTGTACTGCTACATAGTGTCTGGCTGATGGTGGGTAGGCACCAGATAGTCACAAGTGAATGCGTTAAATACACATTCAGATTACAAATAGAAAAATTGTATTATATCATGATTTTACAGTTAATAAGTATTGAATTAAAGTCCAATTTCTGACAGTTCAGTGAATATTAGCTAACACAATGTTCTCTTCCATATGAGTGAAAGGGTTAGCATTACACCTGGTAGATTACTAACATAGGTACCTGATTACTAGGCAAGAATTGTTTCTTATTCTGCATCTGAATAACGAGGGTCACCATGTGATCACATGCAGTTAAACATGTTCTATGTAGGTATTTTCCTGAAGGTTTATGTTTATATGCAGGGTTTTCTTATATTCAGGTAAATACATCATCATAATCATAATCATCTATTCATCCATTGATGTTTCAAATGTGATGGGTTGTCTTATGACATAGTCTCGCTTGTTCTTCCTTGTGTGCCCATAGGCATACCTTTTTGTATCTTTGTAATTTCTTTTTCTTTGTGTACATTTTCCCACACGTATTTCTCCAACTTACCGGGATTCTGTCCGTTGATCACTTATTTGTCATTTTTATTTTTTACTAATTTTGTAGGAAGTATGTTCTGCTGTGTGTTTAATGCATTGAAGTACTAAGTAGCAGGTACAGTATTGAGCAAGCAAAATACAATTCACATCAGACTTCGTCAAATTTTATGGTATACCCATAGTGAGTTATAAAAACGTGGTCATGATTGGGTGTTGGCTGGCTAGCAGGTCCTAAATTCTCTGTAGGTAAACAGTTTTTCTCTTCACCACCATTGTGTTCACACAAGCCGTGGGAGCTTATCATATAGGTCCTGTGGTGTCTTTTTTTGGAAATACAGCTGCTAGAGCATGAAACTGATCACTCAGCACTGTTTGTACCTGAGGGGAATGCTTGGAACTTTGTACCATTCCTCCCATGTGCCGTAATGCTATACTGAAATATCTTGCATTTTTATGGCATGTATGATATTGTATAATATTTTTTCATGGCTTGTGTTGTTGTTTGTATTCTTTGTACAAGATGTTTGCTCCCTAACTGCTGGACTTGTTTAAACTAAATTATTTTTGTTTCCTGTTGCAGCTGTTGGTGGAGAAACAAAACAAGTGGGAAAAATACAAGAAAGAAGGTGTAGAGCGCATGACAGAACTGTCTGAAGTATTCTCAGGGATGAAACCCCTCACGAGAGTTGAGAAGAATGGTAAGTATAAGTGTTGTTATCTTTACGTATAGTAAAATGTTTCATAATATGTTGATGTAACACTTAACCCAAAAAGCTGTTCTTTTTTCAGGACAACAATTTGTTATTGTGTAAAATTTTAGTTCTTGTTAACACTTGGAAGAAACAGGTTCTTCTGCTACCTTGTTGGCTTCCATGTTTGATGTGTGATAATAAAATAAAGTTGTAATTGTACACACCATGAAGGCGTTTGGGGAAGAAGCAGCATCGTTCCACATTCTTAACCTTGGCACTAAATGGGAGTTAGTGGTCATCTTCATGTGCTGGCTGCTTGTCTTCAGAAGTGGAACACCCCCTACTCATTAAATAGGAGGTTGGGTTTGCATCAGAACCAGTATGGACACTTTGGACAAGATAAAAATATGTTACTTCTGCTTGATGTTGAATCATGTTTCCTTACTGAGTATACTGTTCCATCTTCTGCAGGAAGTAGAACCATGATTCTGTACTGACTGCTGTCCAAGCTTCTCCTGGAAGTTGATTCGTGACTCCTTACTGTGTGTGCTGTCCAAGCTTCTGCTGAAATTAGAACTGTGATTTATTACTGACTTTTCTATCCCATTTTCTGCTGGAAGCTTATTCATGATTCCCCATTGACTGTGCTATACCAGCTTATGCTGGAAGGTGAATCATGATCCCTCACTGACTAGGATATGCCATCTTCTGCTGGAAGTTGAACCATAGTTCCTTACTAACTTTGCCATCCCAACTTCTGCTGGAAGTTGAACCATGATTATTACTGAATATGCTCTCCTAGCTTCTGCTGGAAGTTGTACCATGATTCCTTACTAACTATGCTATCCAAGCTTCCATGCATGGTAATATAAAGTAATAGCTGTGGTGGACATGTGGGTTCAGAATTGTAGTAATGAGCCTCTGGTGAAATTATTTTATAGAAGACTGAGGAATAATTGCATAGATAATATTATTTGTATTTGAGAGAAGTAGGTAGTGAAGGTAGAGATGGGTGAAACTATCTCAGGATTGTGTCCTATGGCAGTTGTTGGTATTACTGATGTCAAACTTTTAGATGCAGTGAGTTAGTGTATACCTGAAGAGGTTAATAATGCCAGGATACTTTTGATAGTGTAGGCATAAGAATTGATCAGTTAAAAACAATAGTTTATTCTGTGGGGATGAACAGGGCTATATTTTATAATGATTTATATTCAGTGTCATTACTAGTGTGTTTTATTGTGTTCATTGTTAGTCAGTTGTAACTTCTATACATGAGCTTCAGGTCAGACATCATCTTTATGTTGTGTGCATGTGTGTTTTATTTAATAACACTGTTAATTGTTAGAATTGTATAAGATCAGTGACAGATGAGTGAGTAAAGGAATGAATGTGGAGCATTGGTGGAATTGTGGTGAGAGGGGAAAACTGATGCACTTGGAGAAAAATAAGTACCAGAGCCACTTTGTCCACCAAGTTGTGTGACACAAAATATACATCTGATTAACCCATTAAAACACAATGGTTATTATATGTACCACTTGCTGTAACAGTAAAGAGCTGTGGATATTGCCCACATAGTATGTGTGTGTGTGTGTGTGTTTTGTATGATCCGTTTCGTAAACAGAGTTAATCTGTTTGTCTTTATATTGGGGATGCAGCATGTGTATCTTTGTGTAGAAACTGAATTTTTGAGTCTTACATGCATGAATCAGGTTTTGAAAGGTTATATGCTATTATGTGAAACATTTCTAGATGTTACACATAGTCAGTGAAATACAATGAAAAATATTTGTCTTAAAGTATTATCTAATCTGTGTCAGATAGAAATGTTTTTTTTTTAAACACACTCACTTACTAGGATTATACATTATTGATGGGTGATGAATGAATTATGAGTAGCAGCATTAGCAGAATGAAACCAACAAGGGGAATGCAAAGTACTATGAGTGAAGTTGTCTCAGTGCCTCTTTATCCTTCACAAATCTGACATGGAGTGTGTGGAATTGAATCCAATCTTCTACAGTGAGAGGCTTACAACTGCAGTTTAGGATGCAGCTTTGTGGCCCCAAATGCTTGGAAGATGTAGGTGGAATGTATGGGTGGATGGAACACATCATGATTGTGAGGACAAGTATGTGTGGTGTGGTGTGGTATACTGTTTGAAAACATTTGTTGCAAGAACTGCTGTGAGAACACAGTGTTTGCACAAAACTGTTAACTGGTGAGTACACAGCTTTTCTACTCGTTCTTATAATAAAACCCAACAAGTTGCACTAGTATATCAAATTTATTTTTTGGAATAGGACTCTACATGTTTTGGACAGTTTCTCTGTCAAACATGTAGAGTCCTATTCCAAAAATAAATTTGAGATGTTAGTGCGCCTTGTTGATTTTATTATAGGAATATATCATGATGCACGGTCCTCTGAATGTCAAATTTCTACTCATATAGCGTGATCTACACAATTTAGAAGAGGAGGTACCTTTTGAAATGTCATGCAGACATTAAAAGCTCTGTCCCATACTGTACATGTCTGAACCATGTCACAGCATTGAATATTCTTGTTTATGACCTTTGCTACAGTAATGTGTGTAGAAACTGAGTGTACCTTTCCACCTTGATATTTTTTCTGTGACTTTATAATTGTACTCTTGCAGAAAATCTGCAGGCTTGGTTTAGAGCAATGGGGAAAGAAATAGATTCTTTGAAGCATGAAGATGCAACAGCATCAGGCAGAAAGATAGTGCAGCTTATTCAGGCTCTTCAGGAAGTTCAAGGTAAGATAGGAAAATTAAATCTTACTTCCAGTTGAAATACATTTTCTATAGCAGTGGTGTGCATTCTGTGACCTTTGATCATTTTCTTCTAAGTGACCCATGGAGCCTTTAGTTCCTTGACATTCTAATGAACATCAGCCTCATATAAATTCATTTTGGAATAGACATGAATGTATCAGTATTTCTTTGTAAAGAACCTGTGCAGTTCATTGTAATATAATACCAATATGAATGAAATGAATAAAAGATGATGTATCAATATACTGATAGTGTGTTCTGAAAATCATTTGTGGCACTGCACCAAATCACTCATGCCTGAGTGGCCTGCATTTAGGAAAGGTTGCATGCCACTGTTTTATAGCAGTTATGTCTTCATGGATATTCAGCTGCATTGATATGAGACCATCATGTTTCTTCATCATCAGTGACTGATGTGAAGAGTGACACAATCACAACTTAGATATTAGAGGGTCCAGTTTTTATTGGCCAGGAACTGGCACATGTAAGAGTAGTGGCCTGAGTCGTGTGTTCACCTGCCTTACCGTTGGCCACGCTTAAGTCTTTGGTGCTGAACAATGCATGCACTGTGTCATATGGTATTGGGTTCAGTTCCCAAATCAAGCAGCATTTGCATCAGCAAATTGTGGCCGCTTTGTACAGCCCAGTTGGGGTTTTTCCCTTCTGATTCTGCCTTTTTTTAATGATACTGCATCAAAAAATGAACTCATGTGTTTAAATTTGGAGTTTTGCAGAATGCACCAGGAATTTAATTCCAGTGCCAAAGGGTTAGTGTTGTTTAAGGTATAGGAAATATTTACAGCAGCCCTAGTGGAAGCATTATCACATATGAAACCCTCATCCACCAGTAATCTTTAAGAGTTTATTTTATCCCATAGTTCAGCTTACTGTATTTCATAAAAGAATCTTGAAGTGGCAATTTCCAGCTTTAAGTGGGCTTTGCACTGTCTGAAACTGTTTCTAGACAGATGACATTGTTTTCAGGTTGAAAGATGAACTGTTTTTCTGTGCAGTATTTGTTCCAGCAATTTGCACACATAAGTATAAATAACCGTTTGTTATTTATAATTACAAGTGCCTTTAATTGGAACAAATATTGCATAGTCAATTTATTGCATAAAATATGTATAACGTTATATAACAGTTTGTTTTCAAAAACATTCCTTCATTTCTTGCAAAGAAAGTCTGTGTTCCATCCATTTTAACTTCACTATTTTAATCATTAATACTTAGATGCACTCCATTTCAGTGGATGGGCAGTGGGTTAATTCCTTGTTTTAACTTGTAAATGACTTGTTCCTCTGTGCTTCTCACTTCATTACTTGTATCTGTTGGCACTGTTTTTGTAAGATTTGTTGATATTGGTCTTGCCTCATACACATGGCAAGATGGAACTCACACACTGGTATGTAATCTACTAGTCAATGGTATAAAAATCTAGGGACCATTGTTTGCATGCTATCCATTAAAGGCAGTTTAAAAATAAAGGCTTGCTTATCCCAGTGGTGGTTGTTAATCGAACAGAATTGTAGGAAACTTAACCAGCATAAATAATGGATGTACAGATAAACAAGGAAAAATGCATTATTATGCTGGGCCTTCTCTTCTGTGTGCATTCTAGATGTTAAACATGAATTTTAGGAGTTAACTATTTTTTAATTCAGTGATTGTCACTTTTCTTTATTTTATTTTCATTATTAGAGTCACTAGTTGAAATGAACCTTTACCAGACATACAGGTCAGTGTTGTCCCATTCAGTGTACGTCATTTTCATCCAAAAGGGAAAACACTGTCTCACAGTGGGAATTTAAATTGAATGGTGCTCCACCCGCACAGAAACGTGGCATTTAAAAGGCTGCACACTGAAGGTTAAACATTGATTCCCAACTAAAGGAAAGTAAAGTTTACCCTGGAACCAGCCATGAAGGCCCAGAGGGGGAGGAGATGTGTAGCTCTACTGTTTCTTTAACCTTGGCACTAGATGTGGCTGAGTGGTGAGCGCCACTGGCTGGCCACTTTACCATGGGGAAAGACCCAGTACCCACCGTATAGGAGGCTGGGTGGTCCCCATGTCTGCTCTGGACAGGTGTGGAAAATCCTACCCACACCACGATTCATTCCCCAGACAGTCCAGCCCATAGTGAGTTGCTATACCAATTATGCTATCCTGGACCATTTCATTTTCAGCTGCTAACTGTAATATCAGAACTGAAAAATAAAAGCTTAAGAACATTAGTTCAGTCATCACTTGAGTCACATGTAAGTTTATTGTCACTGTTAATGGAAACTGGTTCATTTTAAGAATTCCACCAGTTAGACAGTAATCTGCAAGTACGCCAGTTCCTAGCAGACACAAGACAGTACTTGCATCAAATGATCCGCACCATCAACATCAAAGAGGATGTCCTAATCACCCTGCAGATAGTTGGAGACCTCAGCTATGCATGGGAAATTGTTGATTCATACACCAGTATCATGCAGGAGGGAATCAAGGAGGATCCTTCATTGGTCATTAAACTCCGTGCAACATTTCTCAAGGTAAGGGAGAGTATGTGGTATGGAGGTAAATTTGCTGTGTTGTAATACTCCTCTGCTTCTTGTTCTTTCTCATATTTTCTTCCACTATTAACCCCTGTTTCTCCTCTCTATAACTCTTCTACCCCTGTTTTTGTGTGCTGCTTCCTCCTCCTTTTTTACTCTTCTACTTTCCATTCTTCCCCACAACTTGTTTGTCTTTTACCTCAGCCCATACTTTCTTCTACATACTAAGTGAATTACTTTAATGAGCCTTATTGAACCTGTACATATTTGCCTTTTGCTTGTAATTGCAGAGTGTCTGTAGGTATCCTCTTCTAATTGTTAGTCATGTAGTGTATCTTCGCATTTCTGATTTGTTACAGCATTTGTGTATTCCTACTGTGTTCTTGATTCTGTCATTCCTATTTATCTTTTTTTTTTTTTTTTTTTTTTTTTTTATTTTTTTTTTTTTGTTTTCCCTTAACCTTTATTTTCCCTAAAAATCCTTTTAAACCAAAAAATTTTTTTAACCCTCTTTTTTTTACTTTATTTT
>Ga0123352_10019983_pt1 | contig 10673 bp, 2 predicted proteins | sample TergutLab28metaG_FD_89700 | JGI IMG/M metagenome (GOLD analysis project Ga0123352, IMG submission 89700) | Labiotermes labralis P1 segment gut microbial communities from Petit-Saut dam, French Guiana - Lab288 P1 | ecosystem: Host-associated > Arthropoda: Insects > Digestive system > Gut ... | reverse complement strand
GTAATTTTAGCCAAGCACTGTATAGAGCTCCCTGATGATGGATCCCTTGTGATCCGAAACATGTTGGAGCAATTTTAAATATTTTATAATAATTCTAATTGTATCTACGAATTATATATTTGTACATTTGTTGGATAATAAAGTGTTTCAACTGTACAAGGATTGTTTACTTTTTCTTTTACATTTCTGGAGTGTGTCGGTGTTGGTACTGCGTACATTGTGGCTGCATCTAATAAATGTACTTCTTTGATGATTTTGTTATGCGTAACTATATCTGGTCTGTTCTTATAGACAATCCGATCGGTTGATATGGGCCTGTCATCGTATAGTTTTTAGCTTAGTATGAGTTTTATAATCAGATTATTGTTATTATTGTTGTTGTTGTTGTTAGCAAGCTGCTGGGCTAAATGGCCACTCTTCCTTCGATACGAAGTCTAAGCCTGTATTGCAGTCCTGGGTATAGCGATTTGTGTGTGACGCTAGATACCTCAGTCTGGTTTCGAGACAAGAGTGAGAGGAGCTTCATCTCCACGCCTGTTGTACACATCACGGCGTGTTGCCTGCACACATACTGCTAAATTTTACTTTTTACTTCATATTCTCTTGGCAGTTTCATTTTTATCACGTTGGTTGCTGAGATATGGAATTCTAACGGCACTGAATAATTAGATTGCCGTCATCAGAGCAGGTGGGCTGGCAACAAGGTTTCGAAGTAAACTTCTACCTCGCTAGGTGAGGCGGCAGGTTACCTGACACACTGATGCCAGCCTACCATGCTCTAAGATTATTATATTCCAAAGGGTCATACTCTTAGTTCGTTAGTGATAACATTTGGTGAACTCTTTCGCTGTTAGTATTAAGGTTAGTATAACAGAAAACCAGTTTAAGTTAACAGAAGGAAGGATGTAAGAAGCAGCTAGGGAAAACTGCATACCAGGGAGCTTCACGGTCTTGCCCTTCGCCATACTTGAGGGAGGTCAGGTCGAGGAGCACGAGAATGCGGAGAGATGAGCAATGTATTGAAAAGTACGGTCTGGAAAACTGAAGGGAGTGGACTTGTGCTTGGATAGAAATCTGTGCTGAAATATGAGGGTAACATTAAAACGAGCCTTTAAGAAAGAGGTTTTGAGGATGTGGACTGGTTAATCTGGCTCAGGGGTCAGTGGCAAGATCTTGTGAGGAAGACAAACTATTAGGTTTATAAAAAGCGAGAAATTCTTTTTTTACACACGCAACTTAGCTTCCGTAAGAGAACTCAGCTGTGTGAATATAATTAATTAGTTGCTGCTGTAGATTAGTGATTTCCATTCAAACCCTTGCTGCTTAAGTTACGTCAAGTTCCGTAGAATTGTGGTATATTAGGAACCTTATCATTTAAGACATCAAGTGATCCTAGAGCAAGTTCTGATATTTCTCAGATTGTTGCAATATAGCATATGATTTTGTTTAAAACTCGTGAGTTCAACGGATTAGGCGATTGAATTATTACACAATTATACAATACAAAATTCGCTATTGAATAGTATTTCCAAATTACACGATAAAATAGAAATTTCTAGGTATTTTGCACAGCGAGACACAATGTTTGTCTTGGGGAAGAGATATTTACATATTAAGCGTGGTTGATGCTGAAAATAGCTATGCCTTGCAACAAATGAGAAGAATATGGGTAACAGGGGTGAGAAGCAAGACTAATCCTGGAAAATGTGAGAAACTAGTTTCTAGTGAGAGCGCTGAGTAGTGACAGTGAATGCTATACGCATATTACCATTCACATAATTTCTTCTAAATTATTCACTCTTCTTTTTTTTTTTTAATTAACAGACTAGAGGCATGCATAACAATATTCTCTCTTTGCCTATAGATTATTATATGTCTGTTATGGGACTGAAGTTTCTATTCCACTAAACAATTAGCGTTATTTAATTAATGTGCAAATTAATTGATGAGTAGAAAGTAACTGTTGCCAGTGTAACAATAAATCACATCCCTGTGTTTAAGAACACTTGATGAGAAACACAGGTAAGAATAATTATTTATATTTGTGTGTGGCTTATTTAACAATGCTGCCAGTAGTTTGTATCATTTAACTCACACATTATGTATTAAGTAGGTACGAATTACGGAGCTGAAATCGGTGGCGTGCAGTCGAAGGAGTAGATCTGCGGCTGCTTCATTGCTGGTATTGCCACCTTCAGGGAAGTGACGAACTTCCTGGAGTTGTCCAACAGCTAAGTTCGAAACATGTCGGAGCATTAAGTAACAAAAAAGTGTTGTGTCAACTAGTTGGTGATACATTTTACGCACGGAAATTGTACAACATTAAATTCTGATCTACATCTATGCGTACGCGGAAGAGGCTAAAATTTTTCCTGTGCCTGCTTGAGCACAGCGCTGTGATTGTATAGGAGGGAGTGGAGGTATAATTCCACGCATTACATGGAGGCAATTTAACTTCAGGGAAGCAGACGTACCCACTGTGTAAAAGACTGGTGGGACCCCAGGGTCAGTCCAGATATGGTGATGAAGGGAGAAGTATGCACACCTGCCGCAAGTCGAACTCAGATCCCAATGTATCTCAGTCCGTAGCCAGATCATTATATTGACTTTTAAAATTTTGTCGTGTCAATTGTCAGGACCGACACAAATGCTTTCGGCGCACTAGGCGTGTCTTTATCCCTACGGCGCCTAGTAAGATTTTATACGATAATGCAGGAAACCCACTGCTGTATAACTGAAGAATAAAAACTAACTAGATGCCACTTATTATTTTATTGTACTTCTTATAGGCTCAACATGTTTCGGGCACTACTTAGCCCATCATCAGGAGCTCGCGACTATAGTGTTGATTACCACATTGGTCGTTTCGTTCTGTAAAGATGGAGGGGGTAGAGTTAAGGTAAAACTATGGTTCTTAGTGGCGTCTGTTTGGTGTGAAGTTCTTTGTCGCTTGGTTGTAGCTGGTAACGTGTTTCTATTAATATGTTACCAGCCACAACCAAGCGACAAAGAACTTCACACCAAACATACACCACTAAGAACCATAATTTTACATTAACTCTACCCCCTCCATCTTTACAGAACGAAAAGACCAATGTGGTAAACAACTCTATAGTCGCGAGCTCCTGATTATGGGCATAGTAGTGCCCGAAACATGTTGAGCCTATAAGAAGTACAATAAAATAATATGTGGCATCTAGTTGGTTTTTATTCTTCAGTTATCACTATGATGCAAGGTCCAACAAACATCAAACCCACTGCTATATAGCTTATGTAACTCTCAAATAATCACTAATAACATTTATATTTTTATCTGGTCGCCTCGTAACTTCATTCATTTCAATAACTAATGTCAGGAATCATGATATCACTAAGTTGTTACCTTATTCGAAGGAAAGTGTTCAGCGTTTTCCTTGCTTTTTTTATTTGTCGACTCTGTCAGCTACTGAGATTACATAGCATTGGTGTTATATGGATGAATACGTGTGTGACTGAGGAAACACAACAAGATATTAAAAGCTTCGTATTTGAGCCTCCGGTGTACAGGCACCCGTCGCCGACCCTTTGTACGGCTGTGCGTAGCTTCAGAAGAAGCAATGAGAGATTTGCGTGTACACCTACTACGTAAAGAATTACAAATGGATCGCAATAGACTTCCTGACCACCTCGATAGAAATAGGTTGTGCAAAATTAAAATTATTGTTAAACGCACTGTTATTATTACGTGATATGTCCCACCCTGATCCGACATCCCAGCCACTGCGAAGATTTGCTTGTTTGTTGCTAGGTAGAAATGTCATATAATGAAACGCATAAAACTGTCGTTAGGATTAGCCACTTCTCCCATCACAATTGAGTTTTTGTATTTTTAATTATATTACGTAATCTTAACATTTTTGAAAGAGAAGTATATAGAAGAATTTTAGACCCAATATATGACAATGAAAAAGAAAATTGGGGAATATTAACCAAAAAAGAAATTTATGCAATGGTTAAGAAACCCACTAAAACAGAGACAATAATGTTAAATAGATTACTTTGGTTTGGGCATGTACAGAGAATGGAAGAAAATAGAAATCCCAAAAATGTATTAGGTATGAATTTGGGGGGGGGGGGGAAAGAGGCTGAGAGGTGGACCAAGAAATAGATTGCAAGATGAAGTGACGGAGGATGGAAGAATAGTTGGTGAAAAAGGGTGGCAGAAAAGGGTATGTAACAGAGAGTAATGGAATAAGCTCCTGAGAACAGCATGGAATCTTCGCATTCTGTACATACCGATTGAAGGAATGAATTTTTTTTATTTTATTTATTTATTTATTTTTTTTACAATTTGTGGAGCCCCTAGAAGTTGGCGCCATAGGCAAAATCTTAATTTGCCTAGTGGGTAGAGCCGGCCCTGCCGGGAGTGACTGTGTCCGTGGGCCCGGGTGGTGTAGATTTATTGACTTCTGAATATTGTCACTCTTCAGAACTTTGTATTATGTTACGGTTACAGTCCGCGCTACCTGATTTAGGTCACATTTCCTCTCACTTGGTCACTTACAACGTTCGTATTAAATTAAATTATCGCATTGAAATGTTCAGTGCTTCTCTCTATCTGTCGCTTCCCTAGTTTTCACTAGTCATTATTTCAAACGACAGTCTTTTTTCCTGCAAACACGTTTCATTTCATTGAATATACAAAACAAAGAAGAGATATTTATTGATTTAGTTCTTAACTTCGTTTCCAACAAATTGTTAAAACGGTCGTATACTATGGCCCTAATACTAACCGCTTTTCCACGACAACAGTGGTTAAGCGAAAGCGTATCAGTGTTGTGTTTATATGTACATTGCCTGGCTTTTTGATTCTCCTTTTCCTACGGGTTGTGCTCCTTCTTCCTCTCTTTTATCCTTCACGAAGAGCAGGGATACGCGGCAAAAATTACGCCTAATAAGGCAGCTGAATCAAATTCGTGTCAGTTGCTATAGGCATAAAGTATGTCTCGCCCGATAATTCTTTAACCCACAGCGGTTTGTACCAAATAGTGTAATGGCCGCCGAAAATTCAACGATAGTTTTGACAAATCCGATCTGCAGCCACGGCCTTCTAAAGCTAACCTTTCCTTTGTTCCAACCCAATATATCACATCCCATGAGTGACACTTGGACATAGCAGTCACTGCACATATATGCAGTGACCATAAACATTTCCGAATACCATTTGACAGAATAAGCATAATAGTAACAATACTCCAGAACAGTGACCGGCAATTTATGACCCAAGCATCAGAAGGTCACCCACTAGCATTTTATTTATTTATCATTTATTTTTAATAGGCGAAGACCTTATTGGGACAGTCATATAAACTTTAATTTAAAGTTAGCGCTCAGGCTGCCGAAAAAAAATATATATAACGGGCTTAAAAGGTTAGCGCTGACCGCCATATTAACTTTAATTTAAAGTTAGCGCCCCTGGCAAACCCAAAATGGTGGGACGTTAAAATTACCGAGCTCCCCCGCGCGCCATTTTGGAAAATGGCCGACTCTTAAATTAAACTTATTTTTTAACATTAGCGCCACACCCGCCATTTCTTACAAAATGGCCGACTCTAGAATTACACTTGATTTTTAAAATTAGCGCTACATCCCGTCATCCACCGGATCCCAAAAAAAATTTTGAGTTTCGGTCACCTTGGGGGCTTTGCCCCCAAAGTGTTCTTTTTTTTGGAGTTTTGGGGCCCACTATCTGCTTTTTTTAAATTTGCGGGGGAAAACTGCACCCCCCTTTTTCGAATTTTGGGCCCGGGGGCTTTGCCCCTGGGCGGACTATACCTCACTGGATACTACTAGCCTTTTTCATTCCTTACCCCTTTCTGAACGTACAATTTTGGCAACGCAATTTGCTGCAGCGGTAAGCTGTAAGACTTGTATTTTGGAGATGTCCGATCCGAAGTTCAGCAGGGACACATAATGCCTTGTCTGGCGCGTCGATGTAAGTTTAGTCTCAGTCGCTCTTCGCATATTCTGGGTTAGTACCCCGGTTAGGGTTAGATCGCTTCCTACCAAGTTTTTCTCCCAAAACATCAATTATCCTTCGTAGACGCTACATAATCTCAGCTACTGAAAGCGTCGTCAAATAAGCAAAATAATGCGGTTTAATAGAGAACATACCGATCCCCGTAGCCGCGCCGTCTAAGGTGTGGTTCTGCGGTCGTTCGCTTGCTGGGGTTGAGGGTTCGAATCCCGTCGGGGCCATGGATCTCTCTCCCGTGTGAGTGTTGTGTGTTGCCAGGTAGAGGTCTCTGTGACGGGCCGATCACTCCTGCAGAGGAGTCTTACCGAGTGTGGTGTGTCTAAATGAGTGTGATCGAGTAACCTCATAGAGGAAACCTGGCCCCAAGAGAGAGACAGACAGCGAGGGACAGAGAGAGTGAGCATACTTTATGATGCTGGTATTTTGTAGTGCGTGAGAGAGTGTCATATGATAGAAAATGTCCTTCAGGCGAACTTTGCAGGAAAGAGACTCACGTACTGTAAAACTACTTAAATATAATTCGTCTGGTAATTAAACTATTTTACTTTCTCAGTTTCCCCGGATGGGGCGTGACTTTGTCTAACAGGCGCTCTCTGTTACAGTGATCGATAAAAAAAACATCTATCGTGCTTTGTATATCGAAACTGGTTCAATTATTTCGTATTTGGCTGAAGTGGAAATCAGTGTTGTATGTGAGGTAGAATAATTATTGGGAAGGAAAACGTCGTGACGTGTTTGAGGATATACCGGCATTTGTAGGAGAGGAATGAGAGAAACATGAATTACCTCAGACAGGGTAGACGACGTCCTGGTCGAGATGCCAATCAGTCACCTCTCACACACAAGCGGGCAATGAGGCCAGCTTGCTTCGGCTGTATTGTAAAGAGCTGTAAATTCTGTTACAGATAGGCCTATAATTCACCAGTGTTATAAATATTTAATTGTAATGTAAGTGCATGTAGTAAAGCTTTCTATTGTGTTCCGATAAATATGTGCAGTATCTGAGAAATCGCCCATTTAAAACATTAGAGAAAAACAAATATTACGCCATTATTTTATGTCTCTCTACTTAAATTTGTCTTTGAGAAATATGGTACATTCGATTTTTAATTAATGTAATGGATCAGTTAAATCAGAAGTTTGCAGATCAATATGAAATTTGTCACAGACGTTTAGCATAATACTCTCATACCAAGTTTAATAAAAATTCGTTATTTCGAGGAGAGAATAAAGAGCAGAGCAAAAAAAAAGTCTCCAAATCATGCGTTAATTCTCTGCATTTTGTGGAAGTAAGGTGTAATAACTAAATTGCGTATTGCAGTTTTATGGGAACATTGCAGATCGTCGGGCAATGGAGAGCACTGTCATCGCAAAAATGGCCAGTTGCTGCTCTACAAGTGATAAAATATAGTAAGATTACTGGATATTTTTGTAGGCACGGAAATCATCAGCATTGGAAGCATCTGTTTGTGTCTGTATATTTGAAGAATAAGACACTTTCTTCAGCATAATTTTGTATCAAATATCTATTTTGTTCCTCTGTTAACCAAGTTAATTTTCCTTCCTCAAAATAGCCGAGACAGGTACGTCAGTTTGGTGACCAGGCTACGAGCTGGAAGCCCCGAGGAATCTCTATTTCATTTCCACAGACGGTTCGGCCGGAATAAGGGGCCTACACGTATGTACCTTCCCAGTCAATGGGCACCAGGGCCGGGAGTGACTCTAACCATCCACCACCATCTAATACTGAGTTAATAATGTTTGTAACTAAGCTTCCACGCCTTCCATACGCCTTCGTGGTAAAGATGATAGGTAATAAACCTTTCATTTTACACTTCATTAGTTGCGCATTGTTTTGCAGGGGCGTGAATTTTTTCGTTAACCCTAAACAAACTATATTGAGGATTTTCAAAAATAAGGTTCTAAGTAGAATGTACGGGTCTAAGAGAGGGAAGTGACAGTCGGAAGCCGAAAAAAATGCATAAGAATTAGCTTCAGAGTTTGTACTCCTCACAAAATACTACGACGGTGATTAGTTTAAGAAGAATGGACTGGGAAAATAATGCAGTCTATAACACGTCACAGAGGTGGCGCAGGATGATAAAAGCATACATGATATGAAGGATAAGAAATCAATCACGAAACGTAGTCGTTTATGTGAAGAGAATATTAAAACGGATTTTAAATAACTAATGTACAGTGTGTGTACTCGTCTAACACAACTGTATTTATTGGTAGAATATAAAGTATTTTCTACATAAGGTACAACTACATGTTTCGGCGCTTGATAATGACCATCTTCTGGTTGTACAAGAAATACTTATTAAGCAGTTATAAAAACATATATGGGGTAGGGAGGGGGTAAAGTGTTTTGTATAACTGCTTAATAAGTATTTCATGTACAACCTGAAGATGGCCATTATCAAGCGCCGAAACATGTAGTTGTACCTCATGTAGAAAATACTTTATATTCTACCAATAAATACAGTTGTGTTAGACGAGTACACACATTCTACATTAGTTATTTCATAGAACACAACGGGGATGACGAACCTCATGATTACGGATTTTAAACAATCCGATGCGGAGATGTGGCTGTGATTCGATTGTCTCAGGACAGAATCCAGTGCCTGGCCTCTATGAACAAGGCAGTGTTTAGGTGGGTTCCACGAAAATTCGGGAATATTTTAATCGCATGAGAGGCTGTCATTGTCTGAAGAGGAATTAAGCTCCACTCATTTAACCCTTTAAACGCCGAATTAAATCCCACCTGCCGGGCCTCACCATATTCTCCACGTTAGCAGGTTAAGGGTTAATTACAAATAAGTATCAGATAATCAGTTCCGTTTCAAGAAATTATTAACTCACAGATGTATTTTTTTTTTTGCGCCACAAAAGCTCCACTTGGGTCCAGGCCACCTCATCGTCGAGGTTCCGAGATTTCACACACATACACCAATCGGTAGGACTTCTCTGGACTTGGGATCGGCCCGTCGCTGAGATCTCTAGCTGACAACTCACAACATTCACAAGAAACAGACATCCATGTATCCGACGGGATTCAAACCCGCAATCCCAACAAGCAAGGGGCCACAGACCTACGCCTTAGAACGCGCGGCCACCGGGATCGGTCACAAATGTAATACTGACAACATAATTCGCGCCGTACATAATCAATTATTACGCAAAATCATATTTACTTAGGCGCATCTATTACTAAATACTCATCATCAAGCCAGGCTTCTAACCATAAGGACCTGAGAAATCTAGAAAATTCTTCGCTATGGAGTTACTACCATTATAAAGTGTCGGTACGTGTTCGGATGCAATTTACACAGGGCTACTAGTTAACTTCCGGTAAAAGTTCGCCTGCGTTGCATCTAAACTACTTGAGTCCTGGAAGTGTGTCAATATAGAATAAGAACCCGACACTTGCTTATTAACCGATAGGATGTGAGGAAAGAAAGACACGGAAGGAGAAAGCGACAGCCCTAGGTTTTTGATACACAAATCATTACGTGTCACAACTGAAGTGGTCGATCTGAACAAACTTTAAAATGTTAACTTGCACTTGAATACGTTTCCAATAACGCAGTTCTGCTCAAAACCTACTTGTGTAGTACTGCCACCTTATATATCTTCGTCAGACATCTTTTATCAACGTAACATTTGTTGTTTTATTATCATTTTAGACGACGGAGGTTATGGCCTTTCTACGCAGGAATATAGTAAGGACTAAAACGTAATACATGGACAGTTCCTATAAAAAGCACTGTGCTTTAAATAGCTGAGATACTAAGATGTAAGATGTAAATAAGACGACGACAGAAACGGACGACTACGAAGGCCCTCCAAAATCGTGCCAAACTCAACCCGATTGTGAAAACTGTTAAAAATTGCTGATTTTAGGACGCCAACACCCCAAGATATTCGAAAAAAAGGCAGTAAAATCCTAAAACTACCCATGTTCGCAATTGTTTTACATTAACAATGACAAATAAACTGGCTGTCATCATAAATAATCTTAAAGTACCAAGAATTAAGAAAATTTTATTATATGAAATGAAATTTCTTGTATAAAATTACAGTTGCCTCCAGAACCCCATGACTATGGGGCTACCGCCCCCAGATCCCCGTTCTCTCTGTCCTTAACTGAATTTGTTGAGCCCCCCGCGAACAAAATTCCAGGGTATGCCACTGGCATGCATTACAATTAAATGTTAACATTTTTTTAAAGTCATGGTTCACCCCGCATTCCTTTCTACGTGCATGATTTTGTCAGTCACACAATAAAAGAAAATGCAGTCGGTGGAAACAAATTTTCTGCATGTCATGAAAGGTGGGTAAAGAGGACAAAGGAGGAAAGGACATCGCGAAACGACTACAAATATTATCCTTAAATAATTAATTATGTGATTATTGGCAGAAAGAACTCCAACGTGTGTATCGAACTGAACATAGAAGTTCCACGAACAGAAGTCAGGGTTACACAAGGACACGTGCCCGAACATTTATAGATGCATATGCCTTGAAGTGGTCTAGAAAACAGAGATTAACGGCTGTGGGGACCCGTTGCGCTGACCACGTGACACCCCTCTATCCGCAAAAGTTGGCACTAACTTCGCCGACCGGCGGCGGCCGCTCTGTCGGTATAGTT
>Ga0123352_10019982_pt1 | contig 10673 bp, 8 predicted proteins | sample TergutLab28metaG_FD_89700 | JGI IMG/M metagenome (GOLD analysis project Ga0123352, IMG submission 89700) | Labiotermes labralis P1 segment gut microbial communities from Petit-Saut dam, French Guiana - Lab288 P1 | ecosystem: Host-associated > Arthropoda: Insects > Digestive system > Gut ... | reverse complement strand
GAGTATAAGAATGGATATATATATATATATATATATATATATATATTTTACTCTTTATATAATACATAGTCATATAAATATATATATATATATATACTAAAAAAAAGATTTATTTTAAAGAATAATATAAATACATATTATTATATAGTTTTATGTATTTTTTTTATGATTATATATTTTTTATATATATATATATATATATATATATATATATATATCCATTCTTATACTCTACTTAAAAGAGGTACTTTTAGCTCAATATGTGTAATCCAACCGACCACGAGGTTTCGTTGAAAGTTTAGACTATGCACCTATACTAGGATCATACTCTGCATAGTTTTCCTCTATATACATTTTTGTGACGTGAAGATGGCCCACAGTGGCCGAAACATGTCGTCAGCATAATAAATAGGATAAAAGACAGATGTGTTTTGACGTACACACCCCCTCCCTAAGTTCGCGTAAGTTTCCTTCTTTTTTTAGCTCTTTGTTTGGTTGGTATGTACAGTCAGCGGCAGTTACCCTCACTAAAATTGTTTGGACGCGATGTCATGAAGGAATGCTGCTTCTTTTGCTGCTGTCAGAATTGTACGTGGTTCGTCCACCCTATAAGCAAATACTTTAGCTACTGAATTATCTGCTCATTTCCTGCATAAAATACAAACAAAATGCATCTCTGTCACTAGCACTTCGTACTTAGAAACTGTTAATGAACTACTTCAAGCGTGAGAAAATTGTTTTTACTTGGATTTATAGTGGATTCTAATACACCATTTTTACACCAACTCCAAATACACAGACCATGCTCATGATATCCTTTCAATATACCGCACATTCTGCTAGGTTGCTACAGTATATACATACGTATCCTGTGTTACCGTTTCTGGCCTTTCATATTTGTCTATATGTTAAAATTTCAAGTCTTACTCGTATTTCTAAATAATTCCTTCGCCGTCGATATTACATATGAAATATATACAGAGGACCCTATTTCTTCAGATAGCCAAACAGGGAAGCAAATCTGAGCAAAATAATGAATTGTAACAAAATTAAAAAAGTTGTTCAAATATTGAATTCCAGTTGAACCGCCGACTTTTTGACACGGTCTGTGCGTGACATCGTGATCGAGAAGAGTTCTAGATAGAGGAGTGGAGGAAACACCCTTCATGAGTCGTAGAGCTGATAGTGATGTGTGTACACAAGAGGTTAAGTATAGTATTTACGAAGCAGTATGAATCCCAACACGCTGGCTGCGCAACCGATCGGACACCGGAAGGATCACGACTTTGAATCCCGTTTGGGACATGGTCTTACGTCTTCATTTTCTCTGTGTTTCTTTTCTCTTTGTAGGCAGGCATTGCGCCGGGCCGATCCCCCATCGGAGGATTTCTACTTAATATCTGTCATAATCATCATATCTGTCATGGAGTTGGGCCAATTGTTGACCCTTTCCGATCTCATGTATCCAGAAGTCTCTTCAAAGGTACACCATGTTTCCTTCTGCCCGGTGGAGAGTAGTGTTTCATTACCCTGAGTAATCTATTTCGAGGCATTCTATTTACATGTTGTATCCAGTTTCTCTTGTATTCCAGTAGTTTGTCCAAAATTGGTGTTATTTTTAACTCCTTTGCAATTTGTTCATTTGTTTTGTAATGTGTCCAAGTGTATCCTGCTATTCTTCTCATATATTTCATCTCTGCTGCTGTTATTCTTCTGGCGTCCCTGGCCTTAATAGTCAAAGTTTCGCTACCATATAACAAGACTGGAAGGGCTATTGTATTTTATTGCTCTATTTTTTGTGGTCTAAACACATTATTTAAAATACCTGTAAATTTAAAAAAGTTATTTATGTTATCAGTGTCCAATTCTCCTTCATAAGAAATCATGTTTCCTAAATAATTAAACAAATTTACTTGTTCTACAATTTTGTTATCTATTACAATTTTAGTTCTCTATCTGTAGGATTAATAAATGAGTAAAATGAGAGATTCTGGGTTGGTTTGGCCTGAGACGCTCGGCAGATGAGAGAGTGACAGTTTATATTTTCAGAGCGGTGTCGAGGAAGAGTCAGGTCTACTAGGATAAGTCACTCTGCTGATTGGCAAAAAGTTATCATCGATCCGGATAATCTTGCGGCCTCCGCCTTCAGGGGAAAGAAGCATCTTGTTTAACAAGGTTCTCAAATGCAAAAGTTATATAGTGTTGTTGGTAAATGTATGAAATACCAGCACGGAGTACTGCTGGACTGATGGTTGTAGAGGAAACCCGAAGTTTTTGGAGAAACTCCTGTCTCAGTGCCACTCTATCCAACATAAACCTCAAAAAGGCTATTCTTATTTCGAAACCAGACCCCCAGGTTCAGAGATTGGTGGCTTGGAACCTAAACCATGGCACGACTTCTGTCTTCAGTATATGGGCAACCCAGGTCTTCTTTGACCTAGACACTAAAGATGGAGGCAGTCGAATTGTCGGTAACAGTTCGCCAGTCGACATGGGGTCATATCCAAGAAGACACGAAGCTCCAGTTGTATGATTTTACATATGTAACAGTCGTTGTGTAAGTGCTGGTGTTGTTAAGTTACAGAATTGTGAGATCCGTCTGTACAGCAGCGAATTACACTTCGTATGATTACACATAAGGCACACGTTTCTATTTCTGTGTAATGTACGAAAGCGAAGGGCTGATTTATATTAAAATAGGAAATAATTATGAAATATAAATCAAAAGAATAAGCGTTTAGTGCGCACAAACACAAGGGCGGGCGAATCTTTAGTCCCAGAATTAGGCTCTGATTAACTTAAATTGCAATTGAGAAATTAAAACCTTTAAATTTTTCAGATGTGGATTTGATTTCAGCTGCAGTACTTAAAATAAGTGACACAGTACTGAAAACTGAGATACATAACTCTTTAGCCTCATAGTGTAAAGAGGGGGAAAAATTGTCCGTATTTATATCGTAAAACAACTACGCTTACTGTGGGGGCACAAAGAGCAATAGGCCTATATATATATATCAACCTGTGCTTCAGTTCATCACTAACTTAAAGGATGTCATATAGATGACATCGTGCATCTCTTTTGTCGTTTCAGGTAAATATAGCTGCCAAGTTGGCTTGCTCAAATGTTTTCACTGCTATCCTTTGTATTTGTGCTGTCGTTCTTTCTGGATTTTTAAGCCACATTTCGCTTAGTAATACTATCGTTATAGATTTCAATATTTACACAAGACGGTTTTATTGAAGTTCTATAACATTGCTGAAAGTGATACTTAGATAAATGTTAAATACAATTCCCTTATACCTATTATTGTTAGAAGTATAGGGGGATATAACTTATATGAAATAAATATACAATGTGATTTGCGCATTAGTTATATTTATGGACTATTTACAGTGAAATGTATACCCGACACCTCAAACACAGCTTGGTAACCCAAGTTGAGGAACTTGGGTTCATAAATATGTGTTTAAACAATATAAGGTCTTTTAACACAGTACCTAAAACAAATAAGTGAATAAATAAATAAGCCGTGTGTTTATGTAACTGAGAGAATAATTATTGTGACATAACTTCATACTCTGAGGACGCTTGGCTATACGCTGCATTGCACATGCTTAAAAGTTACGTGTGAATAGATTAGTAAACAAATTATTGATCAAATTATCATTTAAATGGCTTGAAAAATGAGTGTTTAATATTCATCAGGCACTTCACCTACAACAGCAATGAAGTAAATGTCTTAAAAATGGCCTTACTTCACACATTTAAACTTCCAACCGAAACATACCTGCTTACGTAAACAATTATTCATGTAATTTTTATTACGTCGTAATGATATATTTGGCAGTAAATGAGAAGTCAACGTTTGGAAGTGATAAGGCTTAACGTGAGAAATACGGGCAATTCAAAGAATTAAATATATTGTAAAAATAATTTCTGAAATAAAATAATGATATCGTATGGTAATGAGGAATTGTAATTTTGCAAATTGTACTACGTTTCTTTAATACGACCTATCATTACTTCAGCGGAATTGAAGGTACGAAACAATAAATCAGTTGTTATTTATTACCGTCAGTCGATAGAACACAAATGTCAGATTGACCGGGATTCTATCTCTCTCTCACTGCACGAACGCTGTATGTGTCAGACTTCAGGCAACAAAGCATTCCTCATTGGATTGTAGAAGCGTATTTCACCGGCAGATTGTTGCAGCTATAAAAATGATTATTGAATTTGGGACGTAAATTCTATTAAGAAAACAACTTCATTGCACATGTTAACATTTTTTTATACAAAACCATGTTCGTCTAAAAAACAAATTTCAATAAAAATCCGATTAAATAGAATATAATATGAACTCTGTTTATTATCAAATTAAGAAACAAAGATTTCCAAATTTATATTATTATGAATATTAGAATGCGCTTAATTACTTAAAATGCGCTTAATTACTTAAAATACGCAGCGAAAAATAATTTGGAAACACTTTAATTAAATGTTTTGTTAGAGACGAGCCGTAATACGGTTGTGACGTCATTCAAAATTTATTCTGTATCGTAACCCTGGAAACCGATGTGGTACTCACGAAGTACGGTTCTTGTATGAGGGAGACTACACAAACAGCAACATGCCGCTTGGGATGACAAATATCTTACTGACGCACAGGGAGGCTACGATTAAATGCTATTAATCAATAATTTCAATTTAAACAGTTACAGTATTTCAGAATGGTAACAACCGCCTGGGTTTAGAATGATCTTTGGTCGTTGGAAGTTTGTACATACGAGTAAAAACCTGTGTTTGGGGAGGATTGCTTATCATAGTTTGCTGCATTTTGCGTGGATTTCTTCCCGTAGCGCGCTGAATGTTATGTCGACGTCTGCCTATAGCCTGTTGAATCTTGTGCCGATGTATATGCAGAGCGTGTTGGACCTTGTGCTGGTCGGAGCGCATAGCCTGCTGTATCTTGAGAAAGTTCCTGTACACTATACGCGGAGTTTTGTGTTGGTTGGTTTCTGCGCAGAATATGCTATATCGTGAGCATCTGCGATGGACCTGACACCACCACTGCCATCATAAGACTCTGATCTGGACCAAAGTCCACTTAACCATCCCTTGTCTTCGTCCTCATAACTGTGATGATCCAGGTGGTGTTGCTCGTCATAGTGGTGCTGGTGATGAGTCTTTTCGTAAGTGTACGCGACCTTCCCTGCATCTTTTTTGCTCTTCCATTCCCAGATGAACCGTATGATGTTTATGATGGTGGTAATTGTTACCAGCAACACTAACTTTAACTTAAGTAATTTACCGACAACGAAGAAAAACTTCATAATTTTTAGTTTTATGAGTACGCTCAAAAGTATCAGCTTTATTATAGCTTTTTTAATCGCCTTCTTTTTCTTCTTTTTCTTCTTTTTCTTCTTTCTCTCCTCTATGTCACGACCTAGGAAAGAGAAAATGTAACAGGATATCTGCTTGGTTCAGCTTTCCAATTATGGTGGTTGCCATTTGCAGCTATGTGTTGGCGTTAGTCGCGCAATGTTTTGGACAAATTTCCGTAAACGCAGTTGTGTTTGATTTTGTGCTCTCGCTTTCGGACTTCAACCCCAAAAAGTTATATTTACATAACTGACGCTCGTTTTAGTGATTTTAAGTTCAGAATTTCTGTTAAAACTCTCCAAATAGACGTGTATTTTATATATACTCTGGAAATGAGAGAGACAGATTCTTTCCCTTATTTGTCTTTGTCTTCGAGTTCGTCGAAAATTGTGTTTAAATTCTGATTTTCATGAAATTTTAGGGGACGACGGTTTTGTGCTTCTTCATTTCATACTTAAATAATCGACCTTAAATTACGACGGTGACTTGACACTATTTGTGACGCGTTACTGCCTATTATGAAACAAATCTGGAACTGCCGCCAACAAAGTACCATGCGCTCTTCTAGCCCCAAAGTTACAACAGTCTGCCACCAACACTACCGCCCATATACAGATTGGGCTACGAAAAATTAGGCCGCCTTCCGTTTTGCATGTGTCCTTGTGACATTCTCTCTGGCGTTCGTATGTATATTGCGTAGAGTGTTTGTACAGTTAGTCAACAGTCGTGCTGTCATCATGTTGAGGTATACCCGATGTAACATAGCGATTTTGATGGCTGAAACTGCGTGGGTGGTGTTGTCTTTCAGTCCCTGTATCGTGTGCGGATTTGATTCATATACCGTACTTTTCAAGCGTCCCCAGAGAAGATGTCTCCCTCCCCCTCCCCCCCCCCGAGGGCGGGGGAGGGGGATCCGCACACGATACAGGAACTGAAGGACAACATCACCCACGCAGTTGCAGCCATCAAAATCACTATGTTACATCGGGTATACCTCAACATGATTAGACGTGCGCAGCTGTGTATTGATGCGGGTGGCAACCACTTGCAACATCTTCTATGAGGGTATATCCTTTCAGCATTTGGCAATTATATTAATTTCTGTATTTACCCTATGCTACGGACCCGGGCTACTTTTTCGTGGCCCACTTTGTAGTATCAGAGTTGCCATTATTTGCAACTACTGTCACTCGTGTTTTAGCATTAGATAAAGGAATGTTGCATTAATCAGCATTCATTTCCATCTTCTCACATATTTCAGCGATGACGCGTTACTCTTATGAATATTTATAACATTTGAAATCCGAGGTTCCCAGATTCTGATCCCGCGAAACATATCCAGGGAATTCGCTCTCATTTTAATGGCAAATTTAAATTTTATGCGATACCTGTACCTCTAAGCAGTACATGAAGTTACTTTAATTATTAACTGGCGCTGCCATTAGTAAAGTCTGTTGTAAAGTAATCTTCAAACAAGGGGAAGGAAATAAATTATTGAAATTAAGTTTCGCCAACAAAACAAGTCACAATAATCGTCACTGACAACCAGCGAATTTCGATAGATGACACAGCTGCTCTGTTTCAATTTTACTTTCTTTTGACTTTAGCTTATGTTAAACAATTCCCATTACGTCTAAGTTTTAATACAAGCACTTTGTCTGCGGATCCAATTATATCTTTATAAACCTAAAGACTCCGAAAAATAAATGTTTGGTAAATGTTTTCCTCAAGAATTTATACTTATCTATCAAATTTGTTTTTAAATTCATTCTCTGCTATCCAGCAAGAGACTAACTACGTTTTCGCGCTATAGTTTCTAGATCCACCCTGATATATTACATTATGTAGTCTGTATTTGGAGGCAATACTACAAATAGACGTCTCGTTGATGGAGCGTAGGATCCACATGATATTTCTTATTATAATAATTGCCGTAAATGTTTGGTTAGTGGTCATTGCAAGTCTTATTATTTACAATTTATGTGCTACTATTACAAGTTTAAAATACTCTCTGTTCTATCAAGTATATATAACTGTATCACCAGATGAGAAATTCGTCAAATATCTTCCTGAGCATTCGCAATTAGAAGTCCCGGTATTTTGTATCTGGATGCTATTTGTAACGCCTTTATTATTTACAACTTGTGTTCAGATGGACAGCTATGTACAGTTAATGTCCTACACCATTATACCTTATTTGTGACCGCCCATTATTTACAGTATTATTTAGAGAAGCGGGCACTATTTTTTATTTGTGAGACGGGGTCACATATTCACACTTTCTTTGTTCTAACACCCATCTACATTATGAGGGACCCGTCCAATATTTACAGTCTCTGTGTTGTCCATGTAGTATGTGGAACTTGATCATTATTTACATTTCTTACACCCTTACGCATAAACTCTCTGGAAGTAATTACAATTATTTTCGGTATTTCTTATTATGTTTAATTTGTCTGCTTACATTAAGTGCAGAACCTCATTAATGGAATTTTTTTTCAAGGGTGTTTTTACTAGGATATTGAAACTTGAATTGTAGCTGAAATTCGTTCATTCTAACCTTCTGTGCTACTCGGCCAAAGTGGGGGTATGCACTGTACTTTTCTTAACCAGTCACTTCTCTTGGCTCTGTAAAGAATGCCGTAAGAATACAGAGGAAGAAATTATCAGTCCCATTCTCGCGTCCAGTGTGTATACTTACTTCACTGTTAAGACAACTTTATACAAGCATGCATTCTGTTACTACATTACCTGTTTCCAAGGCCCTTTGTGCGTCCCCTTCTACAGCGACTCCCCCACTGTCTGCATGACCAACTTTGTAGGTGTCGCCGCTTTCTGCTTGTTGGGCCTCATGTGTCTCTTCCTCGTAATCTTCTTCCTTATCATCCTCATCGTCTTCATCTTTCTTATCGTCGTTCTGGAAAATCCTCTTTATTCCGTCAGTAAAGAGATCCCCAAGCATATCAAAAATGCCCTCTTCTTGCTGTCCTGGCATTTTTACAGTTTCTTTCTCAGTGTCGATGCGTGCATCACCCTTGAGATCTGCGAAAAATAAATGATCTTTAATTTACTTTTTGTAGAGTTTAGTTGACCTGTGTAAAGGAAATCACTATAGGCGCCTGTTTAACCTTGAACTTTCTTTGCCCAAAAGTACACAAAATAAAGTCACATGTGACAGTCATGTCTCTCCGTTTTCATTTTTCGTCACCGAAACTAATTACGGGGTTTGCATAAAATTTTGTGTTGCGTGTCTAATAAAAATCCGTTGAACAAATCAGATTTTGGTTTATATCAGTCAATTGTAAATCTAGATGCATAAAACTCATATAGAACTTTGTCAATTTACTCAGAACGGTTTTTCGAACGAAGGGTTTACTTAAAATGTAATAAGATACAATTATTAATAAAATATAGACCTTGGCAAAATCTGGAATTTTGTTTTGTAACACTTGCTTTCGGTATAATGGATACGTAATTGAACTCAGGCAACATTGACTTTTAACTATAGGTATAGTAGTTGGCAAGAAGACATTTTCATATCTAATACTAGACATTGACCTAATATATTTTAGTGAAAGTACGTAGTATATAAACAACTGCTGAATTTTATAATGAATTACGACCACAAAATCATAATGTAATAAGTCACCTATTGCTCTGCGTGGCTGCCTCGCTTTTCAGCACATTTATTTCAATGGGCCTCCGAACTCCCTGATTTCATCGGAACAAAGTGTTTTCTTATGGTCGACAATTCGTTCGTTTTAGCTACTTCTTGTCGTGACGGGTGGTCATTTTACTTGCAATTTCATCCGAGCTCTCTCGTCGGTGTTTCCGGCTGCTCTGACTAATTTACTCTGTAATGCGAACACGTACAATCGATGACCGCCCCACATCGCTCGTGACCAGTATTCCTCCTCCCGCCTTTTATTCCTCCAACCTATTTGGTGACTCGTAGAGTGATCACTCTACGCAGCTGTCACAGCTAACTCTGTACGGCAGATTCTTTCTTGCTTCCAAGCGTTTGACTGGAGGGAATACACGGCTGCTCATTTTTTTCTGTTTGCGGACCTCACCTTGAAGCCAGGTTTTTCCTCTACAAGAAGTAAAGTGTGTCAACTACCATGTATATATTTCTTGTCCATGAACACGGCAGCTGTCACGGGATGTTCCGGCACATGTAGGCTTCCTATGCGATAAAGTTTTCGTGTTCAGGGACACGATGAAAAGAACAATAGGTTAGTGGTTTTGATAATGTACCTAGACACTAATATTTCTTAAGTGAGATGGCTGTGTTGAAAATTTTGGTATGAACCTCAGAATTCTTTCGCTCCGCAACTGTGTCCAGAACTAGTTAGGGACCGACCAGCCTTGTATAGAATAATGAAGATGATCTGGATTAAAGCGGCACATCCTAATCTTGTTCCTTTCTTTCGTTCTCGGCCGAACTGGACTACTGCCTCAGTCACCGTCCCGGCGGTCAGTACTGACGGAGAGAGAGAGAGAGAGAGAGAGAGTAACGGCGTTGTGGAATGGTTAACATTCATACTTCCCATTTGGGAAGCCCTAGGTTCAGATACCGGCACCGAAACAGTCTATGCTGACGCAAAAGTGTAGTGTTTTTCTTCAGTCTTTCCACAGTCATTCCAAAATGGATAGCCTCTTCTTTTTCCATCCTTTCCAAGTAATTACTGACATACATGCTTTTCGCTTTCCGTATATCCAAAATTTAGCCTAAGTGACAATATGATGTAGAGTAAAAATACAAAAGTGATAGATATACAGCGCAAAGCATTACAAAAAGTTCGCACACAGAATTCAAATGTTACGCCGAATTCATTGTGTACAACTTAAATTTGATGCTGGGTCATGTTTAGGGGCGCCCAAAAAATTGCGAAAAGCGACTATTAGCTTCGTCATGTCTGTCTGTCCGCATGGAACAACTCTGTGTCGACTGCCCGAGTTTCATGAAATTTGATATTTGGGTATTTGTCGAAAATCTGTCGAGAAAATTCCAGTTTCATTAAAATGCGACAAAATTAACGGGTACTTTACGTTAAGACCAATATACGTTCATGATCATATCTGGCACAGTTCTTCTTAGATTGAGAAATGTTTCAGACAAAAGTTGTAAAGGAAATTTAAACACGCTTTCATTTTCAGTGACCGACCCTGTGGTCTAGTGGTCAGAGTTTCTGGCTACAGATACAGAGGTCCCGGGTTCGATCCCCGGCGCTACCAGATTTTCTGAGTAGTAGTGGGTCTGGAACGGGGTCCACTCAGCCTCGTGAGG
>Ga0123352_10019980_pt1 | contig 10673 bp, 4 predicted proteins | sample TergutLab28metaG_FD_89700 | JGI IMG/M metagenome (GOLD analysis project Ga0123352, IMG submission 89700) | Labiotermes labralis P1 segment gut microbial communities from Petit-Saut dam, French Guiana - Lab288 P1 | ecosystem: Host-associated > Arthropoda: Insects > Digestive system > Gut ... | reverse complement strand
CCACCAACACCACCACTACTACTACTACTACTACTACTACTACTAGTAATAATAATGAATATTCTGAACTGTTGTAATACGAACAGGTGCTGATTATGATGTGTATAAAGATGTGAAGCTACACAGTGACTAGAGGTACGGGAGTTGAAGTGCTAGTAGACATTTTAAAGGTATTCCGTCTTCATCTGCTTTTACGGAAAACGGAAAATCACACTTTGAAGGATCTTAACCACTGTCCAGGCTGATATTCGTATTAAATGTCCTTCAATACATTCCTCCTTACGAACACAATGAACCAGCAGTAACACGGGTCTCGAACACACTACCTACCCTTGTGTCCGCCCCACCACCACAACAGGGGCTTCAACCCATTGAATTCATAACATAAGAACATGCACAACCCCTTCATAACTTGAAGCACAGAGTCTATACAGAAATTTTCAAATTACCTTAAACGCTGACGTAATGGTTACCAGTCATTGGGGAGGAGGTGGGGGTGGCTTGTCAACTCGCCCGCGGCCTCTATTGAATTGTGGGTAATACTGAATACATTGTCAACCGACTGCCTGGCTAATTGGGATCTGAATAGATTATTCAAATCCTGTGCAACTTATCAACTGAATTAGGACACCACAGGCTAGACCACCTGTGCGCCGCATCTCTCCCGCCAACACTGTTGCAACCTTAGCAACATCAGTAAGAAGTACGGGACTGAGTTTTTAGGGTTCCTTGGTTTATGAACTGAGCGGAAATAAGTTTTATGGATGAACTCACTGGATGAGTAAACAAGTAGGTATATGAATATGAGCAGGATAAATTACTATGTACCTTCATCGTCATTAAGGTGAACTAGTGGTTGCATGTTGAAAATTCAAAAACCCATCTGACATTCCAATCTCTAGACATTAGTTTACATATATATACATTAGTTCGGTCCTAGAATTTACAGGTCGTGAGGAATGTTATGAAATCAAAATTTCGATGAATATGCACGTAATTAACATTGAAAATTTGCTGAAGGAGAATTTGATAGGATAAACAGATATGCTACAAACGTAAGAGCCTTCGGCAAATACTGAAATTGAAATGTCGCCTGCAATGCAGATATTTCAACGACCTTATGTTTATAGTTTTGGTTCTTCAAAACAACGTCAAAATGTGTCCCACGTAGGATAAATATATACAAATGGATATACATTTAGAAAAATTAGTAGTAACTAATTTATTGTCGTCAAACCCAACAAAGTTATAAATCTAACACTGCATGCTGCATGCTTCGGTCTTTCCCCACCATCTTCATGCATTAGAGTACATAAAGTAAAACCCTCGGGGACATGTGTTAAAAGTATTTTGTAATTTTTGAGATCTCACAAAATTTACTATTGCAATGACATGGATAATTGTAGTTTTAAAGTAAAAAATGTAGAGCTTTTCTTGGATCAATATTCTTCCTTCCTCTGTTACACTTTCTTTTAGTAAAACAATCTGCCCAAAACAGTTTGTTCATAATACCTTTTCGTAAAACTGCAGTGCATTGGGTTCTGACGCCGCATGTTATGATAAAAATTTATCTAATTTTCGGAGAAACATACTGCACCGAATTCACAGCCCGGCCCACCGGACTAAACAATGCCTTATATTTCAGAAGACAATTTCCATAGTCGCTACCAGGAAAACCTTAAAAATCTATACCTAATATTTCTATAACATCAAGTGTCTATAACCCTTTAAAGACGAAGCGCAGACTGCTTTATTTAAAGACCCAGTTCGTACCGCGCAGTAAACACTTTTCAACTCGGTTATAAAAACCAATCAGTTTATGATGTAAGTGGCACAAGTCGCTGTTTGTTCTCAAGTTCAAAACACATACATACACAGTGTGGACAGAATATACGATTCTTGAATGATAAACTTGATGGTATATCACGTAACCAGCAGGCTTTAAAAGGTTAAAGTTGACCACCAAAAGTTACTGCTTAGGCAGTGAGGTTGATCACTGCAGCGTTCATCAAACAATTAGCTTGCGTGATTGTGTCAACCTGCCAATCATCCACTGAAGGGGTTCTCAGCTGCACCGCTGAATATGATCGGACAAATTGCACCCGCTAACTTACTTAAGGGCCTGTGGATATTATAAAACAGAACGACAAAAAGAAAGGGGAGGGATGAAGAGGAAGAAGAAGAAAGGAAATAACACAGCATATAAAAAATGTTTCTACAGGAAGAAATATAGTTGTATGTACATTCTAGTTCACTAAAAAGGCAAAAAAATCAACCGAAATTATACAAAGTTATGATAAACTGTGTTCAAAATGAATACATGGAATAAAAACAGAAAGGTGTTATTTAGACTACACGTATTTCCAAAATGCGGGTTTGCTTACTGCACTCTGTTGCTGACCAAATAACCGATTGGATACCTCACTACATCGAGAAAAGTCCTGACTGAAAGGCTAACAATCGAAGAGTCATTTTTCGGCTAGGAAAGAAATTGCCTACTTTTTGTGGAACTCGAAGTTTCGTTTTACACCTTATATAAGATCTATTTTAATATTACCCTATTGTCTACCCTGGAGAAAGAGACCACATGATTAAGTTAGGGACATATTTATTTGCGGTTAAGTGCAGGTGGGAAAAAGAAAACCGAAGAGAAGTGGATCAACTGCAAGAATATGCAAATACAAATTATGTCGTGGTACTCTGATAATCGAGGCAGATGGATCCTCTGAAACATGGGCACACACCTGACTACGCGGTTACATAACCCAGAGAACAGCACTGCTTAACTTTAAAGGGTAACTAACTGTAAATCTAAATTTGTTCGAACAGAGCAAATTTGGTGTCACGCACGTATGGTTCTTCTGCATACATGAGAACTTACAGAATGAATTAAAGAATGAATGGTTAAATGAATGAATGAATGAATGAATGAATAAATAAATAAATAAATAAATAAATAAACTGGCGTAATACGTAATTTACCGTTCTCTTTATTGCGTGTTAAATTGTTGGTCTCTTTTGTGCAAAGATACCTTTTCTGATAACCGTTAAATATATATATATACACACACACACACACACACACACACACACATATACAGGAAGCTCAAACACAAATTTAACGGTTGCTAGAAAAGGTATCTTTCCACAAAAGAGACCAGCAATTTATCACGCAATAAAGAGAACGGTAAATTACTTATTACGCCAGTTTATTTATTTATTTATTTATTTATTCATTCATTCATTTATTTAACCATTCATTCATTAATTCATTTTGTAAGTTCTCATGTATGCAGAAGAATCATACTTGTGTGACACCAAAAGTTGCTCTGTTCAAACAAATTTAGAGTTACAGTTAGTTACCCTTTACGGTTAAGCATTGTGTATATATATATATATATATATATATATATATATATATATATATGTGTGTGTGTGTGTGTGTGTGTGTGTGTGGCCGATTGGCCTACATATAAAAATTTAAAAAATCCAAACATATTATACTGCAGCCCCCAGTAGAAATTTTATTAGAGTATTCTTAATTTTTTCGGCTGTAAAATACGCACAATGACAAATCCGTATGAACTGCGCTTCCAGCCTTATGCATTTGTGTGACTACATGCCGTAACTTTATGGTGCACGAGCGCATAACTCTGGTAAGTGGGGACAAAGTTTTCCAAGAATATGCTGCTTCTGTCGTCAGGGTCATAATTTTACGGTAATCTAGAATGTTAAGGCGCTCAGTTTTGTACACATGTACCAACGTTACGGCAGAGCCTTGCGCTTTGTTTGCACTGTAAATGACGACATTTCCGGTTTCTGCTGCGGTGTAGTTAAAGCCATCCCTTTCCTGAATTGTTACTAGGCGTAGGCTGGAAGTTGCTTTACCGACGTTTTGTGAAACATATCAGTCCCACCTTCTGGGGTAAATTAATCCAAGAACTTCTTGACCCTTGAAGACTGCACAGCTAGGTTCTCCCGAAACGCCGGTGACTTAACTACCAGCATACACCTCGTAACATCCCACAATTTTGACGGCCTCTTTCAGTGTGCCTTGTTAGGAAGTATGACATTCCTTCGAAGTGTTACTATGTATCAATCAAATTAGACAGCCTTACATTGCAATAGTTCAAACGAACTGCCATGAGCACACAATTCACAAATTCATGTTTAAAATTTTCATTATCCTCTTGCTACCTATTAACTGCCCAGCCACCAGGATCGGCCGTATCAATACCATCTCTACAGATAATGGAGAAAAATGTAATGTAAAATTTCACAATCGCTCCAGCAGATACGTGGTAAGGCGGTCTGTTGAATTTACTTAAAACAGTCACACATGAATGGGGCGGTATGTGACACGATTAAATTGATTACAGGTTTGGTGTGTGTGTGTGTGTGGGTGGGCGAATGGTTTGGTGGGCGAATGGGTTGGTGGGTTCGGTGGGGAGCGGGGGGTATTGGGTTCGGAGTTACGGCACGAAGGAAAATTACGCCATGCAGTGTCGCACAATTCCGACATCACTTCAAAGACATTCCGCCCATTAATTGAATACAATTAAAGGAATGATCCAAAAGAGTCCCCACTGCATATCATTACAAGCCTTTCGAAATACTATGGTAACTCAAAACGGAAGATATCGCTAACGATTAGAAATTCACTTTGTACTACGTTGAAGGACTTAAAATCGATCGTATATACACGGACAGCCACATTGAAGTATTTATGGCTTGTGACTCCTGACTTTATTCTCTGTTACAAATGCTTTATTTCGTTGTTTTGGTAAAAGGAGAATTAATACTTAGCAAATCTGTTTACGAAGCACACTACACTGTAGACATAAAGAATAATACAAATAGTCTCCCACGCACGGTAACACAAGACACGCAAAATATTTCGTGTTCTTTGTCAAATATTATTCAGGCAGTCGAGCAAGGCATGTCAGGTGGACGGAAGACTTAAAACTCACGGGGAAAGTGGAAAAATCGTATAAAAATATGATCTATCAACAAAGAGGCTACACGTTTTATAAAGTGAAAAAATGATAATCAGTTGTAAGTACAGATGTGGAAGAAGGCTGCCGTCGCCTTTTGTAAGTTCATATTTCTGAATTCACCAGAATAAAATAAAATATGTGTGGACCGGATAGCTCAGTCGGTATAGCGACTGACTACGGGCTGGACGGTCCGGAATCGAATCCTTTCAGTTTATGAGGTGAGATGCTCCAACGTAAGTGTGTAAAAAAAAATCTCATGAACACAGCACAGAATCGGTTAAGTGTACAAATTAAGTAGAAACAGAGTTCATTCCTTTAGTTGTACAAAAAGAGTTTCGACATGATCAATAAAAAAGAAATCCCGGTGGGGACGAGATTTTCCGTCCGTCCAGACCGGCCCTGGGGCCCATCTAACCTCCTGTAAAATGGGTACCAAGACTTTCCCGAGGGTGCAGAGCGGCAGGGGAGTGCTGCTGACCACTCACTTCCTTCTAGTGCCGCGGTCATGGAAGACCTCTACCCACTCTCTGGGCCACACCGCGCCTGTAACGGGATCACTTTACCTTTACCTTTTACAATAAAACATATCCTGTAAGAAGTCTCGCAAAGTAACTGATAACATGACTAAGATTCGAGCTGACTACCTGCCACACAGAAGTATGACATGTTATTGCTGCGGTTAGTGAGCGTCGTTAAACAACACAGCCATAACTCATAAGTTCAAGTGACGCTAAAATGTTTTAAAACTTTCCATTCTGAGATTTTCATTGTTTAATATAAAATAAGTTTGACGGTGCTACAAATTATAAGAGAGAAAGCCCAGGAATGTAACAAATTCTTTCCCCTATAAACACAACAAAAATGGAGGAAAATGTGGATCATTCCTTACACCTCGTTCTCAATTAACTATTTCGTAAAAGTCTTAAAAGGAATACATCTAACTCTGAACTAAACCTTACATAAATATTAAAGCGAACGCACAGAGAATTAATATTTTGGAAAAATAAAAAAATTTAGAAGCCTTTACTACAAATATGGCGTTCATTTGTCAGGAATGTGTCCATCACTGGGCGAGATAACAAAACAAAGGTCTAGATGGCAGTTTTTAAAGTTTTATATAGAAACTCTTCAGCCAAGAGGAATTTTCAACCCCACACAGAAGCCCAAAGCAATGTGTTGTCATGAATCGAATTCCCCGTCCCCCACAAATACCCTCTACTCAGCACAGGATTAGGGGATTACCCGAAATCAAGTCAAAAGAAGAATGCTGTAAAAAGATAGCAGTAGGGAGGGAGGGTGAAGGAAATGTGCATTACAGTATATGGTCGGTAGAAATGATTTGCATTCTTGATGGACGGGATTGTGTTGTGTGTTTACGAATGCGTGTATGGAGTGATGACAGGGGCTGACGTCATCAGATTCGAATCGCTTAGTTTATTTTTTGAATAAACATCATCAAGTGGAATGTGCTGGCAACAGATTTTGACTTATATTGCTTTACTTATGTTACTGGCTATGGGAAAGAATTTGGTAAATGCAATGAGAGGATGCGTGCTGTAGCGAAGTAAGAATTCTAAATCATACAGTTTCAGTTACAGGAAGGAGCGCTGTAGCGAAGTATGAACCCCAAATTGTCCAGCTGCAATAAACCAACAGGGTACTGTACTGAAGTATGAACCCTAAATTTTCCAGCTTCATTCAACCAACAGAGTGCTGTAGTGAAGTATGAATTATACATTTTCCAGCTTCAGTGACAGAAGAGTCTGCTGTAGAGAAATATGTACCCTACGCCACACTGCTTAAGACATCAACCAAAAATGAATATTTGGAGTAACCGCTGAACAAAGACTGATAGCGAGATTTTTGTTTGCACGGTAGTGATTAAGAAGAATTAATTCACATCCCAGAAGTACAGAATCTTCAGCGACACCGCTGTCAGCAACCTCATATCACGCAGTATCTGTGAAGAATTTTGTCTCTGGGATATGAAATCGTGCAGTCTGTCACATCTCTACTGACGCTTCCTAGGATTCAATCACCCACAACCGCTTACTAGTGCTAACGGCTTTATTTTGGATTTTTGACCTGTGAAGATGGGACAGATGGGTTGTCCCGAAACATCGGAAAGCAATGTAATTTGTAATGTAATTTTATTACACAGTGTAAGTTTTCAAACGTCTTGTTATTTATTCAGTTTCATTCAATAATTAATCCAGTATCTCGGAATAGAGCCTGCAGACTATCAAATAAAATTAAGACCGGCGAATACAGCTAGAAATAATGTGAAAGGAGGCGGCCGTAGCCAACTTTGATGTAGAATTTCTTAATTTGCTTGGCAGGCGAGATTAAAATCACGCAACAGCACAGTCGATTATCACGTATCTGACATTCTGTTACAAGAGCTCTTGCTGGTGATGATGTTGGTAGTATTAGTGGTGGTGGTGGTGGTGGTGGTGGTGTGGGTGGTGGTGGTGGTAGTAGTAGTAATATTAATAATAATAGTAGTAGTAGTAGTAATAGTAGTATCACGAGGAACAATAAACAGGTTTTAATGACTAACACCACATGTATATATTGGCTTTCAAGTAAATCTAACGAGTAGTTACTAAGTCGCAAAATCGTAATACAATTATTGCAATTATCATTTATTTCTTCTTACATGCGCAGGTTTAAATGACTATCATGACAAGTACATTTTCACTTTCCAAACTTGTTTAATGCTATGTAAATCAGAAGACTTTGGTATAATTATTTTCAATTACACAATTATTGGAAATTACAGTATTTTCTCCAGGTATACATGTTTGTTTAATCATATACAATAAAGTATGATTTTAAGTAAGAACGAATATTTTCGAATTGCACGGTGTTTGTACAGATATGTTGCTCCTATTTTGTTAACACTTGCTGCTAATTATTAATTCAATATGGAGTCAAATAATATAATTTTCGAGTTCATCAGTTCTGCCAAAATACAGCAGATAGACACGAATTACACATTTGAAGCTGTGTGCGATTTGTATGTAACAGTAAAAAGGTAAATTTCAACACTGCGATAACGTGCCTTAATTAAGCAGCTGCTACGTGGGAACTTAACTGAAATGTAAATTTTGAATACAAACCTTGTACAAATATTGAAATTTGATTGGTCGTTCAATCGAAACAATGGGCATGGCTGTCTGCATGTGAATGGCCAGAATGGCCAGTCCTCGTGATACGCATCACGGAGAGTTCATCTGATGATTTATGAACACAACAGCAAACAACTGAATAACGCATTGGCCATTACATCTTAACAACCGCCATTTTCAACATGGAATAACCATTTTTGAGGAAATGTAACACTTTCCTAGGAGGTGAAGTTCTAGTTTCTTTCTTTGAATGGGTTACGAAATATGTCCTGTAGAAGAGCGTACGAAGAAAACTATGCAAGCTTCATGATCCCGTTTTATGGACTAATTAGACAAATAATCCTTAAAATCTGTAGGTCTTTTTAGTTTAGAAAGTGAAAGGTCTCATTACCATCAATAGGAAATTTTCAGTTCGTGTTGTATCTGAAATTTTATAAGTTGGCGTGCATTTTTAATTAATTTCACAGAAGCTGATTTGGTTTAGTTAAGCACAGCGTCAGTACCTCATGCTGTATGGCATGATGCTGAATGTATTCCATATATGAATGACAATTCCTTGTCTGCCCATATCCAAGTGATTCAATCGTTCCAATATATATTACAGGTCCACCGCGTAAAAACAATTACGTTATTCAGCATAATGTCACAGTAAGGGAGACCGAACCGCCTTGAGTTTCGCAAGATAAGGTCTTCATGACGGAACCCCACAAAGTTAGTGACTGTTGCTGTAGTGGTGATCATGACGACAATCATAATGATAATGATGATGACAGTGATGATGATAATAATATGCTGATACTGACTACGAAAGCTTTCTTGTTTAATGAAACAGACGAAGCTCAAAAATGAAACTTGAAAACCAAATTTCAGTGGGTGTAAATAATTTAACATTTAACTTGAAATCAAATATGATGAAAAATTTTTCATAAGGACTGGCAGATTGACAGAAAAATGAATTCCAAAATATGCCTTTTATTTATTCACTTTGAATACGAAATTAAAGGTAATAACAAAGTATAAAAATTTTCCTTACACGTATGTGTATAGGGGCGTGTTTTCAGTAGACTGACGCCTGTCAGTCATGTTTAAACATCATAGGCTAGAAGGTAAACGAAATAGTATTATGAAATTCGCACATTACTACCACACAAAACACACCTGTCTACTTTACACCATAAAGTCATTATTACTTGCTCAAGAAGTAATCGCTGTTTGTTGCGTTAATCATAAGACACACAAGATGAAGAACTGTGAGTGAAGAGGCAGGCCGTATAATTTGCAGTCGCTGTGCTTGAATGGCGAAAGACTCGTTCACGCGTTCCGGTTTTCGACCGGCCGGCAGCTGACCGGACGGGCGAGAGCACAACTTGGAACTTTAATAACATCTCCGGTTCTAACCGGCTGGTCGAACGTCCCAGAACGCTGCGTCCAAGCAGTCGTGCATGCACAGTGATCTGCAATTGATCTAATTCAATTATTACTCTGTTCTTTTTGTATCATCGTCGTACGTGTAGATGTAACAGGTTGAATTGAGTTCATCCAATAATTCAAAAAAGAGAAGAATTAGGCGTCTCTTACTACACTATTTGACGAACTACGAGATGATGCAAACAAGTTTTTAAATTATTTTCGAATGTCAGCTTCGTCTTTCGACGGGTTGCATCGCCGATTGAAGGAGAGTCTTCAGCGCCGTAACAATAAAATGAGGAACTGCATTCAGCCTGCAGAAATGTTGGCTGTTGCAATCAGGTACGTAACGTTTGTTTGTGCTTTAAAAGAAAAGTTTGATGATAAAATATAAGGAAAGAAGATTCTCGGGAGAAATTATTTATATCATCTCTAATTTGTTCAACTTAGTAATCGAAGACTCCTCCATATTACCCACCGATAAAATGTCGGCTGTTTGCCTTTCACATATCAGTTTCGATGGGAATCTAAGTTGATCGTTTACACATATTTTCTAGCCTTTGAACACCCCGCTTCGTACTTCGTTGCTTCTTTTTGTTTATTACACGACTTTACTTAGCAGTCTCGGATGTTTCCCGATCTTTTTATTACTTAGTTACATAAAAAGACAAAATAACATGACTACATTTAGAAGTTAGGGACTGGAGTATGTTTTAATGATATTGACCAAGACAGTTATTAATTGCAGAATTCCTTTTTTCAGGCTATCTAGCTAGTGGATGCAGTTTTCATGACTTACATTTCTCTTATTGGATTCGAATCTCAACAACAAGCAAGATAGTCAGTGCATTATACCTAAGTATTTGGTCTCTCATACGTCCACAATGTATTCCCAAACCTACAAAAGAGCAGCAGGGATTGACTATTTAGGAGTTTGAAAAAAGAGCTAATTTCCCGCATTGCTTAGGGGCCATCGGTCGGAAACATAATCGAGTAACCCAACTCTAACACAGCTGCTCGGTGTTCTATAATTACAAGGATTGTTTTTTCCTTGGTATTAATGGCCGTGGCAGACAGTAAATACCGCTTTGTGTACGTTGACATCGGTAGTTACGGAAAAGACTGTGATTCTACCGTT
>Ga0123352_10019979_pt1 | contig 10674 bp, 4 predicted proteins | sample TergutLab28metaG_FD_89700 | JGI IMG/M metagenome (GOLD analysis project Ga0123352, IMG submission 89700) | Labiotermes labralis P1 segment gut microbial communities from Petit-Saut dam, French Guiana - Lab288 P1 | ecosystem: Host-associated > Arthropoda: Insects > Digestive system > Gut ... | reverse complement strand
GTATTTCTTGTTATACAACTGTAACTCTTCACTATAATTGTAATTCATAGTTTTCCATTATTGTTTCTATATATGACAAGTTCAATATCCGGTAGGTATATGCCTTGTAAGGATTTGAGGAACAATGAATAAATACAAATACAAATACATAGTAACCACTGGCCTTTAAAGAGGTACACAGAACTGACTGTAGTCCTAAATAGGATTACTGGATACTGGCTTCACAAATTTTTCTCCTTACTGATCTGTTTTTTGGAAGAGGTCGTGTTCCACTTGTGCACATGTATGACAAATAGATGCATCAGCCATCACTTCAATCCCTGACAGAGGAGGCACAGACAATCCCTGAGAAGTTTTAAATTCATTCCATACTGACATGGTTGATTGTCCAGAGAAAATATCACTATTTTCTGGGGGCATGAAAACTTAAGTCTTATTTGTTGAACGTTGGTACATTTACATCAAATTAATTTTGTAATTTGGCTACATGTTTTTTAGTATAGTTTCAGGTCCCAGACAACTTGCTATGTAGGCAGTGATCTCTTATGTATAAGTAAGTAAGCCACCTATACAATGTCTAACACTCTGACAATCTGTTCAGCCAACGCAAACATTGCCCCTGAACATAAAATCAGGCACCCTTCAAAATTTCCTCCTTTTTGGAAAGTTTGTATGCAACCTCAAATAATAGTTATTTACCCCCCTCCTTTTGCCTTAAACTACCACAGTCTGAAATAGTAACATCAAATTATAACCACTATGAGGAAAGTTGTTAAGGCACGGCCACTTATATGTCTGAATTTTGTAATATAAGACTTTAATTTCCATTTCCTTTATATATGTTTACTCTAGACTCAGTGTATACAGAACGGTACATGGGGACACCTAATGTAACGGATAACTACCGAGGGTATGAAGAGGCAGATGTCACCAAACGTGCTGGCAATCTGCGTAACAAACTCTTTCTGTTAATACATGGAACAGCTGACAACACAGTACATTATCAGCAGAGCATGATGCTGGTTAGGGCTCTCACTGACCAGGGAGTGCTATTCCGACACCAGGTAGGAGCAAATACCACTATTCTGCATATAGTACATTAATGAAAATTTGAATTAAGGCTAAGGAAAACCACTGGGTAGGACCCCATGTATAAATTACATAGTACAGAAGGCAGGTAATCATTGAAGTAGGATATAAGGAAAATATAAGAAACCTTCCTCACAGCTGAAAATTGTACTTATTAAATTGTTATTCCTGCTTTTTTTTTTTCAGCTGTTAGAGAAGTTATTCAGCAGATTCTGAGTGTGCCATCAGTTTCTGATATGTGTCTTAATTAACTCTGAACAAACACAGCTGGAAAATTATTGCAAAGTTGCAAAAAAATGTCTAAATTTGACTTCTAGAGACAAGTATCACTAAATAAAAATACATTTAACAATGCATGCAGTTAAAATTGTATTATTTTCTTATTTTAAAAGTATCTAATTAAACTGTTTAATACTTTAAAAGTCAATTAATTACAGTATTAAATCAATATCAACATATTAACAATGTTGAACACAACACTGTCATGCTTGATATCAAACTTTCGCCTTGTTCTGAATGTTGTATGCTTTCTACTGGGTAATTCCCCAGCGTCTGAATTTTATATAAAATTCATACACCATAGAATTACCCAGTAGAAAGCATACAACTTAGTCATGTTGCGTGGTACGTGCATTATTCTCTTATCCAGTTGTTCTTGTGTATGCCGTGAAGGCATATGAGAGAGTGGAGGTATAACTGCACTCATTGTTAACTTTGGCACTAGATGCAGGTAAGTGGTCACCTTCATGCCCTGGCTGCCTTCCTTCCAGGGAAAGAACCCCAGTCATCCACTGACTAGGTGGCTAGGTGAATCTTGGTACCAGTCTGAACTGTTTGAAGAAGAGACGTATCTTATACCTTGTGGGAGAGGAACCGGGTTCTTCATGTGTGCAGGCTGTAGCCTAAGATACTCTTATTAAGATGCAATGAATTCACACCACACCAGCTTCAAAGGTGGTTTGTTAACTCAAATGTATTTATAGGCATCAGCTTCCAGTGACATAGAATCCAAACCACAAAATTTCCAGGGTGTCATGCTGTTCACTGAGAAGTTCTGAGTGAGTGGGCTGCTGATTTTCACGTCAAGTCATTTGTGTGTTTGTTTGCAGACATACACAGATGAGGGTCACAGCTTCTCTGGAGTTCAGCACCATTTGTACAAAGCTATAGAATCTTTTCTGGATGATTGTTTTGGTCCACTTGATTTTGAAGAATGGGAATTTGGTACAAGTTTTTTCACATTCAAGCAATAGCAAGTAACCAGGTGGACCAGCGCATGTAAGTGCATATGTCTGTTTAGTCTGGACTTTTACTGTGTTGTGTGAAGGGAATTGTACTTTGTGAGGTTTGAGTTCCTCACAGAGGAATTGATGAACATTAAAGTCTTCTAGGATGTTATTTCATTACAGCTAATAAATAGTTGCTGTAATTTCAAAAGACTGTAGTGCCTGTATCTTCAGAGTCATTTCTTTTATATGCTGCTTGACTCTGTAGAAGAAGGCTGTATGCTCCTTCATTGTTGGTGTTTACCAAATGACACAGCATAACATGCCAGAAGGCTTCAATTGTACATTATGTTTATGAATAACATTTACTTAAGGGAGGTAACAGGATGGAAAGGAAACTGCAGAGGAACTGACTGAACAAGACATAAGAATTATCTGTCTCCTGCACATTCTGTGAAAAGTTTAAATTTTTTATAATGTGAAGGAAAACAGTCAGTGTTCCATGTTGCCATTGTGGTTAAGTTGCCCATTTATAGTTCATTCAACGTCCCTGGACTCTGCCCAACTCTTGAGACAGGGGAAACCGTGAAATTTTGTGCTGTGTTTGGTAGGATGATGGCCAACAGCAGAATATTCCAGGCTCATGCTGGCCTTCATTGCATTCACATTTGTAAGAGGTGAGGAAGAAGGACGACATGTGGAAAAATCAAAACTGAATCACTGATCCTGAACCCACAACAGACATCCAGTGCCTTGCCCCTAGGTAATTAGGTCCTCTCATTCTGATTGTAATTTTTATTTCTAATGTCATGTGTCTGAGCTCACTGGAGGACTGTACAGCAGTGAGCAAAATACTGCTTTCATTTTTATGTCAAATTTGGTGTAAATATGACTGATGTTCAGACTGTATTTGTATCAGTGAATGCTACACACTACATCACTGAATCACTTAGACTTTAGTAAGACTTGTTGGATTTTTCTCACATTACAGAATTCTGTTAAATTAAATTATATTGTGTCAGGTTTTGTTAGAGCATGATAATAAGTGACATACTGGTCTAATTGTTACATGGATGATCAAATGACATATATTTATGATTAGTACGAATATGTTTGCTTAAGCAGCCTGTATGTATCATATCTATTGTGAAACTTACCTTGCAGTCTCTGTGTGACATTGCTGATCTTCACATAACAGTGACAATATTGTTCTTGAGGACAAGCTTCTTATGCAGGTCTAAAAATCATGAATAAATGACATGCTGAAAAGCAAAGTAACTGTAATGGACTAGTTATGTCTCCGAAAACACATAAGAAAATACGTAAGTCTTGATTGTGTCAATCCTGCGTTTCAGATTGAAACACACACAACTTGAGATTGGTATGAGCTAATGGTAGAATCATAATCTGAAAAGGTTCTTGCAGTTTTAGGGCATTTTAGATGCATTGTTGTAGTCATGAGAAGTGGCTGTGAACTTTGTCATGTCTGTCCATCTGCCTGCATATATCAACTCAGCTCCCACTGGATTTTCATGAAATTTGATATCAGAGCCATAACAAAAATCTCAAGAAAATTCAGATTCAATTAAAATTGGACAAAAATATTGAGTCGTCAACATAAGGACCTAAGTACACATATGTTGTTGAGAGTGACATGAAATCACCATTAAAATCAATTTCTTGGAGTCAAATGTTATCAGGCTGCTTATTTCCCACTTCAGGTATAGTGTCAGTACTTTTTATTACATATGTTTAAAGGCCTCAGTTCATTGTTTCACATTCTTTGTTTGTTGCAAAATGTCATACAGCTTGTCGAGGTATTGTTACCACTGTGTGTGCATCTCATCTGAATAAGGCTAATGTCATATGGATTCACAGTACCATCAGCCATTTGATGTAGGGCAGTTGCAAAAACAGCATCATATTTCTGTCTCATAATTCCCAATGCTTTGGTCCTCCTAACTCTCCTGTTGGGTCAGGTGACTCTGTGTGGAAAATGTACCTGTCTGCAACAAGAGAAGTTGTGTGAAATCACTGAACACAGACATTATTGGTTCAATGACATCTTTACTTTTTCTGCGCATCTTCTCTATAGAATGTCTTGGCACCAAGCATTGAAATTTTTTCTATTATTATTTCCCTGACATTCAAGAAGTTTGAGGCAGTGGAGCTGGCCACATGTGCTGAAAGTTCCATCATTTTATCGCCAGTTTGGCTTAACCCACTGCATTCAAATTAATTTACACTGTCATTTCCTGGCAGCTCAAATTATTTTTTTTTTCAGGAGATGTGTTTTGTTACATATTTCATCTTGACAGTATTTTTCAAAAATATACTCTACACAGAAGAGACCAGAAGTTAGTGTTGTGTTACTATACTGTCTCTCGAGTGTGATACCTTTGCAGCACTCGACAGGGTGAAGTCTTGGACTCCTAGAACATCCTTCAAAAAGGAAATCTGTTTTGTCTGAACCATCAGCCCTTTTTAAAAGGTGGGGTTTCTGTTTTCATACTGTCATTTGATGTTTGGGTGATCAAACCCAGTTTAGTTTTGGATTTGTGAGATGATTACTGGTGGTAAATACAGTGTGCTTCAAAAAATGTATATTGTAATAAAATATATAGAAAGTATATGACAATACAAAATAAACATCTCTTAGGAAGGCATATACTTTAACACTTAAAGCAACTGAAGATTACGGCCGGTCTCTCAGCTTTTGGCTGAGTGTTTTTATCAGACCTAAGATGGAATTTGTAACACTGATTGTTTTCGAAGTTCCAGCCTTTAACAAACATTTGAAGAAGGGAAGATAAATAAATCTGAATGTAACTAAGAACATGAAGGCAGGAATATACCTTGTTTGATACAGTATGTTTGAAAGATGTAAGGTACCAGATCTCCTCCACCTTGTGACACCAGAACTTCCCTTGCATATTTATACAAGAGGATTATTTTAGAGTTTCAAAGAGATTACCAAATGTTATTTACCAGTAGATTATAATGTTTGTGAATATGTGACTGGAACTGTCTGACAGTAGTTCACATAGTGATTATAACAGCCAGTAGCACAGTTGTAAAGGCATCAGAGGAACTAAGTGTGAATGTTGTGCAAGACTGAGATATCATACTACTTCCATAAGTATCAACAGGTCCAGGTGTTGGCAATAGTGACAGCTATCAATGTCAAGCCTGAGAATGTTCATTGATGAACTCACTCTTATATGTGCCTGTTGTGTGTCTCTTCCTTGGTTACACTTTTTCTTAAAAAATAAACCAACATCTGCATGTCTGTCATAAAATGTATTGTTACTTTCCAGAGTATGACCCCCAGCTATTCCAATATTTATTCTTATGTGTGAAATATTTCAGATATTGTTTCAAGCACTGTAACATAATTGGATATACCATATATAGGACATTCTCATATTTGGGTGTGAGGACTTCTAGCTTAACAGCATAAAAATATAGAACAGTTTTGATTTTGCAGTTGATCTCTGTTTTACTTTCTGCAGGCCAGGATAGCGTAGTTGGTGCAGCAACTTGCTATTAGCTGGGAGGACCCTGGTAGGTGCAAGATTTTTCTCACCCATCCAGACCAGCCCCTGGGCCCACCCAGCCTCCTGGGTTAAAGTGGTCAGGATATGCTGATGATCCCTATCTAGCGCCAAAGTTAAAGAAAGAGTAGAGCTCTGCCTCTAATTTCTCTCTGTGCCTTCATGGCATTTTATTGGGTAAACTTATCTTTTTTTACATTTCAAATTAAAATAACTCCAGTGCTGTGGAACATGGGGCTTGTCCATTTGCCATGCATTTAAACTAGGTGAATAATAGGAGATCTGAGGTTCTAACAGCAGTGAATATTAAAATTCATTCATGAAAGCTTACCAACTTTCTAAATTTGTCATCTGGTTGTACAGAATGTACTATATTACACCACAATTTTTGTTACATATATTAAACTTTTCACATATAGTCTGTTACATCTTAAGGTATGTGGTCACCCTTCACCCATTTATGTAGTTTTGCCTAACCAAAATAACTTTGAAAGCCATTACACACATTGCATCAAGCAGTTGTCATAATCACAAAACTTTCCACCGTTTCCAATCAGTGCTGAATCTTCATATCCTATCACACACCCAGAATGCCACTTGATGCTGATAGAGATTCTTTCTAAAATTTATTCAAATTATATTTTTTGGCATGACTTTTGCAATTTTGTGTAATGTTTCATGAATTGATTAACATTATGAATACTTACATAAGGCCTAACTTAACATCATATGATCTTGCTTTGTAAAAACACATTTCTTCCTTACAGGATATTTTCAAAATACAAACAAAAATTGCTAGCACTATATGCATCAGTATAAATTAGCAGATTCTATACCAGTTCTAAGCTCCAGAATGCTAGAATGGTACAATTTTCTGCACATATTATGAACTAATGATACATACATATGGTTTTAACAGATTAAGAATGATAATAATTGTGAAAAGGTGAAGTATTTTAAAAGATGGAAGTAGTGGCTTAAATTATGTTTAGTAAATGAAGCTTTGAGGTGAAAATGTGTGTAAAAAGTCTGTGGTGTGAAACATTGAGAGTACTGTTCATGTTACTGGAATACAAATATTTAATGTTCAGAAACTTTGTATGAAGTTGCACAGTGTTTATACCATGCATTGAAAAACTAATCACTTATGTATCTAATTTAAACCCAACATAAAAGTCTCCAGTTTATAGTTTCCTTCATCTAAAAACAATTTCTTTTATCCCCTTTGCATGCTGAGCATCCATTCAAAATTGCACTAATACATATGTGTTATGTAGTTGCCAAAAACTGTGTGACACTTCACTACTGAACATAGAATCAATAGTGTTATAAAATCATCCAGAGAAATGTCATAAAATTAAGAATTTCAGAGCAATGGAACATAGACCTCTGCTAAGTACAGTCACTAGCACAGTGGAATTGTATACCATCTGTAGCATGTGCCACAACAAAAGATCCTGGAAAAGAAGTTAACCATACTGCAGTCATACCATTAACTGCACACAAGGACACTTGCTCGGCACATACAATTGTTTCACAATCCATGCATTTTGAGCATGTATTTAAATTACATTCATGTTCTGCATGACCCCAGCAAGTAGTCAAATGACATCATATTTGGCTCTTTTATATGTGTTGAAGGTTATGTGTTGATAACCCATCATTTACTTGGCATGACTGTGTTTACAATAGACGTCCATTTTGAAGTAATAATCTATTTAAGAAACATAAGTAATGTATTTTTCATTAGATTTTTGATGTTATAATCTCAACAACATTTTACATTTTCTTAGTTATTGTTCATCCAGGTAAGCTTGTGCTTGTATTCATGAATTTGTGACAAAAAATTAGTTCCTTTTCATTGTCACAAATGTGTATTCTCAGTTCACTGATCAGGTACCAATTTTGTACATTCCTGTTTTATCCAAATCAGGAATTTAATACAGGAATTTTGAGAAACTATTTATTAAACATGTAAATGAACTTGTCTAAACAGGAATAATGTAGCTTGTCCTTTGATACATTTCAAAGGGTTTATAGCCCATGGTGTTCTTTTTTTAAGCCAGGGTTCGAACCAGGAGAAATCAGACTTAGTTGAGAAAAAGCTGTATGAATAGACATTATTTAGCAGTAATATCATAATTCATGCTTCCACTATGCAAAGTATGAAAATCAATATAAAAAGTACAAGCACAGAGTTTGAATTGTTGCAGCCTTACAGAATGAAGTTAACAACACACATACCAAATCTTCAGAGCACTTTTTCTCATATAATATTCACCTAAGCCACTACTATGTGAAATTATATTCATAGAAATTGCATAACATCAACTGATCACACTGAAAGCTACACTATGATAATATGTCTCTCAGTTTCTTTATATTAGAATATTAAGTTAATAAATATAAATCATTAGATAATGCTCAAATATATTTATCATTTTTATTATGTACTATAAATATGTAAGGAGCTGGGATAGCATAGTCTCTATATTGAATGGACTACAGGCTGGATGATGCAGAATTTAGATTTAATGCTTTGTAGAGGCAACAGATTTTCCTCTTGTCCGAACAGCCCAGGGCCTGGGACCCACCCAACTGTCTATGCAGTAGATAGCAGGTGCTCTTTTCCTCTGTATAGAGCAGCTGGGGGTATGAGCTGACCACTAAATCTAGCGCTGATGTTGAAATGCATGCAACCATACGTCTTCTACCCCATATGCCTCATGGTATAATGCTTATTTAGTTAACGGGGCACATTCAGTGTTACTGTCAATTCTTAATCCATACAGTATGAGTAGAGGCCCAGTTGCGATCCTTTGCCAGTCCATGTGGTATTTACGGTGGATAAAGTAGCATTGGGACAGGCTTTTTATCAAATACTTCAGTTGTCCCCTGTCATCATTCCATGAATGTGCCATATACATTCATTCATCTGTCACTGATGATATATAATTTCAGCAATTGAGAATGTCATTAAATAACACAATAAAAAGAACTTGCACAGTAAGGATTAATCAACATATCTAAGGCAGTAACAAAACAACCCAGGTTCACATTCTAAAAGTGCTTAAAATTTTACATTTCCTACAATTAGAGCAGACAAATAATATTACAATTTATGAATAAATCTTCCTGGCAGAGTGCATGATTAAGCATTGGTACAACGTTACATTTTTACTGTTACATAAAAGAAATCTGTGTATAATAACGGAGAAGAATTCAATGTAATATTTGGATAACCCCCAAAAAGAGGAGACATATAAGTACAAACTGTGCCCAGGACTACTGTCATCATTATATCATGAGATAAAATTCTTTCTCTGATAATTTTTTTGCTAATTTTCATTTCCTTGCACATGCTGCTAACATTAAGTTGTATTGAAACACTGAGTCTGCTTTGTCTGCTTAAATCATTTTACATGACTTTGGGGATAATTAAATTTTTAGCAATTGTTTGAACCAGGTTCCTTTAACTATACTGTTGCATATATTAAATTACAAATCATAGACTGTTGAAGAATTTAAAACAGGTATGTAAAACATGAATGTTCAACAGAAATGTATGTGAGTATTATTCGTATAAAGATTAAGAGAAACAACTTCAAGTAAATTCTCATTATTTCATAAAACCTATGCTGGTTTTCTTATTCTTGAAGAAGGAAAAATAAAGATTAGAATAATTATGTTATGATTTTCATGTTGCCATATATATAGAGGTCATATAAAACTGATCACCAAATGAGACTAACGAGAAAAATGACGTGAAAACTGAGAAAGACTTTTACCCAAAAGAAAAAAAAAATGTATCAACGGTTATAATTGTTTTCATATTAACACATATTTATACATATTTTCTTATAATACACAAAACATAGTAGTCTGTATAAAAAATAAAACTGGGGCATTTGAGTACAATGGTGCAGCACGCATGTGGGAACAGCTTACAGGATATTTTCAGGACAACAGCTGTTAGTCCCAACAGGTGGCCTGAAATAATTATATGAAATGACAAATGTGTGTCTGTGTGTGTGAGTATGTTTGATGACATGTGGTGATATATTATTATTTTGTTAAGTGTTAATAATTACTATTTACATCACTGTGTAACAACATCTGTATTTGCCATGATGGTTGTATTTGTTTTTAACTGTGTGTTTGATGCATATTTAATAGTAATATAACCTAACTGGAGTTAACAGCCTACAGAACTGTACAAAGCATATTGCTTTTACAAAGTCACTACATTTCAGGGCATTATTTAATTGGCTGAATGTGATTCTAAACATATGGTTGCTTGCATGAAACAGTCAGCATATAAGCCTGCAGCAGAAGTGCCTCCTTGCAAGTCATAACAAATTAGGAAATGTACAAATACCATCAGTTCTGGGCCATTCACTCCCTCCCATTTAATTATCTCAAAAACTGTATGACTTATATATATTGGTTTCAAAATGTCGTTCTACATTGTCCGACACCTAGACTCCATTGCTTCCTATCTTCCCATTGGCCTTCATTTAGGTTTCTTTTGTTCATGGCCTTCCTTATACCCTCCATCCAGCTTTTCTTCAGTCTTCCTCGTGCTCTCTTTTGTTTCAGCATCCACTTCAATGCTATTTTGGGTAATCTTCCTTCTGACATTCTTTGAATATGGCCATATCATGTAAGCTGATTGTGTTCAGTTTCTTTTATAATTGGTTCCTCTAATCCAATTTGTTGTCTTATAGTTACATTTCTAATTCTTTCTTTTCTTGATATTCTAGAGGATCTCCTCAGGGCATCCATCTCTGTAGCTTCGACCCATC
>Ga0123352_10019977_pt1 | contig 10674 bp, 8 predicted proteins | sample TergutLab28metaG_FD_89700 | JGI IMG/M metagenome (GOLD analysis project Ga0123352, IMG submission 89700) | Labiotermes labralis P1 segment gut microbial communities from Petit-Saut dam, French Guiana - Lab288 P1 | ecosystem: Host-associated > Arthropoda: Insects > Digestive system > Gut ... | reverse complement strand
CTTACTTACTTACTTAATTACTTACTCCATGGTGCAGAGTCCTTCTTGAGAAGCTAACTGGTTTGCAGCTAGTCAAGAAATTCCCCGCATTTCATGGAACCCGAAGGTTCATTACCGCACTCAAAATTAACTGTAATATGAACTGTAACTTGATGCATGTAACCCTTCTGGTGCCTAGAATTTTGAAGTAGTTCCTACATTAAAAAAAAAAATTTGTGGACCCCAAGACATACACTCTGTGGGTCTCTGGTTCTCCTAACCCTACTTCTCCCACAAGGACTTAACTTTGCACATAACGGTTTTACCATTTGTGAGATTTTTCATGACCATTAACACCAGAAAGCAGAGAGGTTTTATAGTACTCAATAGCATATGAACATTAAAATTACAGTCTTAAGGTGTGACATCCCCATTGTGTTTGTATAATATACAATATAACAAGCCATCTGATAGAGGACAGAAAAGGGCTGATACTTTGCTGCACCTCTAGTGTAAGGCATGAAAAAAAATCAAGCAAACCACATAGAGTGATGAAAGAAAGCTGAACATATGGTTCTTAGAATCTGCAATTTGGTAACCACAGGGCAAGAAATATTAAGAAACATACCTCAGTTATATTATATCCATGTTCAAGTGAAACTTTTTTCATACATAAATACAAGAGTCATCACCAGTTACTTTCCATGTGAGACAACATCCCCAAAAAGTCATACCCAGTTTTCCTGGAGGCAAATGTGTTAATTATAACACATATGAATTTATACAGGGTTACATTTAATTGCTTACCCTTATGCTCAGATCATGATCCTAGAGTCAAAGGGCCCAACACAAGAAAGAAATTTGGTTCCTCTGCTATATAAATTTCTAACAGAATTGTTGTCTTCCCTGTACATTTCTTGTGTCTGATGTGTGATTTCCTGTTGGTACTAGCTGTGCTGTGTTGATGGTGTACCCAACATTTTTTTATACACTACAGTTGCGGCCTGCAGGGTTACTGACTGACCAATCAAAATGCTAACAAAGGGCTGACACCCATGCACAGCTCAAGTCAATGTGCTGTCATCCATTTACACATTTCTATTTTCAAAACCTGTCACTGGACTATAATATAGATGCCTTATAAATAACACAGTGATTGTGGTCATACTAAAAACTAATTCTACAAACGGCAAAAAGTTGCATCTGAGGTTTGAATCCAGAGCAGCCCAGTCACATATGTTAACGGCATCCATAATGGGGGGGGGATTTTGGGATTTGTCTTAAAACTCAGGAAAATCATGGAAGCCTTCAGTCAGGTTAGCCATAAAGTGTCAAGTCCAGTTCATTCTATTGACTAGGCTGCCATGTTACAGGCAGGCTTCAATGGCCTGTTGCTTTTGGTTAATTGTGAAGGATGTTTTGTTATAAAGGTTACAAGAGCCAGGGAAACCCTTATTTTGGCAACTTGGCAGGCACAAGTGCTAACCATGAGCTGTCTGAAGTCAACAACGACTGTAACCAATGGCAACCGAAGCATAGCAGGACATAACAGTGTCTAATAACAATCAGCTACCCTTACTCAGGCTATCTGTAACTTTCCTCAGTTGTATGGCAAATGTTTTGGTACAGTTTAAAATGTAAGTATTGCCTATGTCCCCCCAGAGATGGACATCTTCAGCCAAACCAATCTCCCCTGCAATCACAGAAGATTTTGGCATGTGAATCTTAAGCAACACACCTGTGACAACCTCATAGTCTGCATTACAAACATTTCTGAACACTTACTGAACCCAAAAAAACACTGCATCAGCCAAGACCATTCTCACTGGTAAAAAAGAAACAAAGTCAGCAACAGCCAAGATAACACAGTTCTATCAGTCACAGGGACCAGTCAACATGGATATCCATTATATTAACTGCAACATTTACATGGTGACAGCATTAAAAAAAAAACCTGTCTTATTCATCTCATTAATTAAATTAATGAATTTCATAGCCCTTAAAATCTTTGGTGAGAAGTACAAATCATGAAATGCCTCATTATGCAAATTGCACCAGCCTCCTGTTACCTCCTTCCCCCATCTCCCAGTATGTTTGGATGCATATACTATGTGTGGTCAAAAGAACGAAAAGTTGTATACTTATAGCAGTATTAATCAGCATTCCTGATGGATGCATAATACTTAGACATAACTTTTTTGTCATCTAAAGCAAAGCTTTAATACTTGTTCAGACAGCAAAATACCAACACATTATTACGGTTGGCTGTCGAATCGTGGCCTCAAGCTGGCTGCTGGCACAACAGTAATCTGTGACAGCGTTATTTCTGTGCGGCTAGCGGGAGGTAGTATGACGTAACGGAAGTGACGCTATAACAGACGACAAAGTTCGTACCTGAATTGGGAAAGAAAAGAAAAGAAATTCCTGGAAGGTGAGATTACTCTGCTGGAACCAAGATCCGTGCTTGATGGATTTCTACTCGGAACATGTAGCCCCAGCGACCTTCCTGCGACATCGCCAACGAAATCCCTAAGGAATATTGGATGTGCGGACCACGTCGTATCTCCACTGCAGGTATTGCACTGCGCCTTACTCCGAAGCAAGCCCACATCTTTCATGAACTGGATAGCCATGTCCCAGTCACAGAACAGACACGTGAAAAAGTCTTGTTCAGACCACCGTCTTCCCGCAGCATCCCACGTCCATATGACGACCTCGGAACGAACGGCATCCCCCGCAGGCGTTTCTCGTACTCGACAACTTCAGTCATTTTCTGCACCATTATATTGCGAAAAAGGAGACGGACGCTGTAAAGAACGTTGAGTTCCCGGGCGAGGAGCGGCTGATAGACCGTTGCATGAAGCTTGTTGGTATACGGGTAGTACATAAAAAAACGCGTAGATTAACGTGAACGGAATATATGCGTGTTGTTAGTAAAAAATGAAAACCTGAAGATAAGAAAAGGAAGTGAATGATGATTTTTCAATATACAACTAGACTAAAACCCATCTAACCTTCGTCCGTCGTGATTAATGAAAGTAGTGAATGATTATTTTTCAACATACAACTAGCCTGAAACCCATCAAACCTCTGTCTGTCTCGATAAATAACACGGCGGCACAACTGAAGCGACAAACGTGTTGGTCAGCGGCTGCCCGAGGTTACGATTCGGCAGTGTAGCCCTTTTGGGCTGGGAAGACTGTTGCCTGGAATATTTGCAGCCCTTGAAAAGGTTACGATATTTTCCGCATAAAAGACGTAACTATAAATTACGAATGCTGGATGCTTGTGTAACACCATAATAAATTAACAATGCAAAGGAGATGTTGCTGTTTTACCAGAAGGAGCAACAGAAATAGATGTAAGGATAAAAGTAGTGTGAGGAGCTGCAAGCCAAATTATACCTTAGGCGACTGTGTTACCATAACGTATATTTAAAGTACAGAATATTATATCCTTAGCAGTAAAATCCATTGAATTGTGTTGTAACAGATTACTGTATGTTTATTTTCAATATTTGACAGTATTAACACGTAGCCCTAGCGAACTTCCTGCGACATTGCCAACAAAATCCCTACCAACATTACGTCTCTCTAAATAAATCACATCGGTGCTCGATTCCTCTCCCGACCGCGGATATCTGCTCCTCAAAGGCCATAACTAGCAAAGAATAACACAAGTTTAGTCATGCTTATGAGCTGTGGTCATGCACGACGCATTTGCAAGCACTTGTCTAGTCCGCCTGTTACTTTGGCAGGGTTGTTGTCCTCTGTAAGTCTGCTGAGCTACAGTTCCAGACTACTCTTGTCTTTACTGATTCAGTGAATCTCATCTGCCTAAATATATAACACAAATTTCTGGAAATCGAACTAGATGACACATGTTTCAAAGTCATGGATATATGAATAATTGTATAAGCTGTGATTTTACCCCATGTCCAAGCCTACAAGGCAGTAAAGAACACGTGTTCGCACAATCTTCAGAGACTACCAGCACATGAGAATGGAAGCAGGTGCCTATCCGAAACGTTGGAAGCAATGTACCAGTTGACAAAGCGTAACATCCCAAAAGACTTCAATCTTCAAATTTTGTGGACGTTAACTGTCTTTTCATACAAGTTTGCTATATGATATAAGAGGCACTATCGATATGGTTTAGAATCCTGGACTCCAGAAGTCGCTGCCCAACACATGTCGCTCTGGTCGTGGCGTAGTACCACTTTTCGAGACGGACGAAAGTTAGGTTACGTTTTAAGCTATTCCTATAATTTCAATTCGTTTTGTGCAGTTGCCTTCCTCTCCTTTCAAGGGAAAATGGTGCAAAAATTCCGTGAAATCGTTTACGACTACGAGAAATGCCTGCAGGAGATGCCATTCGTTCCGAGGTCTTCGTATGGACGTCGGATGCTGTGAGAAGATGGTGGTCTGAACAGGGATTTTCTCGCGTACCTTTTCTGCGATCATGGTTTCGCTATGCAATTTCTTAAGGACATGGGCCTGATTCGGAGTAAGGTGCAGAGCTACTGAGCCGGGCCCGCGGGGCTTGGCTCAAAGGCCGTCTCCATGCGGAAGTGGACTCTGTAACTTTCCGTCCCTTCGTTCACCTTTCCCTGGCTGTCGTCCGCGGATTGGCTGCCGTGAGTGGGTGGAAGGGCAGTTATGGTGAGGTTTCTTGTGGGGCAAACATTGCCCGGACCGGGACTTGCTCTGCAACCAGCGTTCGAACTTGAAGAGGGACTTCTACTTCCACATCGAGAGGAGGGGCCACCCCGCCTGGTAGAAACTGCCTTGCTGAGTTGTCCTGGCCGCATATGGGACCGGTGCTCAGGTATACTCGTGATTTAGAAAAAACTTGGTTTTGGTTTTGTCCAAATTTACGTTTTGGGTAGTTGGATTGTACGTACTCGACACCGGCCCCCGTGGAGGAGACAGCTGAGGAAGCTCGAAGTAGTAATGTTCTTTTGTTATGTAATATAGTTTTTTGCAATGTATAGTTGTGATGTAAGTCGCTTGGTCTTTTGTACGGGGCCTGAATTTGCGTAGGTGCAGCAGCGCCCCATGTAAAGCCGTGTTGTAAGGGGCTTACCCCTGCTGTGTGAGTTAGGCATTAGGCAGAGACACGAAACTTTGGTTAAAAAGTTGTTGCAGCTTGACATAGAAGCGCAAGCCTATTCACGCACGTTGGTGGTGCGTCGTTAAGTTTTGTGAGCATTTACGAATGCCTAGTTACTTGCCGTATGGTTGTGCTATCTTGTAGGGGACTAAGCACTGGGCAGGGATACAGAGATATTTTATGAGCCTAATCACTGGCGGTAATTGCAGCAGCGTTCTGCATTGAACTGGATTGTGTTCTATTATTGTCTTGTTTATGTAAGAAGTTTTTTTGGTATTTAGAATATAATTTTCTATGTGCATTGTTATCCTGGTGTTGCTTGCGAGTGTTGTATGTGGCTTGCCTTACATGTTCCCACAAGAGACCATCGTTACGGAGCAATATGAATGCAACAAAATTCAGTTCACTTTAGTGTGACACTACACATTTCAAATGTGCCATGAACACCATCATGTGGGGCAGTCTGCAGTACCTCAGCAAAGCGAATTATCTTAATATTGAACATGAGAGCTTGAGGGGTTCTAGTAACTTGCATAATAACTTTCAACTACATCTCACTTGGAAATTAACAGCTATCAGTCCGCAGCAGAACACATACCAAAAACCCTGGAATCAGGCTTCTGTGTTTCACCTTCACAACTCAAGTAAGTATGGTTACACTTCTGGCCTAAAAAACAGTGCTGTGAAATTCCTAGCTGACCGCCCTATATTTTGTACTTCTTCAGTGTACAAGGTGTCTAGCCACAATATCACATCATGAAGTATTATCTTGAAATGCACATCCTCATTCAGTCGATATCAAAACTGGCTTCTGGCACAACCAGCCTCGTGTTGAATGCATCTCAGAGGCTCTCTCCCTCACACATAAAATTGACAGAGTGTCCAGGTTAAGAATGGCTGATGTTAAACCTCCACTCTCACATATATGCCTTCAAGGCATGCTCAGGGACAACTTCATCTTTGTGAACCTTAATTTTAGGCACTAAGAGGTTGGTAATAATGAAATTTACAACTGTCTGTCACCCATAAATTCCTGCACCTGTGTTTTCTTGTAGGGTGGAATTAGTGTAGTCAGTATAGTGATGAAGATATGGGCTGGATGGTCCAGGTTTCGAATCCTGGCAGAGGCAAAAGTCTTTCCTCAAAACTAGTGACCAGTTCTGAAGTGCATCCACCCTCTTATTCAATGGGTATCAGATGCAATTATCCCAACGTGTTGGCAGAGGGGCTGGCTGCAGCATTATGTTGACCACTCAATGTATCTAGCTCTGAAGTTAAGAATAAATGGAGCCATTCCACTACTCCCCCCAAGTGGCCTTCGTTTCATGGATGTGACCGGTTTGTTGTCAACTGTGGAAGAAGCCTGATCCCTAAAGATTCTGGTGTGCTCCTAAAATTTTATGACTTTTCCACCCCTCTTCCAAACCACTGCCTAGCAAGCTAACACAGTCAAACCCAGACTTTACATTCTTAAGGGGGTCATTTAAAATTAATTTAAATTAAGAGAATGAAAATTTATTTTCAAAACTTACTTTTTGTAAAGCATCTGATGCTCCAAGGAAACATCACATTCGATCCAAATCATAGTAATGTGTTCCCTTGCCCTGCACCCAACTGTGAACAAACACAACAAAACATAAAGAAATTTTCAGTATTTCACATCACCTGACTGTATCCCTCTTCAGACCCTGCCACAGGCTGCTCCATATGGAGGCACAACAGCAATGAACACATTCCTGTAATTTTACAATAAACTCCAAAGCCACCAGTGCCAATGTATTGTAATGAAGGCACAAAGTGTTATGAAGTTAAAGCTCCAAGGAAAACAGCTCACAGTGACTATAACAGGGGTCCTAGAGCCAGTTAACATGGTGATGACAGGAAGTCCCTCCCCTTTTGGCGATCAGGCCCACATACAGTGATTATAAACTTAGGCCTTTTCACATCATAGAAAACAACAGGAAGTACTGCCCGTAAACCCATCATATCTCTTTAACTTACATCTGACATGTCTCTCATCTATATACATCAAATGGAGGCTGCACCATCACAGCATAATGTACAATCACTTTCATTGGCACCCTTGCTGGATACCATTAACGATCATTTCCTCTAAATCAGTTTCAAACAAATACTGTATTGAAGTATCTTACATCTCTCTGCAGTTTGTACTAGGACATTTTTCTTTTGGGTAATATGCCTAACTACAACCCTGCCATCCATTCACCATGACATGTTTCTTTTGTAGTTAAGGTAGTGAATGTATGCTTCAACACAATTGCACTTATGCAGTATCAGGCATGGAGTGCACACACGTGCACACGTGTGTGATGTGTGGGTACTAATGATTTACTGCAGACTATACAATATCAAAAGACAAATACCCAAACCCTTGAAAATATACTATCCTGGACAGAATGAGGAAAATGATGATAATTCAGTCAGGATAGCCAGTATCTTGGCAAAGTGCAAAGGTGAATTGAATATTCAGAGCAAGTGTCATGAAAATGAAAATTCAATCACCCATTTCAAGTCTTCTGTAGAAGGGACAAGACACACAGCTATAATGTAAATGCCTGTTTCTTTATAAAAGGAGTTGGAAGGTAAGAAAGGCATTTAAATTTTGTGTGCTTAACTGTGTGAGGGGAAGTGAAGTTTGCAATGTGCCAGAGAAGAGTCACAGTAAGAAATGCATGGCCTTGCTGACTATCAAATTAAAAAAAAGTAGTGTTGTTGCATGATATATGGTAGATGATGACATAATATCACTACAGGGCGTGTGTCTTTGGGATGAAATGCTGTGTTGCTTGGCAAACAGTTACTGTTGTTTGAGGCAGCAAGCTCCTCCCAAAAGTTGGTGACTATTTAATGACAGAAATGGCATCACATCCTAGCAGAAATGTATCTTCAACACCAATATGAGCACCTCATATCTTGAAATATCACTTGTCTGCGAGTTGCTTTGAAATCTCAAATATCTACATAGGAATAATCACTAGAAGAGTGGATATAAATTAGTATTTTCATTACTGTACCTATTACAGAAGTCACTGAACTGAAGCGTATACACTGTACCAGTCTGTGTCAGAGTAACAACATAGATTGGGCCTTGGGAGAATACAGTCATAGCAAACAGCAGCAATAGTAATTATGTTGCCAACAATGATGGAACCATGACAGCTCTGTCAGTAGAATGGATGGCCGAGAATTTGAACGCTGGTCTTCCATTCCCACTGGGGACTTCGGGGCCCACCCATCCTCTTATCCAATGCCTGTCCACAGGGGTTCACGTAATTGTGATGATTTACTTGGCATATGAACATGTCACTGACACACTCTTCTTCACATACTGCTGCACCAAAATGCAAATATTATTTTTAATTTAGTACAGAAGTATATAAAAAAGCTACTGCAACGAAGATAACATGTTTAACTCAAAGTAATAGCCAGAGAATGGGGCATTAGGTGATCATTCAAGATAACCTAGCAAGACCTCACCTCAGCTATATCTTTAACAATGAACCCCACCCCACTCCCTTTATCTGTGTTCTTATCAGAACTGTAAACAAACTCTCTAACAATGGCCCATTTCAGTTAAGGCACAGGCCTACTCAACACTGTATCCCTGTGTTCAACTTGAATGAGGGCCTGTAAACAGTATCTAGAATAACACACCTATAATACAGGCACTCATCGTGGATGGTCCACAGTTTAAGATCCAGAACGCATGGCTGGTGGCCCTGAAGATTGACATGCTTCAAAAGACAAGTCAGACAGCTTCCATTTCACTAAAGCCACTGCAGGGACATCCAACAGAAGAACAATTAGGTGACAAATATTTCTAATTTCTTTGTTTTCATTATACACAGTAAAGTATAAATACAGATGAAAAAATGAACCTGTGAATTTAAATTCAGCATTAAAAAATACAGACACTGACCTGCAGATTGGTATGCAGACACATTGTAGTTCAGGTGTAACAACTGGAATGGTAGGAACTTGCTGATCACCCACAATCCACAATCTGCATCGATGTATAATAAAGAAGATGGTCATGGATCTTTGGCCAGCACCATACCAAAACAGTAATAATTACTGATGTTTTACCCATGACCAGAAAAGATCTGGCACGAACTTCCAGCAAACATCAGTAAACTGTACTCTTTCAACACACTGCTACACCAATGGACCTTACAAGAAAGGCAACCCACAAACAAATCTGAGGTGTTGCTTCCACTGCCCAGCAAAGCTGCATCCTAAGGTGGAGAATCAGTATGATGTGTCTTCACACCTGTTGACAGACAGTAAAAAATTACTATATATAATACATGTCACCAAGACTGGGTTCACTTACTCCCTCATTCCCGTCTCTGTACATCAAAGGCAAATTCTACAACAGCTGCATAGAACAACACTGACCTGTACAACACAGTGTTTACATAGATGTGGTGTTAAATGTCCCCTACATGTTTTATCAGCTTCCTTACATTCCAGAGAGAGAAAAATACAACAAACTGTGCAATGTGTGCCAAGTAATACTGCCATTTAAAGGTGGGGGGAGGGGTTCTTTCAGTCTCAGTCAGATATCTTGTTGCTATATCTACATCTTGAACTGCTGTGACCATGGCTACAGCAATACAGTACACTGATATGCCACTCTCAAGAAGGACATCCACGCTCACCTACACATGCTTTCAACCCTCTACTTAGAAACCCAGAACAGACCCATGTACTTACTTTAACTGCCTTCCTCTTTTATATTTACAGTTACAATTTCTGAAAATTTACACTTTTCAAACCTGGTAATTCCCTTTCTCTGCACCATTCCTTCCTCTGCCTTGGGTCACCATGTCACCCCACTGCCAATGCTACGCCCACTGACTTCAACACATTGCCTTCATACTGCACATAAGCCATTTCAAAGGTTCAAAATATCATGACTCACTTGGCACATAAACACATCAGTGACAGTTTCTTCATACACTGTTATACTAAAACACAAATGATCAGCTTGATGGAAGGGGTAACATTTACCAAAAACATGACAACTGTAAAATGTATCTAGGAAGTGCATCATCCCCGTTGTGTGTGTGAAAATTGGAAAGGGTATGTAGTCAACCACAACTATGTCAATTAAGGTGTATTTAATGGCTATACTAGAAAATTACATGTTTCGGCCTTTACTGGCCATCTTCAGGTTGTCTTCCAGAGAACTTAACTTATGGTCCTACTATATACATTGAGCGCACACGTGGTGCAGAGATCTCTACATACGGGCCTTATTGTGTAATGTAATTTCTATATGTGGTGGTATGCTCTGACTAGAGGCATGGTAGTGCTAGTGGCTAGTGCCAAGTTTGAAGGTTCTGGTCTGCTGGTATTATGAAGAGGCGTGTTCCTCTTCCTTCCTCTTAATTGGGGTCGCGTTGTGGGGAGGTCGGAATGACCTTGGATGTATGGTCCCTTGCTTACGCTCCGGGTGTTAGTGTGTTCCCAGCTCGCTCCGGTTTTACCCCTGGGTGGGTGTATGTCCATGTGGGTGGTGGCACACACTGTTGTTGCCGTGTACTGTTTCTCCTGTGT
>Ga0123352_10019975_pt1 | contig 10675 bp, 8 predicted proteins | sample TergutLab28metaG_FD_89700 | JGI IMG/M metagenome (GOLD analysis project Ga0123352, IMG submission 89700) | Labiotermes labralis P1 segment gut microbial communities from Petit-Saut dam, French Guiana - Lab288 P1 | ecosystem: Host-associated > Arthropoda: Insects > Digestive system > Gut ... | reverse complement strand
CATTTTATATATTTATTCAACAAATATAGGTACCGAATATTTTAAACATGGTGTATACTCTCCGTTTTTTTTTCTTCAAAATGCAGTTTGTTTCATAATTCTAACGTATTTGGTTCCTGTATTTTTCACATTTTATATACAGGGTTTGCTAAAATTAAAAAAATAATTCCGGCGCCAAAAGGTTAATTTCCAACATTTCTTGTTCCAATAAAAATTCAGCCAATTACCCCGGAATCTTACTGAAATGCTGATATGTGTGCATATAAAGTATCCGTTATTTCTGTCCTATCTCAACCACAACTCATGAGGATTAAAATTTCTTGTAAATATGTCCAATATTACGTACAATGATATACTCTGACCAGTTCTCGATCTGTTTAGTGCGTCCTGACTTAAGAACACGGCGATTCAATAGAACCTCCAAAGGTACGGGGCCTTGCCTAAAAATAACGCGCTTGCGCCATGTTATTAAATGCCATAATGTGGCAAAAACGGTGGTAATAACAGAAACTTGTTTCTCTGCACACCCAAAATTCAATACTCTAGGTAGTAAAAATATTTTCCAAATCATAACTACAGGTAATTTGTTTAGTCCTTGTGAAATTCAATACTACTTCTCTTACAAGTGCCGTGATGATGATACATTTAATGTTTCGTTGACCGTGCATCTCTGTATAATCTTGTAAACAGTTGATAGTGGATAATCTATCCACTTGTTTCAGTATAACAAGTACCAAGTGTCGCACAAACACGGTTGGTGCTCCTAATGATGGGCACATAGTCGACCGGAATATGCAGAGATTGATAAATATACTAAGAATAAACTGCGCTTTTGGTGATCAGGTGACCGTGCATCGTGATACATTCTTATAATAAAACTAACTAAATGCACAATTTATTCTTATAATAAAACCAACTAGATGCACTAATTTGTGAAATTTATTTTTGGAATAAAAGTCTACATGTTTCGGACAGTTCCTCTGTCCATCATCAGGAGTTTTCCCCTGTACATACAGCAATGGTGTAGGTCATACAGGTTTGCTGACAACTTGCGAGTAGGATCAGGATGGATTCCGTCCTGATCCTGCTCGCGAGCTGTCAGGAATCACGTATGACATATGCCATTGCTGTGTGTACAGTGAATAACACCCTATGATGGATAGAGGAACTGTCCCTAACATGTAGAATTTTATTCAAAAAATAAATTTGAGAAATTAGTGAATCTAGCTGGTTTTATTATAAGAATAAATTGTGCATCTATTTGGTTTACTTACAAGCCGTGATGGTACGGTCACTAAACTTACTAAGCTACGGACTTGCAAACAGAACAGTTGGTATTCGCCCAACAACAAAGACACGTTGGTCTCTCCCTTATAACTGTCTGACCTGCTCTGGTTTCAACTCGCACAGGTACCGAGGGTTGTATATTGTATTATGTAAACCGACGATGGGTGTCTGCATGTATTTAAACTACACGGTTATGGATGTAAAGGTAAAACAGTCCCTTTAGAGACCTGGAGTGGCCCAGAGGGTTTCAGGAAGTTAAGGTTCCCAGATTTCATTACAACGCTACAGGATGTTGGTAAGGTTGTCAGCCTTACGCACCGGCCGCCTTTACCCCCAGGAAATGCTCCTAGTACTTATTTCTGTTAGAGGCTGAGTCGACCCCAGGGCCATACTGCGATCAGAAGGATTTTTATATCAATAAAAAATTCCAATGACACCATCTGGGATCGAACTAGCGACCTTCCGATTTTGTAGCACAGCACCTTAACCACTGTACCACAGCGGTGGTTATGGATGTACAATTATGAATTGGAAACAAACTGCATTGAAAGAAGTGGTAGGCCTATATATTTTCAAGGTATTAAGAAGGGTTGAATTATCGAATTTTATTATGAAGTTGGATAAAAGATTAAAATGAAAACAGAAAAAAGTTTCTTCCTGCACTTGGTTTTATTTTTACCCCTTTTTTTTATCAGACAAAATGTGAAAGTTTCTGTTGTTCATGGGAATGCCTGCCGTGTAGTCCATGGTTTTATGTCGGATGCTTCGATCCGCTCCGGTACACTGAGCTGCGCCTCGCTTAGACCAACCGCAGCGAAGGGCTGTACATCTGAATATTTCAACTGTGCAAATTCTTCTTGCTGTACTGTAAGCGAATTGGTAATGTGCATTAAGCCTTCCGCAGAACGTTGTTTGTTATTGGTCTGGATTTATTTTCTTCCTTCTCTGTCGCTCCATTTGTTATTGTTTCGGCTCAGTTTCTTTCTTGAGGAAATTGCAGTGGAAAGAGGAGTGGTTATTTTTTGTGCTGTCTGTAGCACTCAATTTTATCTTTTATTTATTTCCTTTCATTGTTTTGTACTCCTGCTCCTTTTTAAAATTATCTTTCATTAGGGATTTTCCAGTGAGTTGAATGATTCGTTTCCCTACGTACTCTGAAAAGATTACAAACTTTCAAAATACATTTGTACAAGGAGAAGGAAACGCGTCGTCTTAATTTTTATTGAAGCGAAAGTAGGAGTAGAGTATATTTTCAGAAAGTTTTTTTTTTATGTTGCAGTACTGAGAAGTCATTCATTACTCCGTTTGGCAGCCTCGGAAATATTCAATATTCAAGAAGCCTCTTTTGTAGAAATATGCTTTCCTTACGCCGAACCATGCAGAAAGGCAAATGTTCCCTGTATTACTTTACAGTACGAAAAAACAGTGGCTGTTTAAAATAATCATAGCGGTGAGAGCAAAGATTGCCATTACGTTTGAATACATTGCTCGTAGGGAATGTAAAGTCTTAGGAAGCCCAACTTCATCTTCTTTCCAGTAGATTAAGTACGTTAATCTTTACAGTTAAAGATAACTTGCCGTATATGTATCATTATCTCGTGTTTACACTTCATGGACACAACCACTGCCTCAATAAACCACCGGTCTTGGACTCACCGTCATGCTTCTTGAGGTCCGTTAACGTGAAATACACGTCCTTCTACGCTAAAAACTTGTACTTTCTAATATGACTGTACTCTCTCTAGCGTAAAGCGTCTTATCTCGAGGGAACAGAAATATTCGGTACTTAAATGACAACTTAAAAAGTTCTATAAAAACATATCATACTAAATACTGGGTTATTCGAAATGACTGTCGGATGATGATCAGATGCTACTCGCCTGGCCACCTCGTTCTCCAGATGCAACCCCATGTGATTTCATTCTATGGGGTTACGTCAATGATCAGGTTCATGTTCCTCCTCTTCCCGCAAGTATCCCGGAACTGAAGGTACGAATCAGAACAGCCATTGAAACCATCACCGCTGACATGCTACAAACAGTTTGGAATGAACTCGATTATCGTGTTGATGTTTGTAGGATCACAAAGGGTGCATGTATAGAGCACCTGTAAGGCATGTAACAAAAACTTGGAGTGTTGTTCTATTAAATAAAAAATACATATACTCTTATCTCAAATATACTGTATATGACAAGTTGTTAAAACCCCGACAATCATTTCGAATAACCCTGTATTAAGAGCTTTATTTAAATATCAAAGATAATTATTCTGATCTGCAATGTCATCATTAGGGATTAAATAAATTACAAAATTATAAACTCTGTGTACATAACACAAACCGAATAACAAATAAATAAATAACCTGTACGTACGTCTGGTAACCACAAGTACATGATTTAAACGTATATCACACGGTAAATCTCTTATAATAAGGGTACAAATTACACTTTAGTTCATGCAAGGTGATGCTGAGCATTGGAAACGTTGTTGATGTAACCCCTATAATGACCATTAATCAGTTTTATATTACAGTTCATTTAAAAACATGAAAATAATCTTCTAGGTTTCACCAAAACACGAATGCCTTCATACTGTGAAGAATTTCAAAATATCACGATAGAGGATTACAAATATTGGAAACCAACACAACCTTTGTACAACGTCTAGGAAGTCCTTTCTTAATTGTTAAGTTTCTATAACATCACTTTTAACTTAGTGTTTATATTTAAGCCGGTCTTTTTCCTTAAATAATAGTAATATTTGCAACTACGAGAGACAAAGTAATTGTAGGATACAGAAATTTGCATAACAAGTGCTGAATTTTTGTCTTTTTCACTACGTGTTTTCTGTCACCCTATACATTTCGTAACTATTACTATAAATATAGAATAAACCACGAGCAACAAGAGCTGTAAGACAACCACAAACCACAATTCCCCACGTCGTCAGAACCCAATCGGATGCATGTCCTCACGAACCACAGGTTTAGCACCATGTGAATCCTTCCTTTTTTCCTTCCCTCCTTTTATCAGCAAGTCCTTCTTTCCACGAAGCTATTTCTCTTTTCCACACCATTCCCTCAATTCGCACTGCATTTTCGCCACTCCACTTATCTAATACACTTCTACCTCACTCACTCGTCTGCAGACTTCTATTCCTCCCTCACCATTCATCGCAACTTCTTCATCAACCTTTTCCACACGAGAAACCACGGCCGTCCACATTAGCCGTCCTCCCGCCTCTAGCTGGTCTTGGCTGCAGTAGGCATTGGTTCTGTACTACCAAGTATATGACTTATAGATTGGCACTCTTTTGCACATTAAATTTTTTAGCGCCGACGTCTTTAATGGACGACGTCGTCCGAAGTTGTGCGTGCATTATAAAGCACCCAGTACATATAGGCAATGCTATTTCTGGTTCTTTCTATTGCCGCCACTCTCAAGCAGCCTTACACATTCCACTGCAAGACTTTCTGTACAGAGGCGTAAAGCTAGTACTTGATGATGGTAATGAGGATTAGCATTTGGGTTCGAGCCCTAACGTTCCCGATTCACCTAGGCCTTGTAGACGGGCACTTTGTGCCCCACAGTCTGTTATCAGCTCAGTGAAGTCCTGTTCCTTGCTGAAGTTCCAGATGGCCCCCAGACTTAACTTTTAACGTCCTCTGGGTACAAAAAAAATGCATTCTCTTTTTCTTTCAAGAGTCCCAGTAAATGAACCCCCTCCAGGTTCTCCAACAGGGCCCCTATAGAGACAGCTGCCCGCTTGTAAGGCGTTTTTACATATCTCTCATATTCCTTACAAAAGTTCCCCTAAATAAAGAAATTTATCTCTTCTCTCAAAAGGCCCTAGAAAGGAGGGGTCCCTATGGAAACAGGCGTCCATTTCCAGAGCCATAATTAGCATATCTTTCAGGGTCACCAGTAAATGAGCCCTCCCTCCATGTTCCCCTCATAGAGCTCCCTCGGAGAGAGATGCCCCATTCCTAGAGCCCTCCTTCATTCATCATTCAAAGTCCCCAGTATACGAGCCCCTTTTCAGGTTCCCCATCGTTAGTACTTACAAATCAATGAATTATTACATTTAAAATTTACAAATTATCTCATAAATCCATACATTTTCGACATTTTCAAATTTTGGACACTTTACTTTCATTAAACCGAACTGTGAATTACGAAAATTCATAACAAGTACTAAGATACAATTTTACGTAGTCAAATATAATGTCCTATAAGGACAGGATAACAATCTATGTGCTACGTCATAACACCATTCAACACATGCACTATGGGACACACCACTGATGACATATATCTACTGCTACGTGTTTCGTCACTGAACTGCCAACATAATGGAAGCATTATGACAGGTATGTAAGTCAACATGCCAACCTACATTCTGGTCCTAATTATAGGAATGACTAATATGTTAATATGGTAAGATAACGTAAAACTGATGGTCACAAATTATAGTGTTATGATACTGAATGTTAAAATATGTAACCATCCGCCACAGTTGACAGTTCTTAGTTATTGTATATTATGTGGAGTATGTACACATGCATCGGTCGCGATTACGTATGATCTGAAAAATCTTGTCCAGATATGCCTTGCGAAATGTGTGACACCAGGCGGTGTGGCGTAATTATTGAATTACGTAATTTATGGCCGTCTTACCAATTTCAAATGGTGAATGCTTAACAAAGCATAGGGGGAATATTTTGTGACTTTGTGTAATAAGAATAACATTTCAGTTATGTTGGTCACGGTTAAAATCAGAGTTAAGTTGTATCAATAACCGTTTCATAATGTTTATTTTCAAAATAAAATTCATTTTCGCTAGATAAAAAAAAATTAAGCCCAATATTATCGGAAAATGACTTGCAGCTTGAGTGGGGAAAAAAAACAAATATTTTGTCCTAAATACTCTCGATCAAAAATCAGTTAACATTAAGAGCAATTAGTTACACAGGATAATGAAGCATATATCGGAGCATTTCCACAGTTCTTACAAACTGATTTATTCAAAACCGTTCAGCACTAATCATTTGAAGAGTACAATTAAGAGCCTTTCTTTTTAATTTGTTAAAACATTAGGCCAGGAAATTAATCACATTCGTAGAATTTAAGCATACAAATAAATTAGAGAAGTTCCAATTTCAAATACATGGACAAAAAAGAGTTTATGATAATATTTCTTTCTCTTTGTTTGTTGTTATCTCCTGTTGCTTTCAAAACAAATGTTTCTTTTGTCTTCATAATTTTACTATCATTGATAAAGTACTGAAGCTTTTACGAATGTTGTAACTTCCAAAATGGCACATTGTTCATGTTCGTGAACATAAAAGAAAACTCCCTGCAAAATGAAGGGTCAACAACGTAGGTAACTTTTCTGGAGGTGCCCCCCCGCGGCATGATAATGTACCCGAACATTTTTGGTATATTTGTTTATTAGATAGAGTGACTGCTGGCCTCAGTTACGAGTGGTTTATAGCCATCAGTTAAAAATTTATACTGTCAACGTACATTCAACAAACCGTTGGTGATGCTTAGGAGGGGTTACATACAGAGCTTTAAATGGAAAAACGGCTAGCTGCTGATAACGGAATTGAGTGACTGACGCTGGCAGTCGATCAGGCGAGCGGTGGGAGTGAGGTGGTGTCGAGTGTCGTCAACAAAAACAAGGGTATTATTTCTGGAAGGAAACTACAGCTGTTTTCTTTTCTGAGTTGAAAATATGATACTTTTTTTTTTTGGCATAACTGGATAAAAGTTGACTTTACATATCAACTGCAAATAAGTACATAAGCAAATAGTGAAGACTATGTGTGGATCCGATGAACACGTCCCGCGTCCTGTAAGAAGTTTCGCATACCACGACGAGCAAGTCAGGGTAAACGAGGAACTGTACAAAGGGTGATCGTTTATAATAAAGAAGGCATTTATATAATTATTATCGTAGGTAACGCTGACCTCATGACAGAGATCCAGAATAAAATCTGTTGTAAAAAGAATGGAAAACATTCGGAAAGAACCCAAAGATTATTGGTATTTCTATAGTAAAACCAACAAGATGAACCAATGTATCAAATTATTTTATTTTGGAATGACACTCCACAGCAAAACGCATATTTCAAACAGATAAAGCTACTGCTTGCTAGCGGGTACGAGAAGGAACTCCATCTCGTATCCGCTAGGAAACAGACAGCAGTATCTGTTTGACAAATGCCTGTTGCTGTATGTACAGTCGTGAATCCCTGATGATGGACGGAAAGACCGTCAGAAACATGTAGAGTGCTATTCCAAAATAAAATAATTTGATACATTGGTGCATCTGGTTGGATTTACTATAGAAATACATTACGATGCACGGCCCTATGAACGTCAAATTTAATGGTATTCTTTATGTTTGAGCCCTCGACTCACGAGACCCTAAAGTTACGGTGACCACTGCCTCCATATCTAACCCACCGAACACGATGCAAGGATGATGTAATTCTATGACCATCTCTTAGCAGTTGATGCAGCCCAAAATATTCAATATGTTTAATGAGAATTAGAACAAAGAGTGACTTAAAGTTTGAGTGTTTTTTTCTTGGTGATCTTCGTGCACTTTGACTTAACACTTATTTAATTCGTAGCGTTAGAATGACAAGTCATTTTAGTGCACTTGTATCTCAGAGAAGATCTAAAACCTTCAGGAAGCAATTCGCCGCTTTCAGTTAGAACGTAACTCTCTTACCAATGGCTATACAATTAAACGGTGGAAATCAGATAAGGCAGTTGTGTTGCCATTTGGTTTCTATCCTTTGATGACAGTGTAGCACGATCGTACTCGGTCGACTGACCCACAAAATAAGCCTTGGTAATTCTGAGGTGTGTCATCCCCGTTGTGTGTTGTACTGATCACCTACTACCTTATAACAAAGTCACACGCCATATTAGTTTACCCTCCCTACATTCTTTCTCATTTGTTAAAATGTTTTTGCTCTCCTGTAGGTACACAAAATGCGCCAAGCTAGGCGCGCGCGCGCGCGCACACGCACACACACACAATGGATACCTGAGGCAAAAAAACACCACCGAGAACAACAACCCCGAAGAAAACCCAGAAGACATCAAACATACTAACCCACAAACCATGCACCCCCAACCCAATTGAATACCATAGACAACACAACCTATTATCAAAGCCCCCAAACTACCCCCCCCCCCAACACCTACCCATAAACGTACGTCCTACCAGTCATTGACCATTAGACTTCCCACTAAATAAACTGATTTTAACGCGTAACGATAATGAGATCTCAACATTACCTCGCAGTATAGGCATATATATGACACTCTTTGAGCAAAATTGTAATAACCTGAAGATGGCCGCTATTGGCCGAAACATGTAGTTATTTTTTTGCTATTAAATACCATCATAAATCCATAATACCGTAGTTGTGGTTTCATGACTGATATTTACCTCACTATAAACCTTGGTACCACTCCAACATTTCAAAACACAAGCACGCATATGCGTCTCACATCTGAATGAAATTTAAATACTGCCTTACCTTTTTCTCCTGAGAATGTCCATCACAAAATCCTCTGTAGCTTAAAGAACAAAATGCCTAAATACCAGGCAAGACGAGAGCAAATTTCTACTTTCTTCGTGAGCAAACATAATGAAGTCAATATCACCACTAAGAGGAGTCTTTAGATTAAAATATTATGAAGCAGGCACTACGTCCCCCTTGTCTATATTTAAAACTGTATACTTCTATTCATAAATTGATTTACGAGTAACATATACAGGGTGCGTCGAGAGGAATCTACTATACATCGGGAGGACATTCCATACGTTACATTACACAGATATAACCAAACACACCTGTGTCCAAATTTGGACGCTTACGGAGTTAATGAAAAGATGAGTTTTATATAATGACAACTGTTTACATTCATTGATTACAAAATTTACACTAAAACGAGGAGAATTTTGTAGTTTTTATAATTTTAGTATCTGTATTTAACATACACTTAACGTATGAGTGACACAAAACCAGTAAATAAACTACAAAAGCTTGTACTGACGTCATAAAAATTGTTCTACGAATTCAAATTGCTTGACATAGGTTGAACTGGCCTGCGTATGGCTTGGCTTGGTTATCGGCTCAAGGACGGATCTGCGCAGTGAACGGAATACATCTTGAGCAGTTACAGTAGTTGGAATCTTAAGCAGATCACATCTTCCTAACGACGTTGTCTCGATAAAAGTTCAAATTTGAGTATCGGTTAGGTTTGGTTATATCGATATAATTTAATCCGAGGACCTTCCTCTCGAATTATGACATATTAATCCTGGTACATTCTGTATAGCCTACTTATGGTCACATGAAGACGCAGTTACGCTGGTAGTAGCCAAGCTTCTTACACGCGAGCTCCAACTTTAATGTCAGAGTCCAGAAGCCGACAATGTTAACAGGGGTCTTTGTAGAATTTCCCAATCTCTCAAGCAAACGCCAATTCATTACCTTATATAAGGACATGACTGCTCCCTTTCATATATTCTTCCATTTATTGCTACCCATTCACATTCTAATTTGACGTAATAAGACATTAATAAATAGAAGCATTTTAAAATAAGATAAAAGTATTCCCCCATATATATTTTTATTTATTTATATATCACAGGAGGCACAGAGGGGAGTAGAAGTAGCGTGCTACTCATTCTGAACCTCGGGACTAGACGGGCGCGCGTGGTGGAAAGCTAGGCTTCAGCCCCTTTACGCCAGAGACAGAAAGAGAGCAGCGGTAAACATTGTAGACGAGAATGGGTGGCCCACAGCCCACTCGGAGTGGGTACTGAGAAGAAAAAAATTTCTTGTTCCCACAGGGCTTCGATTCCTGAACCTTCCAGCTACTATCGTCGTCACGCACTTATTATATTTAGCTACAAAGTCTAATTAAAGTACAGCGGTATTTAAAGAACAACTAGTGGCACCTAACATTTTTCCGATGAACATGGGTGCCTTCTTGTAACAGACCGTATTTATTAATTAATGGACAATTTCTATGAAACTGAATTGCATGTTTCTGCAGCATAAACAGAAAGAGATATGTACAAAGTGTCCAAATATCTTTAGTAACATATAATACTTACTTACTCACTCCACGGTGCAGAGTCCTTCTTGAGAAGCTGACTGGTTTGCAGCTAGTCAAGAAATTCCCCGCATTTCACGGAACCCGAAGGTTCATTACCGTACTCACAAGCGTCCGCCACCTGTCTCTGCCCTGGGCCAGCCCAATCCATTCCACATACCCACATCCCACCTCCTGGAGATCCATCCTAATATTACCCACCCATCTACGCCTAGGTCTCCCCAGTGGTCTCTTTCCCT
>Ga0123352_10019974_pt1 | contig 10675 bp, 4 predicted proteins | sample TergutLab28metaG_FD_89700 | JGI IMG/M metagenome (GOLD analysis project Ga0123352, IMG submission 89700) | Labiotermes labralis P1 segment gut microbial communities from Petit-Saut dam, French Guiana - Lab288 P1 | ecosystem: Host-associated > Arthropoda: Insects > Digestive system > Gut ... | reverse complement strand
TCCTCCTCTTCCCGCAAGTATCCCGGAACTGAAGGTACGAATCAGAACCGCCATTGAAACCATCACCGCTGACATGCTACAAACAGTTTGGAACGAACTCGATTATCGTGTTGATGTTTGTAAAATCACAAAGGGCGCACATATAGAGCACCTGTAATGTATGTAACAAAAACTTGGAGTGTTGTTCTATTAAATAAAAAAACACATATACTGCTATCTGAAGTGTGTTGTGTGTGACAATTTGTTAAAACCCCAACAATCATTTCGAATAACCCTGCATTTCGTAAATGTGATGAAGTTAGAACTATCCTAGATTTCGCGGAAATAAAAAATCTACTAGTCCCACTGATAACAATATAATTATAATTATAATAACATTATAATATCTCTAAACTTCGTATACTTGAATCTCCTCTTACTGCAACAGTTTTAGTTTTCAAAACAAGCTTAAACCAGGAAGCCTCCTATCCTACTTTAAAGTTTCTAAGCCCAAAACCGTGCTGCATTACGTATACAACTGCCCACAATTCAGCTACACAAAAGCGTTCTCATTTATTTAATAATGATGCCAATAGGCTACAGATTTATGACAGGCAGACAGTTTTACAACGAAGACACAGAGCTGTGGACTGTGAACTCAAGATGCAACGTTTCTTATCGAAAAATATCCGTAAATTCAGAAATCAATCAAGAAATTCACAACGTCTTGTAGTGTACATTTTATTAACCGGTCAACTGACAAAGGGGGAGTATTGTCCTATCCAATTCTGGCCGGCTTCCGAAAGAGTGTTGCTTCGACCCTTTGTCCTGGTAACAGCAACATGTGGATGTATACCAGTACGAAGCATTGGTAGAAATATTTTGACAGACAGGAAAGCTAAAAGTACTCGGGAAAAAAACCCTGTCCCAGATGGACACTGCACGAAAATATAGTTCCTACCTCACGGAGAACAGATTATGTTTCCATTTAAAAAAAAACTTTTAATTACGCGTAAATATAGTAAGCGGAAAAATAATGAGTGCAGTAGAACTCCACTTATCCGGACGCTGGTTATCCGGACGCTGGTTATCCGGATCGCCAATTATCCGGAACGGCTTGGCCCTTCGAGTACATTCGTAGAGAATTCTACAAAACTAACTAGCCTTGAAATTACAGGTTATCGGATCGAGTAGAGTGTTATGGCTTCTAGAACTTTAAATCAGGCGCGGTCGAAAGGTTTAGACGCAGGTTCAAATCATAAGTAGTAACAACCGAACTTCAAATTGCCAATGTAACATATTTTCAAAGAAAATTTCAATTGTTCGGATGTTCTGCATATCCAGATGGCTCTACGTCCCGATTAATCCGGATAAGTAGAGTTCTACTGTACTTTGTGACCAGTCCAGCCGTAAGAGGACTTGTTTCTGAATTGTCACGCTGCGAATGTGTTTGTGAAAGCGAGCACGTTTAGACCAGTTCAGCGCTTGTCCCGGCCTTATAATTAAAAACCTGGCTACAAACGGTTAACAACCGGCTAAATCTGTGGATCAGAAACATCCCCGAGAGGCAAACAACTACACATCTACTCATGAATTTCACCGTCTTTTATGGAACACACAAAAATTTCAGTAACTTTCTACACAAGCCCTCCAGATGCAGCAGTTGAATCAGACTACATCCTCCCAGTTTATAAAAGGATCATTTTGAATAAAATATTTGTATCTCTAGATCATTCCTACAGGTTTTTCAACTGAACTTTTGTAGGGCAATTTTACTTTTATATATTTACTTACTTACTTACTCACTAAATGGAGCAGAGACCTTGAGAAGCCAACTGGTTCTCAGCTAGTCAAGAAATTCCCCGCAATTTATGGAACCGGAAAGTTCATTACCGCATTCACACTTGCCCGCCACCTGTCCCTGTCCTGAGCCAGTTCAATCCAGTCCATACCCTAACATTCCATTTCCTGAAGACCCATCTTAACATTATCCCCCAATCTAATTTTATTTTTATATAAAGGTAAATATATACTTTGTAATCCCTCGGAACTTTATTCCGAGACACAGTGTGGGCTTAAGGACGGTAAGTGCACGACCCAGCAGGGCAAAATATCTGGGTGGATTAAACACAAAATCTTGTCTAAAAAGTCGTACGATGTAACTAAATACAAGGCGGACAAAATTAGGTGTGTACTGCTGCAAGTCTTTCTGAAATATTGACCTTCAGTTCTGCAGTACATTTTTACCTGCTTTCTTGTCAATATGAGAAAACGTCTTCGCAGTTTCTCGACAACGCTGCCATTATATACGAGATGGCCTAGTCGCCGATCCCAGTAGCCGCGCCTTCTATGGTGTGGGTCTGCGGCCGTTCGATTGCTGGAGTTGGAGATTCGATTCCCGCCGGGGGCATGGATGTTTGTCTGTTAAGAGTGTTGTGTGTTGCCAGAAAGAGGTCTCTGCATCGGGTCCTTCACTCGTCCAGAGCAGCCCTACCGAATGAGGTGTGTCTGTCTGATCGTGTGGCCTCGATAATGAGGAGGTCCTGGCCCACTATGGCTGTTGCGCCACAAAAAAAAAGTAACTTAATGTAGTGGTGTGTCCTAAACAAAACAGTATTTTGTACCTTAATGTGTCAATATTACGAAGGAGTTAGAGCTTCAGGTAACCGTGCATCGTGATAAATTCTTATAATAAAACCAATTGCATGTATTAATTTCTCAAATTTATTTTTAGAATAAAACTCTACATGTTTCAGACAGTTCCTCTGTCCATCAGAGCAGGATCAGGACGGAACTGCAGTTCCGTCCTGATCCTGCTCTCAAACTGTCAGCAAAACTGTATGACATATATCATTGCTGTGTGTACAGTGAAAAACTCCTGATGATGGACAGAAGAACTGCCCGAAACATGTAGAGTTTTATTCCAGAAATAAGTTTGAGAAATTAGTGCATCTAGTTGGTTTTATTACATGAATTTATCAAGATGCGCGGTCACCTGAACGTCAAATTTGAGAATTAGTGCATCTAGTTGGTTTTATTATAAGAATATACTACAATGCACGGTCACCTGAACGTCAAATTAGTGCACCTAGTTGGTTTTAATATAAGAACTTCAGAACGATAATTTAAAACTCTTATAATATGACACGCTCATAAAAATTATTTATTGTGAAGCTTTCAGCTTAATTCAGAAAATCAAAATCAATTTTGCCCTCAACAAAAAAAAACCTCACTCTTATGGTCGCTGTTATCTATGTAAGCCACCACATTCATTTTCGGTAAAAAAAAAATTATCAAATATGTAAAATGAAAATGTTCGCCCGTTTTCGACCTTCACTGCCACGCATTCACAAGTTCTAAGAACAGTATTCTTGGTGTTTTTACCCTTACTAAAATTAATACGCACAATACCGCTATACAGACAGCAGTATAAAAAGTACCATTTACAAACGTGAAATCAATATTTTGAAGCATTGCTAATATCAGTGGCAGTGTAGCCGCCTCTTGCAGAGATGAACGTGTGGAATGGTACATGCAAGCAGGCGAGCGTTGAGGGGTCGCATTGTTACTCCCCCCCCCCGACACCAAAAAACTTGTCTGAATGAACATGTTTCTGAACGACTTCGTCTATCTTTTATTCAGAATTCAGCCAGGCTTAAAGGCATGCGTTTATGCCCTTACCAGATACTGGATGTATTCGTGGTTCCTGTACTGAAAACCGTCATGTTATTTCTCCGACCGCATAGGCCTTCAACGTACAGTCGTCATTGTCTTTTCCTATACAGATCATTCATAGGGAACATGAAGGGGAAAATGCAAATTGGGAGACCGAGACTTGGATGGAAGAACCAGAACAAATTGATTTCAAAGAGAGTGAAGAATGTGGACCGGAATTGTTTGTATCAGGGTACGGCACAGCAGCTTGCTCGTTTGAATATTGTCATGAATTTCAAAAGCTCCACAAAATTTATGAATTTGTTGACAAGCTGGGCGAATAGTAACTAAAAAAACTGACTGCTCCATGGAATTCGTTAATAGTTCGCGATCAGTTGTGCGAATCACAACACTTCACAAATATCTGTAACAATATTAAGCTTCCCTTCACAGTCAAAATTTCAAGCGTAGTTACAGGACCGCCATTAGGTAACGGTGAAACTTACTTTGTTTCGAGTTTTCCTCTTATATCCCATTCCTGAATGAAGTATGCATTTCTTTCCTGTGATAATTCTAGTTTCTGGTTCGAAATTATAAAACACTCGCAGTTTATACACCGTCACTTTCTGAAACAACAAATTGCACATGAAACACTGTGACACTTCACACTGTTAACGGCACCACTACCGGCTACTGAGTGCTGTATTATGTATCTGTAAACTTGGACATGTATTATAAAAAACTGGGCAACGTAACCGCGTTGAACTGCAGCAACCTTGAAGACTAGTTAGAAGAACTCTGGCTTGCTCTGCTGCAGACCTCTCGGAATGCCCAGCCCCCCCGTTCCGCCCTCATACCTGAACGAAAGAACCTTTCCAACAAAACCAGTTTTCTTTACGCCTGGTTGTTACACTACCCTCAATACTATCCTCTTTGTTGGGTTATATACGTGAAAGGATAGTATATTTTTAAAAAGGTTATGAATTCTACATTGTGCTACCATCTACCGACTACTGTTCTTACTACATACACGGTGTTGTTTTATCCAAAGAATGTGCTTGTATTTTCGTTCTTTTTCACCCATTAAAGTGAGGTTCAGTCCCAGCACAGAATTAAAAGATTGGTTTTTGTGACTTAGCCGTACAAACTGAAACTTTAAACATTATTCGAGTTAAATTCAATCCTAAAGGACATCCTATACCTCAAGAGGTTAGTAGCCGGCCTCTCAAAACGGAGGTCCGGATTTGATGCCTGGACAGTCCATGTGAGATTTGTGATGGGCGAAGTGGAATTGGGACAGGTTTTTGTCACGGTGCTTCCGTGTTTGTCAACATCATTCCATCACAGCTCCATACTCAATCAACTATACCTGTATAATGCTCTTACAAGGAGAACAGCGGGGTTAAACCTGGAAACATTTGAATAAAACAGCAATGCTTCTTCGGAATTCAGAGAGCATGAGATAGAAAATTATTTCCACTTTTGAGGGCTTAAAATATAAAAAATTCAAAAAAGTGGTGGTGGTGGCATGTAAACAACGTTTCCTGTTCTTGTCACTCTGGTATGTGCGTACCAACGTTTCTGAGAAAAACAGCCCATTTGTATTGACTATCCTTAAGATGGTAGCAGCACGTCCCCATCAACATGGTCCTCGCCCACCACACTACAGCTGTCAATGCCTGAACACGTCTCACAGTTATTGTTACATCCTACTGCCACATTACTTATCACTGTCTACAGTTTAATTAAATTTTACAGTAGTTTACACACTTGTAAAAATGAATTTTGAAATGCCGAGATAAAGAGTAATTAAAAAATCAACAATTATCGCGGCCGTGTCTGTCGCTTGTCACATTTACATTACGTATTTTGCTTCGTACTGTACTTTAAGTGTAACAGACAAATCAGTACCAGGCTCAGCACACCTTTACTCAACACGGGCCCTTCACACTCACATAGACAGACAGGCTATGTGACTATAACGTAACATTTTGGTGCGTTTTAAGCGCATGGTTCCGTGCATCGTATTTCAATATTAATAAAATTCCAACTAGATGCAACAGTACGCAGTCCGATTTATTTTACTGAAAAATCACTCTACATGTTTCGGGTGTCCACAGCACCCATCATCAGGAGTACTAAAACTGTATCCACAGCCTTCGGTACAGGTCATAATATCGGCACAGCTATGTCCCTCCACCGGGGCCAGGTCGGGACTGGTCCCGACCTGGCCCCGGTGGAGGATAGTAGCTGTACCGATATTATGAGCTGTACCAGAGGCTGCGGTTAGATTTTTTAGTATTCCTGACGATGGGTGTGGTGGAAACCCGAAACACGTAGAGTGATTTTGCAGTAAAATAAATCAGACTGCATACTGTTGCATCTAGTTGGATTTTTATTAATATTTTGGGGCGTTCCCACGACCATTGTTGAATTGCAAACGCAACAGTGCGTTCTGTGTGTATCGTTGAGGTACATGTCACTGACAGCAATATTGCGGTATCGAGTGTTGTACAAAAATGTTTTGTGGCGAATTTATATAGCCGTCAACCACATAAGACGCTTCGGTCTTAATGAAATTGCCCGATATATTTGCCCGATTTCAACCACCTTTGGAATCTATCGACAGATTTCCATGAAAGTCCCTAATATCAAATTTCATTGAAACCCTTTCAGTAGAAGGCGCGATGATACATCCTGGCGGAAGGACTGACGTGAGGAATCTAATCGGCATTTTTCTCCATGATGCAAACGCGCCTAACAAGTTAGTGTGTCGCCCTTCACGAACACCCGTATAAATAATCGCATCTCCGTTGCACCTACAACTTACAGTACAGAAGACAAACTTCTACATGTCTACAAAAAAAGATATAAAAAATTTCAACTTCCGATTATTAGCCTCATTTAAGTGAGCCAATGGAACTGGCGAAAATTAAACAGTAGTTTGCAATGACTTAAATTTAATAAATTCTGATATTTTAATATGGTGCACGCGGTAGAGCAGTTGGTTGAGGCACTGCACTAAAAGCCGGAAGGTCGCGGGTTCGATTCCCGATGTTTTCACTGGAATTTTTCATTGACATAATCCTTCCGGCTGCACTATGGCCCTGGCGTCGACTCAGCCTCTAACGGAAATGAGTACTACGAATATTTCCTTGGGGTAAAAGCGGCCGGTGCGTAGGGCTGACAACCTTACCACCTTCATGTGCCGATTGTCTTGAAATCTGGGAGCCTCAAACTCCTGGAACCCTCAAGGCCTGTCCAAGCCTGTAATGGGATTGCTTTACATTTTATAAGATTTTAATACAACTTTAAAACATCGTATCCATTTATGGTCTATGTTTACACAGCTGTTGATGTACAGGTTCGGAACATGTAGCAGTTGTAGTGCTGTAATTGTAAAAACGAATCGAATTTAACAATTTTCCAACTAGATGTGAATTATTCAGTTTATTACATTACTATAGGCAGCTCTACATGTTTCGGGTGTTGACACCCATCATCAGGAGCTGGTACAGCTGTAATTACAGCTTCTGGTATTGATTAACCGGATCTACTACCGTCCGCTCTCGTTGTTGATTTCCAACTCAACAACGAGAGCGGACGGTAGTAGATCCGGTTAATCAACACCAGAAGCTGTAACTACAGTTATACAAGCTCCTGATGATGGGTGTCAACACCCGAAACATGTAGAGCTGCCTGCAGTATTGTAATAAACTGAATAAGTCACATCTTGTTGGAAAATTGTTAAATTCGATTCACGATGCACGGACCCAAGTATATAAAGAAAAAATGCAAAAACATAGTACAGAAATATAGACACATTACATTTGTTGGTGTTTTTGGAATTTTAACAATTAATGCGCGGATGTGAACACAATAAATTGCCGACAAACGTTTAATCGGGTGATAACTACTGCGGTTTGCATATTGTCTGCTTATTTCGAACTTTTCATGTTTTTCTATTCGCCACTTGCTTATACTGCGCTCTAATTCGGCATTAAATGTCGAAAAATGTAGCTGAGTTTCTATTCTAATGCGAATACACGCGGTTATACTTCTGTTAGAACCGAAAAGAACCCCTCGTAAGAGAGCTGCTTCCCCCTTTTTTATTGTCAACTTTAATTTCGTCCTATCTAATCTCACCCTTGATGAAAGTGTCCTGTGGAGCGAATGCTGCTGTCAGTAACGTAATTTACATGTAGACCTGCATGTATGTCGCCTATGAGTACGCACGAAACTCTCTCGGTCTTCCGCTCTTCCGAATAGTCCGTCTCTTAGTCGTTAAGTTATGAATTACGGTTCAGTGCATAAATTTGTTTATTTCCACAGCTGTCATTTGAGGTGGCTTATTTCACGATGCAGTTAGTATCTCGAAAATATACAAGGTCGAATTGTGGGGTAATCAGCGCAAAATGCATTGAATGTAGTGGTGGTTCTGCATTAATTAAGATACTGGAGAGACTAAGGAAAAAAACGCACAGCCTTAGCTTGCACAGTCTGGGTTCTCGCCGAGATTCGAAACGGGCACGTCCCTAATAAAAATTTGGAGTTTATTATTATTAGTAGTATTATTATCATCATCTCCTTTATGCAGGGTATTTATACTTATATTTCTGACACAAACTAGGTCCCTAGGGAATACAGTGTTGCAGTTATTCTGTTGTTACTATTCATGGTGCTTATATCGTTAGTCTCAGTGTTGAATCTATTGTATTTTTACATTAGCACTTCCCGAAGTATGTGTGCAGTGCCCAATATGGATGTTTTCTGTAGTTCCTTAACTTCATATTTTCCTGTTATGTTGCTCACGTATTTTCTGAATGACTTTGAAATAGTCCCAGTCGCCCCAATTATTACTGGTATCACCTTTGTTTTTTTGCATTTCACATGCGCTGTATTTCTATTGTAATGTCTTTATATTTTATAATCTTCTCCGCTTCTTTTTTAATCACTTTATGTCTCCTTAGATTGCAACGTCTATGAACATAGATGTTCCCTCTTCGTTATCACGGATTATAATGTCTGTGTTGTTGTTGCGAATAGTTCTGTCAGTTTGTACTTGTTGATTCCACAATATGGTTACCTTGCCTCCTTGACTTGTCTCTACCAATTTTGGCACATGTTCATACCAGTGTTTTTTGTCCAATTGTACCTCTGTTTCCTTGCATATGTTGAAGTGTAGTTGTGCACACACTCTACCATGTCTTTTTATGTACTGTTCTTTTGCCAATGTTGGGCACATGCTGATATTATGTGGTCTATTGTCTCGTCAAATTGTTGGCAAAGTCTGCATTTGCTCTCTGTCTCTGTGTTCAATATTTTTGTCGCATAATATTTTGGTTGTAGCGCCTGGTCTTGTGCTGCCACTATTTCACTTTCAGTTTCTGCTTTTAGGTCTCCCTTTCACTAATAAAGCTGTCTATCTATATTTCTAATGTTCTGCCCATGCATTACTTTATTTTTCCATTTTTTTCTTTAGGGACTCTCCCAATCTTGCCTTTGTGTGCTGTATTCCATCCTCTTTTTGGCCACTCTTCTCATTTGGTTGACTTAATTCTTCTGTGATGTTTGCTGCTGTCTTAACTATTGAGTTCATATTTGGTTGAGTGCTTTCGTGGCTTTTAACAATATTTACAAACTGATCTTCTTTATAATTTGTGTTAATGTACTCTGCAATATTAATTATTTCTGCTTTAGATGCTGCTTCGATTTGCACCAGTCGTCTCCCTCCTTCTTTCCTATTTAAATATAGCCTATCTGTGTCAGCTTTTGGGTGATGCATTTTACACATTGCTAGCATCGTCCTCGTTTTTCTGTCAATCTTTTTTATTTCTTCAGTTCTCCAGTTAATTATACCAAAACTGTTTTTCAACACTGGATAAGCTAGTGCTCCAATTGCTGTAATTTTAGTCTTGGAGTTCAGTTCAGATTTCATTATCATTCTTAATCTCCTGCTGTATTCCTGTATTATTATTATTATTATTATTATTATTATTATCTGTAGTGGCCATATTGTTATGATGAAGGAACAAGAGGTTGAAATGTAGTTATTTAGTAATGATGATTATCATTAAATGTTAGTATCGTGATAAAATCGAGGCTAGTGTAGTGGGCGAAACGCGTAGCACGCGGGGAGATATGCACGACTACAGTATGTTAGGAAACCTGAAGGATGAAGTCATTTGGGAGACGAAGGTGTGAGTGGGAGGATAGTATTTAATTCAGAGTACGATGTATGTCAATAAATGTCCAACAAGTTGCAGCTATACACAGTTTATTTTATCTGTAAACTGCTCTACATGTTTCGGGTGGTTTCTCCACCCATCATCAGGAGCACAAATAACTGTATCTGCAGCATCTGGTACTGGTCAACTGTTGCTGTAGATACAGTTATTAGTGCTCCTAATGATGGGTGGAGAAACCACCCGAAACACGTAGAGCAATTTACAGTTAAAGTAAACTGTGCATAGTTGCATCTTGTTGGACATTTATTGACATAGAATTGCGATGCACGGTCCCATGAACATAAAATTCAGAGTACGATGTCTATTAGATTGCGTGAGGTAGGGTTCATTGGCGGGAGTTACTGAACACGGTATTGAATTGTGGGTAGTAAGGAAATTTCCTGACGTGGCTGAGCGATTATCGGTTGATGAAGAAGGATTCTTGTTTTTAGGTCCTGCGACCAGCCACCTCGACACAGGTTTTTCTTGGTCTCCCTGTGTCTATAAGCAAATGCTGAGATGGTTTCCAAGATTCCAAGTTGCCACTACATGCTCTCCCTCCCGACTTAAATTTATTAGTAACCAATTTCATATTTTGTATACATGTAAAATAACCACTACCACCGGGTGACAGCCCAGTTGCAGTTAATAAATTAATATTATCAGCGGCGGCAGCATTTTATGTGTTGACTATTACGAGGTTTGTCAAGGACCAGAAGCACTTTCCGTGTTACAACGTTGCGCGGTAACGTAAGAGTGAAACTGCAGGAGTTTGTTTTCAGGCGTGTTCGCAAAATTGCGAAAAGTGACTGTTA
>Ga0123352_10019972_pt1 | contig 10676 bp, 3 predicted proteins | sample TergutLab28metaG_FD_89700 | JGI IMG/M metagenome (GOLD analysis project Ga0123352, IMG submission 89700) | Labiotermes labralis P1 segment gut microbial communities from Petit-Saut dam, French Guiana - Lab288 P1 | ecosystem: Host-associated > Arthropoda: Insects > Digestive system > Gut ... | reverse complement strand
GGGTTAGTGGTTTGTGGTGGTGTTTTGATTGGACACCTTATGTAACAAACGGGGGAGGGGGGGGGGTGGGGGGCATATCATTGAATGGAGAATATTAAACCTGACGAAACATAATTAATAACTAGACTCGAGGTGTTACAACGACTTAAGAATTTCTCTAGAATTAAAACCTTAAAAAGTTTCGTCTACCACCTCCAATTTCTTAACCTTTTGGCGCCGGAATTATTTTTTTTTAATTTTAGCACACCCTGTATATAAAATGTGAATAATACAGGAACCATATACGTTAAAATTATGAAACAAACTGCATTTTGAAGAGGAAAAAACGGAGAGTATATACCATGTTTAAAATATTCAGTATCTATATTTGTTGAATAAATATATAAAATGCAACTTTGGAGGTTAGCGGTGCGGTACGACCAATATAGTTGACATTAGGCGTCAAAAGGTTAAACAAGGCAACCTATATTTTTACTTAATTAGTAACAACGGACCATGCTCTCAGAAAATCTCCAGTGAAAGGAATAACTATGACGGCTGCAGAGACACAAGACACAATCACACACATTAGTATAATTTCAACCTCGATACTACAAGAACAGTAAGAGGAGCAGGGCTAGACGTTTCCAGAAACCTATGAGATTAACTTTAAGATACTGAGATTCTTACGTTAGTGTCCGGAAGCTCAGGTCTTGAGGAATGTTTTTCTGTGTTGCCTGGTAAAAACATCAAAGCTTTATAGAATCGTAGTGCAATCTAAACGCTGCTGCCTGTTGACTTTTCGAGACGTTTAATTATTCTAAAAGACCTGAATGTGCGAGTTTATAGAAATTTTGACATTTGAACTAACAATGTTTAATATAAATATACAATTTAATATAAATCGGACACAGAAAATGGATAAACAAAGACACATGTAAAGTGTAAGCTCTTGGAACAGCTACTGGGCAAAGAAATGTAAAATATTTGAATTTTCAACAAGAAACCGGTTGTTGTAAAGTATCATTGATGTAAAGTCTGGGTTTACGCTTTCATCAGTTCTTCTAGCCAGATTCGAAGATAATTAAATAAAATAATACAAAAAGCTTCCTGTATTTGTTAAAAAAAATTTTCGTGGTATTCTGTGTTATGGAGCACGTCTGACAAATGTAGGATCGATGAAAGAAGAAACAAAATATGAAAATTAACTAAACAATGATAATAGCAATAGTTCAATTCCTTGTTTCACCACCTTCTCACCCAAACGCCTTACGAAATTAACGCTAAGACAAAAAAACCTAATATACACAATACATAGAGTAACAAAGAACGAAATACAAAATAAAGAACACTCCAAAAACATTCAGTTCAAGTCGATCAGTAAGGTCAGTTGATAAATAAAAGGTAAAATGACTAATATTAAATGTAATTAAGGATGACAATTTCTTATCCATCTACGCAAAAGTTTTCTGATACAAAGTTTTTCAGCCGATGTGCAAGTGGAAGAGATATTCTTCATGGAGACGAAACACTGAGACATTAAAGAACTGACCAATTTTTTCATCATTGCATAATTTATTAATCCTGTAAACGCCGAGTTAAATCCCATCTGCCATCTGCTAACATTATTACGAGCTCACCATATTATCCATATTAGCAGGTAAAGGGTTAATGATGTATTACTAGGGCCTACTTTCGCCCCATTTGCAGGTCGCCCGAACAGACATAATATCCCGAGTAGTATCTCGAACGAATAACAAAAACTAAAAAAATGGACAATATTTTACATCAGATGTGGCCAAGGAGTCGATCTCGATCTACCCGTTGATCACTGTCGCTTTCTGATTGCAACAGATGCATTACGATTATTGTTATCCGTAAATGTAAATTAATTCCATTGCACGGAGGCCTACCATAATTTTGGTATAATTAAGAACATAACATAACATAACATAAACAAACTATCCAAAACAAGAAAATGTTACAGTATTGCAGAAGAACCAGCAACTTAACAGACCGATAAACTATGCAGTATACATGGCGGCGAAAATATAATGTTGGGAATTAGTACAGTATTCAGGCCCTAAGACAGAGCCGTTTATACAGGACAAACAGAATAGCTAATTACGAGGCAATGTGCTAATTTTTTTTTTTTATAAAATAATGACTCAACGTTATATCTTCATTATTTTTATAATTATTTTTGTCTCATTTTCCTGTGCTTTCTCCCTCTTGTTTCTCATACTATATAAGCTACATTTTTTATTGCTGTTAATCAGTAACTAGTCCTCAGATGCCTGAGTCAACATGTAAATATACATAAACAATAATTTTATTCAACTAATATATTGCAAGTAATGTGAATTTTTTATTCTTATTTGCGAAACCCTATTGGAAACATTATATACATACATATATATATATATATATATATATATATATATATATATATATATATAAGATTAATATTCTTATGATTGAATCAACGTAAATGCACCAGCTCCAGTTACCACAAGCCTTTCGTCTTCATGCAGAAGTTATGTATTTTTTTGTATCAAGCCTTACGATATCCAGTCTACAGGTACACTCATTTTTTATTCTGATTCATCCGGTTGCTTTATGTTATATTGAATACAAATGAAGTATTACAGTCAAACACAACACTAAAATATTTTTCATCTAGTGCTATATATTTTGGTTCAATGAACCAACATATGACTTCATTTTACAAAACTTTAAGAGAAAATAAAGAAACAAAAATAATATGTATTATTTGTCTTTTTTTGGGGGGGGGGTCTCACTAATATATAGAACTGGATGACAAATATTAAATGTTGTGTTTGGCTGCAATACTGCACTCGTATTCAAGATTTATTAAATTCATATTTTCACAAATATACAGGCCCTTCGATTGTCAGAATATAGTCGTTTGTATCTCCTTATGAAGAGCGTATTGACACGCGTTCATGGAAAATTAATAACCAGTTTCACTCTATCTGATAACAATTTTGATACAACGGTAAGCTGTGTATTATTAAAATTGCTTAGCAGTTTTGTGGAGGTCTTATCTTCTAAAAGGCATCTTATATTTACAGTAATTTCATCCGAGGAACGATTCGTCTTGCAGTGTGACTCTTCGTATGGAAGACATCAACCGTACAATTACAAGATCGCTGTCGTCTGGGAAGTGACGTCATGTACTTGGAAGAATTTTACAAAAGCTTCTCAGAAAACGTCAGGAAAAGTTTTTTAAGTGAAGAGATTAATTTATTTTCTGGAGATAGAAAGTCGGTAAATTTCTAGCAGACTACACGGTGTTTTATCCTTAAAGATTGCATTAAAATTAGTAAGAGACGTGAGAATTTCAAGTTTCACACAACATACAAATAAAATTACCAAAAACCTGCGTTGACTAAACGGAATTCAATAAACGAACTGCTGATTTTCATGTTCACTTAGACTAAAAGAGTTACATTTCTAATAAAATTGAATTATATTTAAATAAATATAACTTATATATCCAATGTTATTCTGACTGTAATAATAACAATAATTATGATTATTACCGCTATTATTTATTGTTATTAACATCCAATAAGACTTTGAGATTTATTTCTGCGTGTTCTTGTAAAGCAGATAAGTTAAAAATAAAGGAAAATTACAAAGATAACAGTCCTAATTGTGTGGTTAATTTAAATTGTAGTTTTTTAAGATCAATTATTTTAAATTTTACTTTCTTAGATTAGACGTTCCTATGTAACCAAGGCATATTCCAAGTCAAAAAAAAAATCCAAGAAATTCTCGAAATGTAGGAATGTTTACTTTTCCTATATATATTTGAAATTGTCTTTAACAATTGAACGATCTCAGTGGCCGCGCTGTGTAAAGTGTGGGTCTGCAGCACTTCGCTTGCTGGGATTGCGGGTTCCAATCCAGCCGGGGGCAAGGATATCTGTTGCGAGTGTTGTGTGTTGTCATGTGGAGCTTTCTGCGTCCGACTTATCACTCGTCCAGAGGAATCTTACCGAGTGCAGTGTGTCTCACTAAGTGTGATCGTGAAGCTTCGAAAATGATGGGGCCCTAGTCCGCGAGGGTCTATTGCGTCATACCAAAAGAAACTTTATTAAGTACTTTATACTTAAATGCCTCAAACTTTCAACTTTCAGAAACATCTTAAAAAAACAGAAACATAACCCTCGATAATCAAAAACTTTATTGCAAGTAATTTAAGTTGAATGATATACCAAAAATTAAAGCATATATATATATATATATATATTTACCAACAGGCTACTGGCTAAATAGGTTTTTGCAATATAACTTTTATATACTTCAATTCACCTCTAGAAGTTGTATGAAACCTTTACTTTTCAAAATTTATTACCATTGTAAACAAAATATATTTTAGCTTTCAAACTGCTGTTACATTTACCCCTACTCCAGGTATTTTGTAATTTAATATACATGATGGTGTCCATAAAAGGCCGAAATATGTATTATGTATTATAAACCCATACACATAGATAGGTGATTGGTTGTAAATTCCTTCATTTTTAGTTTATCCATTAAATCCTGCCACCATATTTCATGAAACAGACAAGAATCCTTGAAATATTTTCTGCTACCACAAGTCCTTCAAATTTATCCTCCTTAACTTAGCAGCAAATAATTTGATTGCACTTTTAAACCGTCTGCGGTTTTTTAGGTCGAAAATAATGGCATCTCTCGAAATGATTAATACATAAACTTCTAAACTGCAACAGGTTTATATATTCTGTTTTCCTAATAATCTATATATTAGTGAAGAAATACGAAATTTTATCATATGCTAGGAATTAAATTTTAATTATTAACAACAATAAACATTCATTCTGCAAACAACAACAATTAATACGTCTATATTTTGTGACAATATTCAAACTTAATGTAATATAGGATGTAAACTCAAAATTCAGAAACAAACTCAACAAAATCATATATTGGCCTGCTGTCTTTCAGAAGTTAGACATTGTCACTCTTTGTTTGCCTCTATACATATTTACGATATTTTCCTACTTTCAACATTTTTTTGTAATAATCAGTACAAATTACAGCTATTTTAGAACGTTTCAATGAAGCAGTTTGGAATTGTAAAATTGTACCAGAAAATCGTATTTTGATATTAAAGAAAGTTTTTCTACCCTGCACAATCAGAGTTTTGTCTTTGCGAGATATGCAAAGATTATATTGTCTTTCTTATTAGGATAAACAGAGGAGAAGTTCTGGGGATTATAATTTAGTTATAAAAATATAAAATAAATATCAAAAAAGTTTTGTGTTTGAGTTGCAATATTGCTCTTTATAACAGTGACAAAGAACCTGAAGTTAACCAGAAGCATCAAAGTGAAAAACATTAAAATATTAAGCCTAGAAAACGTTTAAAATTATAACTCAATATTTCAGTATTCGATATCGTATTTTGGCAAATAAATTATCTTAAACGTTATTTTCGAAAGAATTTAATGAAAGAAAAACAAAATTTTAAAAGTGATTTACATGTATTTCTAAGTATCTGGAAAAAATTATGGTCTTTCTACTGCCAAAAGTAAATTCAATTCAACATTCAAGATTCACTGGTGACAGTATATAACATCTTCCTTAACATATAGTAGCTGGATTTTTTTTAAACACTTCAGTGATATTTTTGTGGGATTTCTAAAGTAACTACAGATTATTTGCCTAAACAATATTAACGTAGTTTCTTTTTAAGCGTTTCAGATTTCTCTGTGTGAGATGCGAACTGAAATTTCTTTTATATACCACAGAAATTTTCTGTCGTCAGAAGATTATTAAAGTTTGCGTGTTTTGTCGAAATTGTGCAGTAAAGTATCGATCTAATTTCCTTTGTATAATGTAATACTCTTAGTGTTTTCGTACAAGAGACCTGCGAAATCTTTACAGATCTTAATTGTAAATACATATTCGAATTGTAAACTATGGCAAGCGTTTTTCGTTCATGCATTTCGCTTCTCAACTTTGAGTAATTTCACTCGTAAACTATGAATTTTCTTTAATGAGAATAACAAATGTTACACAATTATAAGTTCCCTCGCACCAGAACTAAAAAAGGAGCTCTCATCTACAAAATCCTACACCACAAAAGCTCAGGTTTTTACAACTAATTTTTAACATCAACAATGTACAATCTTTAGGGCAGTACCTCTAAGAAGTGTAAAGTTTTGCGTAGAATTCGTCAAGGAAATCTGTTTCCTATGTAGGCAAAAATCACTCGTTTTTCTGATTTCTAGCAGAAATAATTTACTATGTGGTTCCTAATTAACCCTAACGCTTGTGTAAATTGGTACAGTACATGTATCCAAGCGTTAGACACATTAAAAGAGTCTCTACATTTAATAAGTGTCTTCCAATAACAGAATTGTAACAACCGCGAGCTGAATGCAGTAACACGGTACTGTTTTAGCAAATATTCTAATTTATTATCGTGATATTTCTTTTATTGCTTTAATACATTTCGGTCCTGACACCTATCACCTGCATGGATTCCACACAAAGGAAGCATTTCAAAAGCACTCTGGCACGTCTCAACAACAGAATCCTCACCAACGTTGCCCAATAAAAACTAAATAATCGGTTACGATGTGGGATGTTGAGTTTAAATATTCTAAACTTGCAAAGGATATTCCGTACAATAGTTATTAAAGAAAAGATGTCACCGACAGATTATGCAGTAAAATGATCTTTTCATACCTATTAAATTCTAAGGATCTGTTGTGTAATTACTAGTATTAATTTATCAGAATGGGGCTGCTACCAAACTCTGAAAATTGGAGTGAGTGTTACCTAACAGAAAGCTTATATTACTTTATATAGGCTTAATTTACTTCGGGTGTAATGCATCACACATTCTTCAATACTTTATGTTTGCTATTTTGAATAAACCAATTGAATTCATTCAGATGTATGTATGAACAAAATTGCAGGCCACTTAAGGAAAATTAAAAACAGATACGAAATCTAAAGCGTTTCAGGCACAAACAGAGTAATTTTCAGTGTAATATTTATCTATGTCAGTCTTCTTGTAGTACTTATTGCCCTTTAATCCTGATGTTTCATAAAAGTTAACAGGAATTTGTTCTTTTTCCAGCCATGAAGACATGACTGGAAAAAAAATATAGATCATTTTATTATTGACCTCAGCACTAGATAAATGTTAGTGGTTACTTTCACGCCTCGACGGTTTTACCCCAGAGAATGAAACCCCGATTCATTATTGAATAGCGACTTCCCATTTCAATGTCACAATTTTAATATAAGAAAGATGTTAATGAATATATATTTGTATACGTCATTAATTGTGTTACACAAAGGGCATAGGTACAAGTCATTAGAGTCTCTTTTATAATAAATGAAATAATGTTCCTTGGCAGAAAATTCTAAAATTTTTAGAAATGTTACAACACACGTCATCATAAATTTTGACGTTTTGCTGACCGTGCACCTCAGTATATTTATATCAGTAATTAACCAACTTGATGCACAAACTTTTTGTTTTACAATAAGTTTTATTTCATGCCTCTACATGTTTCGAGCATGTGTGCTCATCATCAGGAGGTCAAAATTGCATTACACAGTCTCTGGTATCATCACACTTATACATGGCTGTCTCGCGCACGAGACGGCCACCTGATGATAAACACATGTGCTCGAAACATGTAGAGGCATGAAATAAACTTATTGTAAAACAAAAATGTTGTGCATCAAGTTGGTTAATTACTGAGATAAGAAAACACGTCATCATGTGTATGTCGAAAATAATTCGGGTTCTTTTTTCTGTTTCTTGTTTTCTGCAGTAAGTTTATAATTGTTCGAAGGCTCTTTTTGTTAAGAAGTTGCTCTAAAATTAAAGGACTCTGATTTTTCTTCATAAATACGGCTTCATGTACTGAATTGTGAAAACTAAAAATAGCTGGGCCTTACATTAATGACCACAAACAAAACTCCAAAATCCGCAACAAAAAGACCGAGGATGCTGAGTCGGTAAAGAACAAATATCACAATTATGTAGCAAAACCACCCTCGCCCGGTTGGCGATACCACAAGGATTATCAATTACGAACATTTTCCAGCAAAAGATTAATAACAAATTATGACCTCAAGCTCCAGAAATTTTCCTGCACTGGAACGACATAAAATGTTTGCCGATAAAATTGACTTTTATAATCTAATATCCGTTAAAGTTAATGAAGCTGGCAGATCATTTGTATAACATTCCATATAGTTCCAAGAAACTAAATTCAAAATCACTTAATTCGATATAGCAAATTATCTGTTAATTTACATAAGAAATTTAAGAAATACACAAATAAACAAGGGAGAACATGAATTGTTTCATATTAATCACGTCGTAAGTATAGAAACGTTTGCTGTAAATGAATAAGACACACAATTACAGGTGAAGTAATTTTTTTACCAAATAAATGCTGGTGTTTGAAAGATGACAGAATTTTCCTGCTTTATTGAAGATTTACAAAGAATTTCCTGTATCGTTGCAGCTAATATAGCAACTTCAATGTAGATAAAGCTCACATTCGCCTATATATCACGGAACAGCTGTGATGTTAAGCATATATTATTTTTCTTACTGCGGAATGTAGCAATATGTTGCAGAGGACATAGACTGGTAGCGTATTCTGGTACAATGCCTGGTATAGTATATGCAGGCACACAGCTACAATCACTCGGCTCTATAGGAAGAAGATTTAAGACTGAAGTTAAAGAAGATTTTACAGCACTCAGGACACACAACACGTGTTCTTTGTATTTGTTAATATCCAAAGTTATCTGCTTAAACATTGTTCAATTTATTTTTTAAATTCTTATTTAAAAGTTAAAAATAAATCAAGCAATAGTGAAGTGTTACAATTAATATTCTGAACTTTAATAATTTAGATGATGAGGTCAATAAAACCTAAAATCAGCAGTTGTTTAATAACCATTATTCAGCATAGGAATCTGAACATATAAGATTTCAATAAACACAAAATGGGTAAAATTTTGAGTTGTTCTTGACGGTACATTTTATAGCCTAGTTCTTCGGAAAGTGAAATGGTATAGTCTTCATGTCTAATTGTTGATGCTTTGAAGATTGGTTCGCAAAGTCACAACCCAGGTGTTCAAAGTAACAGAAAAAAAGATACGCCTTAGATTTTACTTCATTTAACGAATTTGCAAATGTTTCAGTCTGTATAGCGCTGATGGTAGGATTTGTGGTGAATGAGTGAGGAATAAGAAGGGATTTGGAAGGAGAAGGCCATATTCTAAACGAAGAAATAACTGGTGTTTATCTGGTGCGTTTAAGAATGAATATGAAAAATCTCTGTCATGACAGATTGTGTACCGGATGGGCGTCGAAAAGGACCCTCCAGAATAAAAACAGTAGAGTGAAACATTGCGAAATGGTGTTCCTTAGTGTGAGAAATAACGATAACAATGACGTCACAAAAACTGTAATATGAAAAGGCAAAGGGAAGAGGAACGAACAGTATAGGAATTACAGTGTTGAGAGGCAATATACAAGGGATACATTCCACAGGGTCTCTCTTCTTTCGACGTCACAGTGGTAATTAAATGTTTCAAATTATTTAACATTTGAACGCTTCGCATTTTGTTACGGCCCGTATTTATGTGCTTATTGCGTGATTCTCGCAATAAATAATGTCTGTTTCTTAACATCAATAATAGGCTGCTTTCTATATATGAATCGTGGACCTACTGTGTTTGCTGTAAGACGCAAATTAATTTTAAATTTCAGGCAAATATAAGGTGCAACTCTAAAGATTTAAGTCACCTGGCATGATATTTGCTTTTCGAATTGCGCGCGGATTGTGATTTATGTCGATTTATGTTCCCCTCAAAAGGAATGATATCATGCGAAAGGCAGCTATAAGTTTTCATAATTTACTGCCGTCCGTTATATAGTACAGCGAAACACAGCAGCTAGATTCGCTTATATCTTGTATTGTTATTGAAATATTTTTACATATACTGATTTTGGTTAAAATCGCGCAAAAATGGAAGATATATGTCACATAACTTTGTATATTTCAAGAGGGACGGGTTGGGGCCAAATAGCTTTTTTCTCGTAACTGAGTTTGTATTCTTTGGGAGTTCTGAACGGAGGCAGACGAAAATTTTGAGCACTGAATGACATTGCAGCAAAAAGCTTAGAGCACTTTCGTTTGTGTAGGTCGACTATCGACATTCAAGCTTTGGTTCTTTTTTCCCTCTTACGAAATTTTGACGACGAGGATCTGCTAATTTGTTGCTGAGGTATAGAGAAGTGGTAATGTGGTGCGTCACGGTACACACAGTTTGTTCTGAGACATGCAGAAGTGGTAATGTGGTGCGTCACGGTACACACAGTTTGTTCTGAGACATGCAGAAGTGGTAATGTGGTGCGTCACGTTACACACAGTTTGTTCTAAGACATGCAGAAGTGCTAATGTGGTGCGTCACGGTACACACAGTTTGTTCTGAGACATACAGAAGTAGTAATGTGGTGCGTCACAGTACACACAGTTTGTTCTGAGACATGCAGAAGTAGTAATGTGGTGCGTCACGGTACACACAGTTTGTTCTGAGACATGCAGAAGTAGTAATGTGGTGCATCACGGTACACACAGTTTGTTCTGAGACAT
>Ga0123352_10019971_pt1 | contig 10676 bp, 6 predicted proteins | sample TergutLab28metaG_FD_89700 | JGI IMG/M metagenome (GOLD analysis project Ga0123352, IMG submission 89700) | Labiotermes labralis P1 segment gut microbial communities from Petit-Saut dam, French Guiana - Lab288 P1 | ecosystem: Host-associated > Arthropoda: Insects > Digestive system > Gut ... | reverse complement strand
TAGGCCTGCTGAACATTTTATATCGTGCAGGCAACATCTGCACCATTTGGTCTGCATACACCAGACATGAAATTGGGTAAGGAGAACTAAAGTGTGTTAATACAGTATAATTTTATGTATACATTTAACTGTGATAATTTAATGGGAGGGAAAATTCATAAACAATACGCTGATACCGGTGGCCGTGCGGTTTAAGGCATGTGTGTGTGAACAGTATCGCACGTGCAGGAAATAGCCTTGCGAGTACATTTTACTGTTCAATTCACAAAGTGTCAGCCATTGCACATAAAATATAAATTTGAGACGCTACGTGTAAGCATTGTTGGGGTGGAAAAGATATAAATATTACATACTGTAAGTTTGTGTCTGTTTCCAAAGGCATACAAAATGAAATGCGCATGCGCCGTAGTAAATTATCTGTGGCAGGTCAATTCCTTTCAAATTTTTTTCTATATTATCTCGTAAAATGCAATTTTATCGAAATTCATTTACTGGAATTTAAATGTTTGGTTTGTTTTTCTCCACAATTTTGTATGAAGCTTTTCTCACTTCAAGAATAATTGAGCTGACATATTGTAATGAATGCACGTAGTTCTTAATGTAATGTAATATAATTTAATGTAATGTACCTGTACTTCATGCCACATTTTAACTTAGCGTTTTCGTACCGGAATTATTTTTTTAAATTTTAGCACACCCTGTATAAAAATGTGAATAATACAGGAACCAAATACGTTAGAATTATTTAAAAAAACCTGCATTTTGAATTAAAAAAAGGAGAGTATATACCATGTTTAAAATATTCAATACCTATATTTGTTGAATAAATATATGAAATGCAACTTTGGAGGTTAGCGATGCGGTACGTCATCTATATATAATTTTCTCGACAGATTTTCGAAAAATCTTCAGTATCAAAACTCAAAAAATCCTATCCTTTAGGAGCACAGTTTTTGCGAGTGGATAAAATGAGGGACAGACGGGCCGTTATGAAGAAGCTAATAGTCGCTTTTGCAAATTTGCGAATGCGTCCACGAAATTCGTATCTGAACATCTATGGGCAATGTTGCCTGCTGAGTGTGACGTATGTACCGGCGTAGTGGGGGACAACGGTAAGAATTAAATATTAGGCTGTGTGGGCCCACAGGTAATCTGAGAACTTAGAAGAAGAGATAAATAATTTGACTTTACCGGGAATCGAAACACGAATCCTGTGTTGTCCAACACATACGTTAAACTTTTACCGACTCTGCCAACCGGATGTGTACGAATGGTTAATTGAAGTTGTTATAAGAAATGTCGACTTTTTGCTTAAAATTACGTTGCGACTCTCACTGACTTTGTGGCGTCTCTCTCTCTCTCGCTCTCTCTCAGCGCCATATTTTTTTTCAGTTGTTTCATAAAAGGAAGGATTTCGGAAATGCTAGCTTACTTTAGAAGCTGTATTTTGATTTGCTCTATAACATATTTGTTGCTTCATGTTAATTTGCGACTTACATTGACTTTGTGGTCTCTCTCTCTTTCTCTCTCTCGCTGTCTCTCTCAGGGCCATATTTTTTCAGTTGTTTCATAAAAGGAGGGATTTCGGAAATGCTAGCTTATTTTACAAACTACTTTGATTTACTCTAGAACATATTATAGAAAATAATTGAACACAATACATAGGATTCACAATTTATTTTCACTCCTGTATGCGGTACAACACAATATACTTCGTACAAACATCTTCCTGGCATGTATCAGGTTTCTGCGATTTGAATCAGCTGATTCTTGTACGAAGAGTGTTGCCAGGTGTTACTGCAGGCAGGGCCGTGGGTGCAGCTGCAGCAGGAGTCCCAGGGATGGGTCTTGCAGCGACGGGAACAGGTGCTAATATGTCCTTGCAATGTCTGCAGCAGTGGGGATGACATGACGTCCAATCCTGCCACCAGGTCTGTTGGGGAGACGGTTAGGTGGCAACCGTAAAGAAGGTACAGATGTTATTGCCCACCTAGAGTGAGGGAGAGGTGCTACTGGCCACAGAGAATGGAGAGGTGTTATTGGTCACGGACGAGGGCGAGTTAGATTTGGCCACCGAGAAGGAGTGACAGATGTTGTCGGCAAAAGATAAGAGCGATAAATTCCTTGAGGATCTGCCAGCACTATGGCAGCAAAGACTACAAGGGCGAGTGCCACCTGTCAAATGAAGAGCATGATATTCAGTATTTGTGCATGCAGTGTGTTGTGTGCCTGCTGCGTAATTATTAGCTAGCTGAACGTTTAAACTTGAAAGAAAACCACGATTAATTACATTTGCCATTCCCTCCGCACCAATGTATTAGACTATATATAAATTCATATTTATATATACATATATATGTGTGTGTGTGTGTGTAGTTGTGTGTGTAAGTTAAATAAGTCATAAATATATATATATATATATATATATAAATTAAATAAACATAAACACTTTTCTTGGCCGTATATATGACGTTAAATCGAAGCTTCAAACTTGCTTTTATAAATGGTTTCCGTACCTCTGGTAAAATTAAACGTTCCGTCCATATTAACCCGAAATAAATCCGCCGTGTATCTCGTAATGTTCCTCAATCTAACAACAAGTAATTGATATAAGTAGTTTGGTTTTGTAATTAAATGTTTACGTATATGAAGTACGAACAGCGTACTTTATATTGCGCAAAATGGATTATTGACAGTTGTGTGTAAAGATGGGATAATGGAATAGTTTGGGGTAGGTGGGCGGTCTGAGTTTTATGTAGAATTTCGACTTGACACGCACAGAACCAGAAAATAAAAAAGAGACATAAATTTGCAAGACAAAATCTTGGGTCATCAACTTGCAGAATGAAATCATACACAAAATTCAACAGCATTATAATACTCAAAACAATAGACAGCGTTTAGGCCTTCAAACGGTATCTTTATCTCCATTTACACAAGGCTCTACAATTCCTCCCTCACAGAGAACGTTTCCATATTTAATTTTAAAAACACCATTAATTTCTCTTGGAGAAATAAATGTATTTACAGCAACATAGAAAAGAAATCCATAAAGAAATTGCGGTCAATGTACATCTGACTGCGTCACAGCATGTGGTTCATAAGGATGTTTAAACAGTTAAGAACACATTTCAAAATTTGAGCCTGGAAATTAGAAATAAATGTAAATTTCACCCACGTTTCGGAAATGCCTTTAATTGTACATGAAATACACTTAATGTCTTATTGTAATCATCCCGAACACCGCAGGTGTCACGCTGTCTCCCGGTGGATGCAGCAGTGCTGTACGGCGGAGTGGTTTTGCCCGGTTTGACGATAAATGAAACAACCCATATATGTGATATTGCAATGGCTTGGTACAAACTGCCTCATTTATCGTGATAAACTGCGGCATATAGCAGGCGACATTAAGGTTAAATTTAATTACCGTAATGTTACAACACATAAACACTATGTTCCATAAAGCTGACTTGTACTTACCAGAAGCTTGGCCATTGTGGAATGTGACTGCACCGGCTCGGTGCCGTACCTTATATACAGCTCCTTCTACACCTATCACGTGATCCTCATGTTCGTGAAGCCATTTTTGGCTGTCAGAACAATGCTGTCAAACACATTTGTCACCTGAAATTCTATGTTTAATCTTTAAGAAATTCATTACCCTTTATTTTGATGAAATTTTAATATTAGTTTTATCCATCATCTGATGAAACTTTTGACTGTGTGTTGTCTTGAGCAGGTGTCATGTCGTACCTGTAGGAAACACTTGCTACAATACGTTTTTCCTCCTTATTCTCTTCAGAAAATTTCCTTAAGGAAGATTTTTGTAAATTTTTTCTGCTAAATTAGATCATGTAAATGTGCATTGTGCGAACATGACTGTCGCTGTGTGTGGCGATGAACATAGACATTTGTGTGCAATGAAGGCATACGAACGAGAGGAAAAACAGCTCCACCAGTTGGCAGGCAAGAAAGAAAATTTCGAAAGCGATTTGGTTCTCCACAATAACTTTCTGTATTTCTCTCTGTTATTTTTCTGTCGGTTTATCTGTCTGTCTGTCTGTCTGTTTGTCCGCTTGGAACAACTAGGCCTCCACCGGACATATTTTCGTTAAATTACATGATTAAAGAATTTTTTTAAAATCTATCCATATTTCTTAAAACCCGACATGTATACCCGATACTTTACACAAACACCTATGTACACTTTCGACAATATCTTTCTGAAATCTTTTGGGAACGAGAAATGTTTTAGGCAAAATTTGTTCAGAAAATCGTAATACATTTTGTGTTCAGAATCATTCGTCCGAAAATCGCTACGTTTATGAGATAACGTGGGGGAAATAAAAATTATGTTCGGAATCAGAGAAGCGAAAAACGACAATATAATAGAGCGCATGCGCATGCGCATCGCGTACCATGTAACTAAGGCTACATACATACATTTGGAATACGTAATATTTATTACATTTTCCATTACAAAAATTATTGCACCAGAGCGCCCCAATTTTGCCTTGTACCCCAATTGGGGGTCTTGTTGAAACATTTTTTATTAACTTTATGTACATATTCATAAATAAACAGATCGTACCCTTTCGAAACTGTTTCGTCGTTTTATCTCATTTTCCCCATATCAAGACCTAAAATCTTTTCCCCATTTCAAAATTCTCCACACGTTCCATAACATTCTGTCTCAAGCAACATACTGCTTGCCAACTGTCGGTCTACCGGACTTGACCTGCAGTAGAATTGGAATGACGTCAAACGAAATGCAAAGACAATTAATTGAGTTTGTGTTTTGCTGGTTTCCTTACTTCTGACTGCAAATTTTAATGCATATTTGTAATTTTGCTAATTACCCAAGAATCAAAACCTAACTGGAGTGCAAATTATGAAGAAACAAAAGTTAATGATCATTTTTATACGGTACCTACCCCTTGGTAACACATTTTCTTTTTCAAATATCTCTTAAAACTGAACGATTTCGGAAAATATTACTCATTATAAAAACGGAATTTAATTCACAATAAAATACTTTTACTAACAAACCTGAGGCACGATACAGAGAATATATAATTTATTTCTTTTTCCAAGTTAGCGGTAGAACAAAACCCACTGTACCACAGCATCGCCCTGGAATGTAACAAACCTATTGCAGTGTGGGTCAGCCGAGAGGCGTACCGGCTGGTAAGTCATGTGATATTGGGGACAGGGAGGCGGGTACAGCTGCCATCGGAGTCCCTGGGATGGGGGTTGGGGCGTTGGACCCAGAGGCTTGTCTGCCCTTCGCAATGAATGTAAATTTGGCGTCGATCTCACAGCCTAAAGAATGACGATGACCGGACTTCAAGAGCTTGACTTGACATCTCCCATTTCCAGGGCCGTATTTTGACTGGAATGTATCTACCAGCACTACGGGGAATACGGCGAGGAGAGAGAAAGTTATCTACAGGACGAGGAACGTGATATTCAGTCTTCGTACATGTTCTGTGTAATAAATCTGCCGTGTGTGATGTGGTGATGGCAGGCAGACCGTTATAAGTACCATAATGATATGACTTTACAGGGCCCAGTTGTAATGACAAAATGCAACAGGTTTTTTAACCTTTTGGCGCTGGAATTATTTTTTTAATTTTAGCACATCCTGTATATAAAATGTGAATAATACAAGAACCAAATACGTTAGAATTATGAAACAAACGGCATTTTGAAGAGAAAAAACTGAGAGTTTACACCATGTTTAAAATATTCGGTATCTATATTTGTTGAATAAATATATAAAATGCAACTTTGAAGGTTAGCGGTGCGGTACGTCAACTATAGTTGAAGTTAGGCGTCTAAAGTTTAAGTAATGTTAGCGTTACTTTGATAACGTCCCTTGCTAGAGGCAGAAACCTAAGCTCTAGAGACAGACAAGACGTGTAATTAAAAGAGACTAAGCCATTGCGCAGTTTGCCTGCACCGGTCGGTACCGCACCTTATTTGCGGCTCATTCTACACCCATCACGTGATCCTCGAATTTGGGAAGTTATTATGAAGATGTCAGACCACTTCTCTGAAATCCATGCGTCATAAAATATCGTTTCAGTATAAAGAGACGTGTTTTATTATAAATATCGATATTTCAGCATCTGATGAAATATTTCGTCTTTGTTTTGCTGTGCGCATGTGCCGTGTCGCAAGTACAGGAAATAGCCTTGCGAGTACATTTTACTGGTCATTTCACAAAGAGGGAGTGAGTGTACATGTAACGTAAAATTGAGAATATACGAATATCACCGTTGTTGCTGCGGGAAAATGTATAAAAATATATCGGATTGTTGGTTTGTGTTTGCAGCTTTCATTTTCTAGAATATAAGGCGCATGCGCCGTATTATATTTCCAAAGGCATTTCGGACTGTATAAGATTATTGAACATTGTCTAAAAAATAACAATAATTTCGGGAAAATGTTACACATCATAATAAGTATGTTTTGAATTTCTCTACAAATATTTCTGCAATACGTATCATTTTAAGAACAAATTAACGAGATGTTAACACAAATGTACGTCGACCTTCATGTAAAGTAGCTATTATTCTTGTCAGATTTTAATTAAACTTTTGATGCCTAACGTCAACTATAGTTGACGTACCGCACCGCTAACCTCCAAAGTTGCATTTTATATATTTATTCAACAAATATAGGTACTGAATATTTTAAACATGGTGTATACTTTCCGTTTTTTTCTCTTCAAAATGCAGTTTGTTTCATAATTCTAACATGTTTGGTTCCTGTGTTATTCACATTTAAAATACAGGGTGTGCCAAAATTTAAAAAAAAATAATTCCGGCCCCAAAAGGTTAAACTATAATTTTCTGGACACAAAGGGTACTTACCACAAGCTTAGCCATTATGCAGTTTGCCTGCACCGGTCGGTACCGCAACGTATATGCAGCTACTTCTACACGCGTCACGTGGTCTTCGGGTTCGTAGAAGCCATTTTGAAGATATCAGACCTATTATCTGTAATCCATAGGTCATGAAAAGTGCTACCGATGTATTAAATAAGTACGGTAGTTGTTATATCGATATTTCAGCATCTGTTGGAACTTTTCGACTGTGTGTTGTTGTGTCGTACCTGCAGGAAACAATCTTGCGAGGACATTTTCCTGTTTGTTTCGCCAAAAGACAAGTTCACATGTAAGGTAAAATTCAGAAGCTAGGAATAACCATTTTTGCCGAGGGAAATCTATAAATATATACCACATTGTGATTGTGTATCTGTAGTCTAAAGGCTAATTCACACATAGCATGCTGTGCCATGCCGTGCACTCGCCAGGCCGTCTCGCTAAGAGTTTAGATTTTGTCTTTCACATTTGATTGACACAGTGCGGCCATGTTTGATTCACACTTTCAAAGCCATGCACCTGCCGTGCTCCGATCATGCCGTTCTGAAAGTGATTTCTCAAGGTCACGGCACATCACAGCAGGGCATGTATGAATTAACATCGGCCGTCGAGTGACGGCCTGTGGGCGACCTGCCCGCTTTCGGTTCCTCCCGGCTACCACGCTGAGTCCCAGGAAGTTTGTTAAGAGAAGCATACCAATCTCACATGCAGGTGTCCAGTGTAAAACCAAACACCATTTGTCATAGACGAGGAAAAGCTTAACATTTTGGTACAATGATATGAGTGCTCGTATGATTTACAGCACAAAGATTATGATAACAATTTAAGGTAAAGTGATACCTCTACAGGTCCGGTGTGGCCCCGAGGGTGGGTAGAGGTATAGCTCTATTCTTCCATGACCGCGGCAATAGAAGGGGGTGAGTGGTCAGCAGCACGCCCCGGCAGCTCTTTACTCCCGGGAAAGACACGATACCCATTGTAAAGGAGGTTCAGTCGACCCCAGGGCCGGTATGGACGGGGGGAAAATCTCGTCCTCAACGGGATTCGATCCCGAACCGTCCAGCATGTAGTCAGTCGCTCTACCGCCTGAGCTACCGGTCCCACTTTCTTACAAGTGTACTATATTAAAAGCCCTAAAAGGTGAGAAAGTAGGATTAGCAATTTTGAAGAATAAAAAAAAAAAAAATTTACATAGAAAAGTTGATTTACTTTAAATATAACCTGTCATTTTTCAGAATTTCAAATCATGTGTGAAATTCTTATTTCTCTCCTCTTGCCCGAAACAGTTTATGAATCCAGTATTTTTGTTTTTATTTTTTTTTGCTTTCATTCCGCTGCAAGAACGTAAAGCCAAAAGGCAATGACCACATCCTCCTCACTTTCCATTCCTACGACAGTAAAAAGCAATAGAAGCACATTACACAAAAGATGACCTGTTAAACTGTTGGTCTAGCTGTTCGGATATTTCCGGCTACCAAGCGGAATTTCACGAAGGGCACAGCACTTTCGGAGCATGACAGGTGCGCGGCATGGGCACGGCATGCTATGTGTGAATTTGCCTTTAGGTATCCAGAGATGTAATGCGCATGAGCCGTATTAAGTTACCTGTGGCCTGTCGGGGTCTATCTTTTTTTCCACATTATCTCATTAAAGGTTTGATTTTCGGAAAAAAAATTTATTTCATATAAGATACTTGTTTGATTTCCTCTACAAATTTACCTGAAGCAATTCTCAATTTAAAAATAAATTACGGAGACTTTTTCATATAAATACAAAAGTCTGCATATAGTGTAACTCTTATTCTTGTCATAGTTTAATTAACCCTTATCCTGCTAACGTGGAGAATATGGTGATCAAATAATAATGTCCGCAAATGGCAGATGGGATTTAATTCGACGTTTAAGGGGTTAAAATTCCATATTCTCGAAGGTTTCTTTTATAAAAACTTCAAATAATAAATTTCATAAAAATCAGTTTTTTAAGGAACCGGTTCTTCCGTGCGGATAAAGAACGGTACACAGACAACCATGAAGAAGCTAAAAGTCCCTTTTGCAAATTCGCGAACGTGTCTATCAATTTTGTGTATGAAAGTCTATGGGCAATGTTGCCTGCTGACTGTGACGTATGTACCGGCGTAGTGGGAGACAACGGTAAGAATTAAATATTAGGCTGTGTGGGCCCATAGGCAATCTGAGAACTTAGAAGAAGAGAAAAATAATTGATTTTACCGGGAATCGAAATAAGACCGCTGTGTTGCCAAAACATAGATTAAACATTTACCGACTGAGTCAACCGGATGTGTACGAAAGGTTAACTGAAGTTGTTTCAAGAAATATCGAGATTGGTCGGCCATGTTAAGTTGCAACCATCACTGATTTGTGACGTATTTCTCTCTCTGCCTCTCTCTTTCTCTCTCTCTCTCTCACAGTCTCTCTATCACCATCTCTCTCTCTCAGGGCCATATTTATCATTTGTTTCATGAAAAGAAGGATTTCGAAAATGCTAGGTTATATTACAAACTACTTTGAATTATTGTATAATATATTTTAAGAAAGAAATTGACCACAATACACAGGATTCAAAATTTATTTTCACTCCTCTATGCGGTACAACACAATACACTTCGTACAAACATCATCCTGGCATGTATCAGGATTCTGCGGTTCCCATCACCTGTTGTTTGCAAGATTAGAGATGCCAGGGAAACTTGCAGCTATAGCAGACTATCCGGTGCTGTTTGCTGTAGCGTTCTGAAGGCCAGACACTAACTGCCCACTGGTGTTTGCTGCGGCGCTCGCTAAACCTTGAAATATACTCAGAGGGACGGTCGCTAAGTTCCCACCAACATCAATGAGAGCTACAGGTACGGCTGATGCAACTTGACCTAAACCTTGAATTATATTCCCAGGGATGGCTGCCACGGATTTAAATGCGTTAAATATGTCCGCGAAGTTGATCTGACGTTCAACCCTACGAGGCTCGCCAACAAACCTGGGGGGTATTGCTGGATTTTGGGACGGCAGGGGAACGGGAGCTGGTCGTGGCAACTGAGGACGAGAGGGATTTGCAATTGGCCGACGGTTACGAGGACCAAAATTTCTTTCACGATCTGCCAGCACTATGGATGTGAAGGCTGCAAGAGCGAGGATCACCTGTCAAATAGAGAGCATGATATACAGTATTTGTACATACAGTGTGTTGTGTGTCTGCTGGATATTTCTTTGTCAGCTGAATGTTTAAACTTTAAAGAAAAACACGAAATTTTCATTTCCCTTTCCTGCGGTCAGTCGCAAAAATATTATAATTCTCTCTCTCTCTCTCTCTCTCTCTCTCTCTTTCTATATATATACATACATATACTCTTAAATAGATATATACATATATAAATACATAATCACACACACAGAAACGTAAGCACACATATACACACTTTTTTCTGACCGAATATACTGTATAACACTAAAAAGAAGCATAAAATATGCTTTAGTAAAGACTATGGTATATATGGTCAAGCTACACGTTCCGTCCATATTAGCCCAATATATTCCGCCGTGTTCCTCATAATATTTCTTAATCTAACTACAGGTAATGTGCACAATTTGTTTGGATTTATGGTTAAATGTTTTTGTTAAATTTATATAATTCATATTCCGCAAAATGTATCATTCAAAATTAGGTCTGAAGGAAAGGTTATGGAATACGTTAGGATCGGTGGACGGTCTGAGGTTTATGTAGAATTTCGACTTGACACGTAAAGAAACAGAATTAAAAAATTATTCATTAAAT
>Ga0123352_10019968_pt1 | contig 10678 bp, 4 predicted proteins | sample TergutLab28metaG_FD_89700 | JGI IMG/M metagenome (GOLD analysis project Ga0123352, IMG submission 89700) | Labiotermes labralis P1 segment gut microbial communities from Petit-Saut dam, French Guiana - Lab288 P1 | ecosystem: Host-associated > Arthropoda: Insects > Digestive system > Gut ... | reverse complement strand
CAATACACAACATACATCAAACAAGATGCAATAATTACAATTAGGTGATATTTGGCTACATGTTTCGGCCGTGACCGGCCATCTTCAGGCCAACTAAGAACAACAATTAAGGTACACTAAAAATATTTACTTAATGGGATCCCATTTCGTTCACATTAAACCTTGATACATAAAAATTTTCATATTTTATCAAGGTCTAATGTGAACGAAATGGGACCCCATTGAGTACAATTTTTACTGTACATTAATTGTTGTTCTTTGTTGCCCTGAAGATGGCCGGTCACGGCCGAAACATGTAGCCAAATATAACCTAATTGCAATTATTGCATCTTGTTTGATGTATGTGGTGTATTGACGGTGCATAATATATTATACAGCGAAGAGTGTTTATTTTACCTTCTCAAATAAAGGACAAAAGTAAGTGTAATGAAAACAGGCCTAAGTAAATTCAAGGTGTGACATCTAGAGACGCTGTCAGTTGCTGAAATTGTATAGTATCGGCGGTGGAAGAACGAATGAATGTGGAGCAAAGGAAGTGTGATAATGACAGAGGGAAACCAAAGGGCGGTAATCGGAGAAAAGCTTGACCCATTGCCTATTTTCCGCCACCAATGTCACTTACACTGGGTTGGGATAGAACTGAGGCTTCCGACGTACGATGCTGGCAAATGACTAATTTGACATTCAGAGGACCGTGCATCGTGATATATTCTTAAAATAAAACCAACGAGTTGCACTAATATGCCAAATTTATTTTTGAAATAAAACTCTACATGTTTCGGACAGTTTGTCTGTCCATCATTAGGAGTCTAGCACTGTACACACAGCAATGGTATATTTCATATAGGTTATGCTGACTGCTTGAAGCAGTCAGCACAAACTGTATGTATTGCTGTGTGTACAGTGCTAGACTCCTAATGATGGACAGAAAAACTGTCCGAATCATGTAGAGTCCTCATCCGAAAATAAATTTGAGATATTAGTGCACCTCGTTGGTTTTATTATAAGAACATAAGAACTGCCAAATGACAACCTGAGTCATGGCATGACCAGGATTACTTTATATTCTCATTGCATTTCGTAAAGGTTAGATGAGTTTATGGTGGGTTATTACGTTACGTAAGATTAGGTTAAGGTACCGGATGAAGAATACGTCACCTGCATTGAAACTGTTGAATTGAGTGTGGTGAACTGAACATAAACCTGATAGTGTTGCATGCAATTGCACCAGATGGAGGTCCTGGCATGTTGGGTAATGAAAGTGGTTCATAGCATAAATCATTGAAGGGGAGACTTAAGGAACAAAATCTCTCTGTTCGAATGTGGCAGAAACACGAGTAAATCACGCGAGGAATTCAGTTGTACCAACATCGGATTTCAGGCAGTTACTCCATTTCGTCACAGAGAATTTCAAATATTGAACTGACAATGAAATGCGTTATGGAGAAGCGATGTCACTCGGCACAGTGCTGGCCGAGGGCAGCTTCGGAATGGACTTCATTAATATAAGATTTATTACACAGACAATATATACAAGGTGTAGAAGGATAAATTACAAAATTGTTCCTGTAACCAATTTCAATAAATATTTACATTATGGAGCAATGGAAATGAATAATATGTATATAAATAGGGGTGTAAATAACGGCAGTGAAAAATGAACAGGAAAAAGCACTGCGGCTTCTGGTAAGCTAATTAAAGCAGTATGTGGTTCGTATGTTTGTGTCTATATGTTATGTGCAAGTTAGTCGGGTCGGCTAGAGTATAACACTGTGGTAGTTGCGGGAATGGTTAGAGAAGGTGTTTGGGTCGTTTGTGTATGTATTTCTTATACTGGCGATGGAGGTCAGCCAGGGAGTAGTTTCCTATAGATCGGACGAGGGGGTTAGGGTGGGCAGAGCAACTGTCGAAAAGGTTAGCGGTCAAATGACAAATGCGGAATGGACTTTAGGATTTGTAGAAAACGGGACATTTACAGCAGATTCAACGCAGAGAATTCCTGCCTCCTTTCGGTCCAGGGTCTTTTATCTTATAGTTTGCTATCCACAAATACCAAGATTAAAATATGCAGAAATATAATTTTGCCTGTTGTTTTGTATGGGTGTGAAACTTGGTCTGTCATATTGAGGGAGGAGCTTAGGCTGAAAGAGTTTGAAATAGGGTGCTGAGGAAGATATGTGGGCCTAAGTATGAAGAAATAAAAGAAAACTGGAGAAAACTGAAAAATGACGATCTACATGGTAAGTACTCCTCACCCAATAGGCTATTACGCGGGAAATATGACTAAGAATAATGAGAGGGGCAGGGCACCTGGCACATATGGGGGAGTGGTGAGTTGCATACAGAGATTGGTGGGTAAACATGAGGGAAAGAGACCACTTGGAAATCCTAAGCGTAGAAGGGAGGATAATATTAAAATTTGTTTTAAGTAATAGAATTTGGGCTTAGACATACTTCACCCGGCTCACAATAGGGACAAGTGGTGGGCTTTTGTCAAGATGGTGATGAGCCTTCGGGGTACATAAAATAACGTAAATTTCTTGCCAAGCTGAGGAACTGCTGGTTCCTAAGAAGATTCTGCTCTATGGAATTAGTTAGAAAAGAAGCTCAGCTGTTGTGGTCTTCGTTCTTCTGGGAAGTTACATGGCGAATGTTGGTAGTTCCACCGACGTTTCGGGAAAACCTATCGGTACCGTCTTCCAGGGTCAAGCAGTCGACGAACAACACCGAGCAACAGGTTCGACTGCTTGACCCCTGCATGCTCTCCCGCAATGTCGGTAACAACTACCAACATTCGCTGGGTACCTTTCCAGCAGTACGAACACCTCAAGTAAGCCGCGGACGACGCCTGCAATCTCGAGGGTTCAACTGTTCATCCGTATGAAGACAAGGTTAGTGCCGGCATTTTGTGGTAAGGTCTGAACCCGAGACTTCGTTTTTCTATCTCACACAACGCAGCATGCGAGAAACATTAACCCGCATCAAGAAAATAAGTTGCTACATAACATTTGGCTTGTGATATGGTGGATGATAAACCCGTGTATGTCGATAGACGGTTACCGGCATCTCGAAGGTACAGTACACGCTGCTTATGTTAAGAAGCAGATCCCTCTGAAATGCCGGTATCCACCTGTCAGACTACACGGCGTCACGTAACAGAATATCACAATCCGAGCACCCGCCGACACAAAGCCTTCCCATTTGGTGTACGTCTATTTCTGTTTCTTCGGAACACGCCTGTGTAGGCAGCTTAACAGTTAAACAGTTTACTTTCCCGTAAATCTCTGCTTTTCCTTTCCATGTAGTCGATAAACAATTTACATTTAGTTGATGCTGTTTTTTCTCATGTTCCACTTTGTATTCCGGGGACAAGAAAAAATTATTCGATCAAGGTCAATTTTTTTTAACCTTCGTTGCGACAAAGACGGCCTTTCCTGCAGCCACTTTTTCACGGGCGCAAACCCGTAATTTTTCATTTGGGGGAGAGAGGGCTGATTCAGAAAATATACATTTTTTTTTTTTTATTTTTAAAATTCACGTTGTGAAAAACACGTCAATATAACTGAAACATAACACTCTTGTTTGACATTCAGGTGACCGTCCATCGTGATAAATTCTTATAATAAAACCAACTAGATGCACTAATTTCTCAAATTTATTTTTGCAATGAAACGCTACATGTTTCGGACAGTTCCTCTGTCCATCACCAGAAGCTTTTCACTGTACACACGGCAGTGGTACAGCATGTCCCACTTGCTACCGAACCAGGCATTTTTTTTAATAATTTTACCACTAATGAGGATATTTCAACGAAATTTGAAGCGGACTACAGACACATTCCTCTTCATTTCTCACACAACGAAAGTACTCCTGTTCAAATTCTGTTGTTATATCTTCATTTGTGTTAGAATTATTAAAGAAATGCCGGGTTCGGTAGCGAGTGGGACACGCTGTATATGTCATACAGGTGTGCTGACAGCTTGCGAGCAAGCTGTCAGCACACCTGTATGACATATACCACTGCTGTGTGTACAGTGAAAAGCTCCTGGTGATGGACAGAAGGAACTGTCTGAAACATGTAGAGTTTTATTCTAAAAATAAATTTGAGAAATTAGTGCATGTAGTTGGTTTTATTATAAGAATAACACTCATAGTAAGTGCTCTTATATATACATAAATATAACTACATGTTCCATGACTCAATCACAGTGTCCAGTTCTTCTCTTTGCTTTTTTTAATTAATTAATTTATTTTTCAAAATTCCAATGTACTAGTCATCTGTCGATTTCAGCTGATTTCGGCTGAAGGGCGAATCACTTAGAACTTTTCACACCATCGTGTCTACAAAATCTTGGATTTTTACATTTCCGTTTTGGGGTATTTGGGGGGGGGGGGCTGCGACCCGGCAGCGCCTCTTGGTTGCATCCTTCACTGTTCAGAATAGTTTTCCTTCTGTTATTACACTGAGAACGATCTGACACACAAAGAAACACTTTGCAGAAACAATTCCCGTATATTTAGCCTTCTTGTCTTGGAATTGCGTCAGGAACACTGTGCAGGCTACTAATTTTCAGATTGCAACAAGCAATACAACAGGGCTGTTTATGTCGCCCTGTTTTAGTGTCAATTTGACACCGCGGCTGTCTCAATAAAATTTTCGTAGGGGTTTCCACAGTAACTGCCCCTCATATTGCCACAGTATTACTGTTGTCATGGGCAACGGGCGACATCCACACGATAATTTACTGTTATTGATTATGCTATTTATTGGATTTGTCAAAAACGTATTGCAATATCTCTGAAATCTGCCGGTTACAGCAGATTAGATAAAAATGCCACTCATACGGCGTGTCGAATTATACAGGACATTAGTAAATATAACATGCTGTAGTGATGTACCGTGTGAGCTGGTAATACGAAGTGAAACGGAAGCTATACGTTAAGCAAGGCGAGTCGCACTGTAAATGACAAGTATGGAAGGATTTAAACCGCATTTTGTTTTACAGACACGAGGTTTTAGAAACTATTTCACATTGTTAACATATCTGGCGTTTACTTACTTACTTACTTACTGAATTACTTACTTACTTATTGAATTACTTACTTGTTTACTTACTTACTGAATTACTTACTTACTTATTGAATTACTTACTTGTTTACTTACTGAATTACTTACTTACTGAATTACTTACTTACTTACCGAATTACTTACTTACAGAATTACTTACTTACTTACTTACAGAATTACTTACTTACTTATTGAATTACTTACTTGTTTACTTACTGAATTACTTACTTACTGAATTACTTACTTACTTACCGAATTACTTACTTACTGAATTACTTACTTACTTATTGAATTACTTACTTGTTTACTTACTGAATTACTTACTTACTTACATAATTACTTACTTACAGAATTACTTACTTACCGAATTACTTACTTACTTATTGAATTACTTACTTGTTTACTTACTGAATTACTTACTTACTGAATTACTTACTTACTTACCGAATTACTTACTTACAGAATTACTTACTTACCGAATTACTTACTTACTTACTTACATAATTACTTACTTACTTATTGAATTACTTACTTGTTTACTTACAGAATTACTTACTTACTGAATTACTTACTTACTTACTTACTTACAGAATTACTTACTTACTTATTTAATTACTTACTTATTTACTTACTTACTTACTTACTCACTTACTTACTTACTCACTCACTCATTCACTTGCCTGCTTGCTTACTTACTCCATGAAGCAGAGTCCTTCTTGAGAACCTCACCGGTTCTCACCTAGTCAAGAAGTTTCCCACATTTTATGGATCCCGAAGGTTCATCACCGCTTTCAACAGTGCCCACCAACTATCCCTATCCTGAGCCAGATCGATCCAGTTCATGACCCCTCATCGCACTTCCTGAAAATCCGTCTTAATATTATCCTCCCATCTACGCCTGGGTCTTCCAAGTGGTCTCTCTCTCTCTGACATTTGCACACACACTGATATGCCAATAAGAACGTCAGTATGATGCAACAGAACAGCTGACAACAACTACAAGACCATTCACAATATTCTGTTCCATGAACTTTGTACCGCATATCTCGCTACAGAACCTAAACACAGCAGCATACCGTACGAATCATCTTGTAATCATACTTCAGTCTCATTCAGTCACTTTAATTATTATCAAAAAACCGAACATTGCAACATGCAATGGTTTAATTGTAAACATTCAGCTCTCAACTACCATCTCTTAATAACACTGAATACTGTGCTTGTGAAGGGTATATTATTGGTCTGAAGATTACCAAATCAGGCCGAAACATGTTACCGTAATAAAGTATATATAGCACACTAATTGTATTCGACAGAATTTAATTCCTCCTCCAACTGACTTGAGTTGCATCCATGGTAAATTTTAGTTATTTCCTGTGATTACACGTACTCTCCCTGAAAATGGTTTCTGAGAGGCCGAAACATGTAGGTTGTGGACGAAGCAAATAAACTTGGTTTGTCCCAGGATTTATTTTAATGCGCATTGTTTTTTGTTGTCTTGATGATTACATGTTGTCATCGGCAAATTGTTAAGATGCAACAATGTAAGGTGCTATATAAAACACGGTATTACTGAAATGTGAGTACAACAATGACGTGATTTATCTCATACATTTTATCTTACGCTTTCGGCAGGGGTAGAAGCGCTGTGATTATTCCACTCTTTTGAGGTTAAATTGCATGCTACACTAACGGTCCCAATTCAGAGTGGAATTTAGGTCAGGTCTTTGTCTCGGAATGGCAAATATCTGGTTTCTTGAATGGTCTTTTATACAGAATCTCAGAAAATTGCTGGCAAATCTTTATTAAGTTTTGTAATATTCATAGTGACTTCAATTTGCAGACAATTAAACTTTAAGGATCCCTGAGGAAGGCATCCGTAGAGTGCCGAAACGTGTAGAATGAGTTTGACATTCAGGTGACCGTGCATCGTGATATATTCTTATAATAAAACCAGCGAGATGCACTAAGATCTCAAATTTATTTTTGGATTAGGACTGTACATATTTCGGACAGTTTCTCTGTCCATCATCAGGAGTCTAGCACTGTACACACAGAAATACATACAGGTTATGCTGACGGCTTGTTAGCAAGCAGTCATTATAACCTTTATGACATATACCTATTGTTGTGTGTACAGTGCTAGAATCCTGATGATGGACAGAGAAACTGTCCGAAACATGTAGACTTCTAATCCAAAAATAAATTTGAGATATTAGTGCATCTAGTTGGTTTTATTATAAGAATTGTAGCATAAGACTCGTGCACCTGTTTTGTACACATCCAGTGCATGTAAGTTCGGTTTAATAAGTTCATTTCTACACCAGGCACATACATACAATTTTAAAAACAATATTAAATTTAATCCCAGTTTCTGCCCGCACGTTCCATTTATGTGTTTGAATGAACTTCAGAACAAACAACGATGTTTTTCCCTACACTGCATTAAATGATCGGCTTTTATAACCGAGACGAAATGTGTTTATTGCGCGGTACGATCTGAGTCTTTAAATACAATTCAGATTCATCTTAATATTCAAAAGTACCTTGTGGTTAAAAAAAAAAAAAAACTTTGAATTCTAAATGTATGGATGGAAGAAGAATTAATTTTTAGATCACAACTTTTCATGAGGCGCCAGCAATTTTAGGGCAAGTCAAGAAATTAATTTATTTTTTACATAAGAGGAACGTTCATTCCCTCACTCAAAACAGCCCGTCGCTGACTACTATTCTGAACTACCTGAATCCAGATTGATACTTTCCTAACTTATTCCTTTAAGAATCCTTCAATTTCATCATCCCATTTACGTTTAGTTCTTCCAAATATCTCCCATTATTCAATTTTTTTTTTCAAAGTTCTGTAATAACTTTTACGTGTACGAACTCCTCGTATTTAAATTTTCAAAGACATTTATTATCCAGCCAAATACCCTTCTATCCGACGAATCTTTTACTCCCCCCGGCAAACACCCAACCTGCAGCGGCATCATTTGTCGGTTCTGTGAATGTTCATTTTATATATATATTCAGAGAATAAAGTAATGTCAGCAGTAACTATACGTAATATTCCCATGCCTAAAAAGTAATAAAATGCAATCACTATTCTACGAGTCACGATTTTTCGAGGTTCCGTTTCGTCCGAGTGAGATACTTAAAACACTCTATAGCGACTTAATGTAACTTACTACTGTTTGTTTTCAGCGCAACAGCCCCCCAGCCCCCGAGGCCCCCAGCCCCCCAGTGGGCCATGGTCTCCCCATTCACAAGGTTTTATAGATCACACACAACGGCGCACCACAGTCGGTGGTACTCCTCTGTACGAGTGATCAGCTCGTCGCAGAGACCTCTACCTGACAACACACAACAATCACAACACACAAACATCCATGATCCCGGTGGGATTCGAAACCACAATCTCAGCAGGCGAGCGGCCGTAGATCTACGCCTTAGACCGCGCGACCACTGGGACCGGCACTTACTACTGTATGCTCTATTATCCTATTAATACGTACATGGTACGTATTAATACAATTATCCGTGTCGTGCTCTATACTTAATCCGTGTAGTAAGAGCTTTTCGGTAATCCGAAGCACCCTATGGCGCGTTTACTTCGGACTGTCGCAATTCTCTGTGCGTATTTTCGCACTGTATATGCGTAATTCGATCCGGTACGCACCAAAGGCAGCAGGCGGCATCCGTGAGCGCGCCTTCAGCAGAAACCAATATAAAAAAACAAACACTTCACCGTTTCATTTTCCAAAGGCAGCCAAAACAAACAGAACAGCCCGACTACGCACTATTGTAGACGATGAAATTACAGTTCGCTTTGAATCTAGGAAAGTGTTGTGTAGTTTCATTACTGTCTCGTGGCATCCATTGCTGCAGGCTGCAGAAGATAGCGTTTAAGTTCGAAGACAGGAACTCCGTCTCTTTTACTTGCCGGTTTCCGTCAAGACATGCCCGTGACATCAATACCAAGTTTCAACAAACAGTGTACCACACACCCACACCTACTCGTTCGTGACAAGTGAAATCAAAGGCCGGCCAGTGGGAAAAAGTTCAGAATTTATTCATTCACACACTTTGTTCTTATTTCTCAACAAATATCTAACAGAAGGGAAGTGCCTATACACGCTGCCTAGTAAAGCACAATGGCGTAATTCTTGTTTAACAACGAGCTTGAATAGTGGACTACATACCGTAAACAGTATACTGATGTATAAACATTATGTACACATTATGTCAATTCCATTTCTCCTGCGGTCTAAGGCGCAGGTCTGCAGTCGCCCAATTCCTGAGATCACGGGTTCGAAGCCCGCTGAGAACACGGATGTTCTCTTCTGTTTGCTGTGTGTTGTGTAGGTAGCGACCTCTGCGACGGGCTGATCACTCGTTCAGAGGAGTCCTACAGGGTGTGTGTGTGTGTGTGTGTGTGTGTGTGTGTGTGTGTGTGTGTGTGTAGTTGTATGTGTATCTAGTTGTGCGTTTGTATGTGTATCTAGTTTGTGTGTGTGTATCTATGTGTGGGTTTACCTAGTTGTGTGTGTATCTAGGTGTGTGTGTATCTCGTTGTGTATGTATCTAGTTCTGTTTGTGTTTATCTAGTTGTGTGTGTGTGTGTGTGTGTGTCTAGTTGAGTGTGTATCTAGTAGTGTGTGTGTGTGTGTGTGTATATCTGGGTGTGTGTGTGTGTGTGTGGGTGTGTATCTACTTGTGCATGTGTATCTAGTTTGTGTGTGTGTGTGTGTGTGTATCTAGTTGTGTGTGTACCTAGTTGTTTGTGTATCTAGGTGTGTGTGTGTGTATCTAGTTGTGTATGTATCTAGTTCTGTGTGTGCTTATCTAGTTGTGTGTATGTGTATCTAGTTTTGTGTGTGTGTATCTAGTTTTGTGTATGTATCTAGTTGTGTGTGCTTATCTAGTTGTGCGTGTATCTAATTGTGTGTGTTTATACCTATTTGTGTGCGTGTGTAAGTGTGTTTGTATCTAGTTGTGTGTGTGTGTGTGTGTGTATCTAGTTATGTGTGTGTACCTAGGTATGTGTGTATCTAGTTGTTTGTGTATCTAGTTACGTGTGTATCTAGGTTTGTGTGTGTGTGTGTGTCTAGTTGTGTGTGTGTATCTAATTGTGTGTGTATTTAGTTTTGTGTGTGTGTGTGTATCTAGTTGTGTGTGTGTGTGTATGTGTGTGTGTACGTCGTTTTGTGTGTGTGTGTGTATGTGTGTGTGTGTACGTCGTTTGGTGTGTGTGTGTGTGTGTTTGTGTCTAGTTGTGTGTGATCTAGAAACCTCACAACGAGGCGGCCTATGTCTCAGTTTGGCTGCTTCACTACAGAAATAGAAATATATAACCGTTATAGGCAACCAATTGTTGTCAGACAAAATAATAAACCTGTAAACTATAAGGAAGAGCACTTTATGTGACTGAGAATTACGTCGTGTAAATTGAACTGGAGCAGAGTAATTACAGCAAGGTGGGCAGGCAGCTTGTCCTGTGGAGAGTTGTCTGGCGGTGGGCAGGCAGCTTGTCCTGTGGAGAGTTGTCTGGCGGTGGGCAGGCAGCTTGTCCTGTGGAGAGCTGTCTGGCGGTGGACAGGCAGTTCGTCCTAT
>Ga0123352_10019967_pt1 | contig 10678 bp, 8 predicted proteins | sample TergutLab28metaG_FD_89700 | JGI IMG/M metagenome (GOLD analysis project Ga0123352, IMG submission 89700) | Labiotermes labralis P1 segment gut microbial communities from Petit-Saut dam, French Guiana - Lab288 P1 | ecosystem: Host-associated > Arthropoda: Insects > Digestive system > Gut ... | reverse complement strand
TCTTCTTCTTCTTCTTCTTCTTCTTCTTCTTCTTCTTCTTCTTCTTCTTCTTCTTCTTCTTCTTCTTCTTCTTCAGGCGCTGAACCTCATTTAATTGGAGGTTTTGGCCTTCTCAACGACATCCTTCCATTTTGCTTTATCCTGGACACAGGTTAACCAATTTTTCATCTTCATTTGACCAAGGTCCTGTACGATGTTGTCCTCCCATCTATATTTGGTTCTTCCTCTTGGTCTCATGGTTAAGGGATTCCATTTAAATATCTTCTTAGTTGCCCTGGCTTCAGGCATTCTTTGCATATGGCTGAACCAGCTTAGTCTCTGGGCTTTGATGTAGTTGACTATATTTTCGTGCTTTATCAGTTTGTCCAATTTTCATTATTTTTAATCCTCCATATTTGATTTTCTTTCGGAGGCCCAAATATGCCTCTTAAGATTTTCCTCTCAAAGACTAGCAGTTTCTGAATTATATTTTCTTTCAACACTCATGTTTCTGATGCATAGGTCACTATTGGTCTTATTACTGTTCTATATAATTTTAATTTCAAACCTTTAGTGACTAATCTGCTTTTGAAGAACTTTAGATTTGCATAGTATGTCTTTATACAAAGAACTATCCTTTCCTTAACCTCTTCTTCAATAGAATTGGTGTCATTTATAATGGACCCTAAGTATTTATATTTATATATATTATTTGTATATATGAGCTTCTAATATTTAGGTTCTCTAGCTTGATGTCTTTTTTGACACACTTCAGATATTTTATTTTCTTCTCGTTTATTGTTAATTCGACTTCCAATGAATTATTTTTTAGTTGTTGGAATGTGTCCGTTAGTGACTCTTTGGTACGTGCTGTTATCTATATATCATCTGCATAAACCATAAGTTGTCTAAGTCACATGGAAATATTGCCTCTTATGTCCAATTTCTTTAATATTGTGTTGATTACCAGACTGAATAACGTAGGAGAAAGCGTTCGGCTTATTAACATTTCAAAAATGCAAACTGCTTCTGCACATGGTAGTGAGTGTGGAAGTGGTGATGGTGGGTGTATTAATCCTTTGAAGAATACTATTGTAGCACAACAGCTGGAAAATAAAGCCATAATTTCAGTATTATATTTCTTAAGGTGTATACAGATTCTTGGGTACCTTAGAATACTTGCACACCACAGTACAATAAATGAACAGTATACTGACATGGGTCTGCTCAACCTTTTGTGTCATGCGTGCAACTCTGGCAAACTTTGGTATGCATGCAGGCAACAAATTCAGTACATAGAATGAAGAATGTATGACTATAAGTATAACCATAGTTTTGCCTGTGTTTGCCCAAACACCATGTTAAATAAAAATAGGCTGACAACAAGAGAAAAAATTGATCAAGAAATAAACTTCACAACCTAAGCTATAGTGCCACTGCTGTTAGTACTTCTTTTTAAACAATTGATTAATAAAGTATGTCCCCATTAACAAACAACTCATAGATTTTCAAAATTGCTCTGGCGCTCTATTTGGACCACGCTACGGAAAGGATTGAGACACTGTGTTGCCCACGACCTACGCTTTGAGTGGGTCTAAATTTCATACTGTTGCATCACACACTTCTGAGAAATACAATTTCTGCTCACTTACGATAACAATTCGATTTTACGCCACATGTCCATGACAGAACAGTACTAATTTATGTAATTATGACATTCTTCAGAACTCTTATTAAAGAACCTATCAGTATAAATTATGCTGGTTGAAATCACCTCATTTAGTGCACTGTGGAACGGACTTATAACGCACTTGTCTCTTGGGCATCACATGAAGATAGGCCTTGGAATAGAGATAGATGCGGGTAAACACCATCCACCTATTTTCCATATTTTAACCAACAAAATACACTACTTAAGGTACAACAAATTAGATAATAAAACACATTTTCAATAGGTGCCAAATCCTACACATTCTGGCACCAAGGTACCACTCTCAGGGGGTTTATTAAAAAGAAGAATCGTAAGTCCAACACGTACTTAGGTTCTACTCGCACCTGCCACTTTTTAATGTTTTCGATAGTGATATGGAAGCATAAGTAAATATGTGACGTTGTGTTATGATGGCTAGGACAGGGAAATTGTGGTAGCAAACCAGCCTTTCCTAAATCTAGCGAATTCATTCGTGGAATTTTTACTGGGACCTGGCGAAATATAAGAAATGTGTAAGTTCTCACTGTTCGATTGGCAAGCCCTGGGATTTGATAGCCCATATGTAACAAAGTGGCTGCCATTTACTCAGACGATAATATGGAAGCCGAATGAGACGTTATTTTGCACCAACGAGATGGAGAATTAGAGCAAATTAACCTTTTGGCGCCGGAATCATTTTTTAAATTTTAGCACATTCTGTATATAAAATGTGAATAATACAGGAACCAAATACATTAGGATTATGAAACAAACTGCATTTTGAAAAGAAGAAAACGGAGAGTATACACCATGTTTAATATATTCAGTACCTATATTTGTTGAATAAATATATAAAATGCAACTTTGGAGTTTAGCGGTGCGGTACCTCAACTATAGTTAACGTTAGGCGTCTAAAGGTTAAGGATGCTCACGTGGCGTCAATGCACTTCCCTTTGCTGTTCCTACATAATAACTAGGTTGACATATAGCAGTTCGGTATCAAGATGACTCTACAAGCCATAACAACAACAGAGTTTCATGTCATAATTTCTCTCGCGTACGGACTCTGCATCAAGTCCTGTCGGTACTCACAGCTCCATTGCGCTACAAGATTACATGTGTGCGCGATTATTACCGAAATGCGTGTGCCTAGTTTGCACATGTCACCGGACGCAAGCTAATTAATATTATTATTACTTGCAGTTTGTTATTACCATAAATATAGTAGTAACGTGTAACGTGTAACCACACGTGAAAATATTTTAAATTGTGGTTAGGGTGATATAGTGGAGAAATTCCTAACAGATGACAAGAAGCTATGGTTGGTAATGCATGGTTATACAAATTATATCTGTGGTGAACTAGATAATCTGTGTCTGTGGTCATAGGTCTGTAGACAGCGCTGAGGTACTCTGACAATTTGTTTGTGTTTTTGGAAACACTTGGAAGTGTCCATGAGACACTGGTTTATAACAAGCAAGTGATATATGAAAGAGGAAATTACAGTGTGGAATTTGACTGGGTAAGAACATTGAGTACAAATGAGCAGTTATCGTCGTCTGTAGTTTAAAAAATTTGTGCTAAAATCCATACGTCATGGCTTTATTATTGAAGATAGTAAAACGTTTTTACCCGAATGGAACACTTGGCTTTCTTTCTTGGCATTTTGTAAATTTTCATTGCCCCGTTTGTATGAATCCATTCAAGTATGTTAGGAATTTACACACAAAATTATGTATTTGAAACTACTGTGAATACTTTTTCGATCAGATAGCAGGAAGTGCCGGGTTCCCAACTAAGCGTTGTACGTCTCTCATCGAGCGTAATATTCTAGCTTGCAGCACTTTGCGTATTTTCTAAGAAAATTTAGATTATTGTGTGAATTCCCAAAACGTATAGCTGTCAGTGAGCTGGTAGATTAAAGATGACGGAATGGTTTCAGCGTTTAGCCAAGTCATAGAGAGTACGATTTAAACCTACGAAATAATACACGTATGTATGTCCAACCTAGTTCAGGACGCTCTTCTTTCGGATATTGTATGTTAGTTCTGCGCGTCTGCCGTATATGGCGGTCTCGTTTCATGACAGCATTAACGCAGGCTGCCGCGGGTAGCGCTACTGTTCCACCTCCAACAAACCAACTACCTACAAGCAGTAATTTTGACTTAGAATCTATGAATTAGGAAGCCATATTTTGCGCGACCTGTATTCGAAGTGGTGGTGATGGTGTATTCTGTGGACTTGTACCAGTAGCAGTTTGTCATATCATGTTCATTTCATTCTGTTTGTGTATCAGTTTGAGGTCTGGGATCATATTCAATTACGTATGTGAATTTTAACGTACTGTATATTCGTAGTGAGAATGATGTTATTTTCAAATGTTTTGTAGCATTCAGAATGGAATCGTGCATTGTGAACTAACACAAGTAGTTGATAACGAATGACACGTGTTTCAGTGAACCAAGGGCGTCCATCCTTTTTATGGCAAAGGTCCATACCCGTTATAGTGGGTTGGTTCGCGGGGCGCACGTGAAAAAAACGTGGTGTGCGTCACCAGGTGAATTATTATGGATTCTGCCCGCGGGTTGGAGACCCATGCCGTAAACGAAACTGCACTTTAAACCGGTCACTTGGTACATCGCAGCTGTCACGAGCCCTACTAATTGTGAGTAGTTTCCGTGGCTGTGTTTAATTTGCCCCGTACGAATGTTCCGTGGCGCGGCAGTTGAAAGTCGAAAATTACCACCTGTACCAGTCTCTCCATAGCTATCAGCGTAATTCCGAATAATGGGAAACTTCTCACCACTGTGCCATGTGGTGTGTCCATATTATGCACATATTAAGACTACCAAAGTTAACATAGAGGTTTGTCTGGTTGTGGTGCTGGTACACCTTGTGGCACAGTGAGCTGTAAGGTTCCCTGTAAATGTCAGCGTGAAAGAAGGCAATTTTCTTGTTTTATAATGAAGTGTGCTGTTTCTGTGGATGTCCCCTGTGCTACCATTAGTTCCACATGTTTTCCTGTAAAGATCTCTTCAGCATCATTAGAAGTATGCAGATGGTAAGGTGGCATACTGTTATGTTCTTACTGTGTCCATTACGTGCACAGAAAAAAAAAGATCTGTAATCAGATTTCATTTAAATAAATTTTGCCTGATTTTTGTAGCAGACAGTGTATCCGGGTTGGGTTTGCATTGCTATTCACATTTTATTGTAGCATTTTTGAGAGTTAGTGCTTGATATAAATGTGTATGTGTGTTACTCTATAATGTGGCATGTTTAATCACATGTATGTGATCAGTATGTTTTCTTTCAGTTACAGTTATTACAAGTCTAGAGCTGTGTCAGGTTCTTGTCAGCCACTTTGTTACACTTACTGAAGATTCTGCAGCTCCTGGCAGTCAGAGTTCCAGAATTGTAGTACGGAGACTTGAAGAAATATTTTGCGTTATGGAGCAAAGCATGGTGAGTGTTCTGTGCTTGTGTGTACACAAGAACAAGACTTCTTCAGTAAATACAAGGAAAAGAAACTAAATATCAAATGATACGTAGCCAACTGACTGACTGACTTCTTAACTTCATGGAGTAGAGTCCTTCTTGAGAAACTAATATTCCCTTGGCTAACTAACAAACTCTCAAAATTTTGTTGAACCCAAAGGTTCTCCATGTTTGCAATAGCCAGCCACATGTCCCTGTCATGAGCCAGATCAGTCCAGTCCATGCCTGCCATCCTGTTTTTTGAAGATCGTTTTTAATGTTATGCACCATTCTATGCATGAGTCTTCCAAATGGTCTTTCCTTTCGGGTTTCCCAATTAAAAGCTATGCATAATTAATTTCTCCATGAATGCTATATACCCCACATATCTCGTTGTTCGTTAGATTCCTCAAACCATATTTTGTGAAGAGTAGAATATAAACCTGGTCATAATATAACCTTCTTCATTCCTGTGTTACCCTTCCCTTTTAGGCCCATATATCATCCTCAGCACCCCAATGTCAAACACCCTCAGTTTATGTTCCTCCTTGTGAGAGACCAGGTTTCACATCCATATAAAATAACATGCAAGGTTATAGTTCTGTGTATTTTAATCTTTACATTTTGGGGTTGCAAACTGGATGGCAGATGATTCTGGACCAAATGGTAGCAGGCTTTCCCCAAGTGCATTCTGCTGCTGTTGATTTCTTTGTGAATGCAATTTTGATATGTTAGGGTTACTCACAGATATTTGAACTTTGCCACACTTTCAAAGGATTTATTACGTGTGTGTGTGTGTGTGTATATATATATATATAGTGATTTTGTGCTGCATGCTGTCCATGAAACAGAAACATATTTTCAGCTTCTTCAGCATTTACTTTTAGACCAGTCTCCTTACAATGGACTAATGAAGCTTATGGTGTTTATGCTTTGACCCCATAAATTAACATTATCAGCATCAATAATGACCTGATGTGTACCATTGAATTTTAACAACTTGTGATTTGTTTTGACCTTCCTAATGGCATATTCTACAAGCAAATTTGAAAAGCAGGGATAATAAAGCATCTCCTTATTTACATCATTCTTAATAGGAAACATATCTGACAGAGGTTTGCATGTCTGTATTTGACTATAGGTTTTATTTAAACACATTTTATTAGCTGAAGTAATTTTGTATGGATACCAAACTCAATGAAAATATTATACTATATCACCATTATATTAATTTTAATTTTTTCTCAAGTATTTGATGAACGCAGGATATATGGTCAGTAGTTGACCTGTTATGTCAGTATCAACACAAATGATGCGCAGTAATGTCATCTATATGTGAAATTAGACCTCAGAAAAGGAAGCTGGATAAAATTTTGCAGGTAGTTGATAAAGTTGATGCCTGCAACCTGGCCGTCACCCTTCTTGTAAGATGGGAACACTGATAGACTCTTTCTTCTGTTGAGGCTTTTCCGCACTATTCCAAATAGAATTAATAAGTTTAAGGATCTCATAATGTATTGTCCTGCCTCCAGGTTGAAACAGTTATGCTAGAGTTTGTTTTGTGTGCTATGATCCGTTATCTATACCGGTATCATCATAGTTTTTGAATAGCCATTCAAGTGGTCCGGGTCTCAGTCTGTCTGTTCCATTACATAATGTTACGTTTTTATGGTTAGGAGTGTCAGCCGCTCGCCAAGCTGGAGGATCATTGTTTGTTTGCTGTCCACAACTTCTTATTCACTATATTAACAGCCACTGAATATCTGGCGGCCAATTGCATCCACAACCCGAAGAGGCACCATGCCATTGAGATGAACCCACTTATCATAGATGTTGTGACAGTCTAGTTTGAATTTCTATTTTCCAACTTATGAATTGTGTTAGGATGGTCATACACATTATATGGTTTAGTATGTGGATATTTTGTTTCTCAGTGAATGTTGCAGTGTGTGATGCAGTGAGATTTGAATTTTTTATCTCTGTGGCTCAATAAATAGGCTGTATACAGGGAGTTAATTGGATGATTGTGCACTTGTTTTGTGTGTGTGTGTGTGATGTATATTGCACAGTTTATGTATATGGAACTTTGATTTGTATTATATAAATCTAGTACCCTTCACGTAGTTCAATTCCAGAGCTATAAACTCATGGAATGTCATTAAAGTTCACCAGAAGTGATACTTTAAGGGAAGCATTTTCTAATCTTGTCTGGACCAGATATGCCAACCTACTTGTAAATGTTCCTCTTTCCCTCAGGTTAAATCCAAAGTTGTGCATTAAAATAATCCATGACCACATTCTTCTAGATCTTAAGATCGGGCCTTTTAAATCTCAGGTTTCTGCTCTGCAGCACTGTTCAATTGCAATACCCAATGCAACACAGCATTTTCCCTTGCAGATGAAATTGATTTAAAATTAATGGGACAGCGTTATTAATTCCGCCTACTAAGTTTATCAATTTATCATCCAAAGTGAAGTATGAATACTTGACTGCCTACTGCGCAGCTCCAAAATTGGCTCTTCTTTCATCTATAATACTAGTTGCACAACCATTAACAGTGAATCTGAACACTGAAAAGTACCAACTGGTATGTTACATTGACCATGGGGGATCAGCTGTTCAGCATATGCATGATCCTTATTTTTAACTGTCAGTTTAAGGTGTGTAGGATAAGATGTGTGTTTCTAGTCCTTTTTGTTTTTATAACCCTCGTTTTGTGTTTGTGTGGGGGCCACATAAAATAGTGTAAAATCTGATAAACCTTTTTCTTATGGACATTTGTTAAGCGTCTACAAAACGTGTGTAAAATTACAGGCAAAATTTGGGAATATAATATCTGCGGTTTACTCTAATCGGTGGTTAGTAGGTAACCTGGAAGTGCCAAAAATTTTCAAGACTGAAGATGCATGTTGTCATGCTGTTATGCACTTTAGCACTTGACTGTAGCGTTTGTAAAGTGAAGTTTTTTTTATTGAGCAAAAGTTCCCCTACAGTTTCATATGAGTGATTATGGGTTAGTGACAGTAGCCTTAGATTCTTCCAAAATATGTTTATTTTGTACTGTTGGTATTAAGGCAGTTTCGTATGACTGTCATGAGTCAGCTTGTTTGATGTCATTATTGTTGTGAGTGAAAAATATCTGATATGTTTTTTATGATCCGGCCGCCATGATCACGGCATCTATTAACAGCATGATAGAGTCTGTAGCATGGAATGAAGCTTCATGTGTGGCGTCACCAATTTTGCTAATATGTGGCAGCATAACCAGTGTTGTAATGACATACATACATGCATTTCTCTAGAGGTTTGCTCTCTGATTTAGTGTGGTGGATGAAGAATATGGTGCCGGATAGATTTTGTACAGCACGCAGTTATGAGGGGGTGCTGATAAGTCCTTAGCCCGACCTGCTTCCCAATGTAGGATGGAATTGATAGTGTCTTTGGAAAGAGGGGTCTGTTCATGTGCTGAATTCCAAGTCTTTTCTTGTTACAGAAGCTGAAAGGAAGCTTGTCAGGCGATGCGTGTGATTTCAACAACATGGAGATGCGAGCTATCATCAAGTTTTTTTTCCTGCAAGGCAAGGCACCAAAGGAAATTCACACCATTCTGAAAGAAACATTAGGGGAACATGCACCATCGTATGCCACCGTCAAAAACCGGGTGGCCCTGTTTAAACGTGGTGATTTTTCCACCTGTGATGCGTCTCGTCCTGGACGACCCAAAACAGTGACCACCCCGGAGATTATTGATCAAATTCACAAGCTAATCTTGGAAGACCGCCGGATTTCTGCTAAATCAATAGCTGAGCAACTGGGCATCTCACGTGAGCGGGTTGCATCCATCATCCACGACGATTTGGACATGCGGAAGCTCTCTGAGAAGTGGGTATACACCAGCGTGGGACATACTGAAGATATTACCATGTAATTAAAACCAGCTTATACTGAGAAGAGAGCATTTGACACATTTTAATCACAATAATTGTGCTACAAATGAGAATTTACAGTGATGTGAATTGTAGGTCACAACAGTTTTTCAGAATATGAACAATTCAAGCATCAGGTCGCTTAAATGTTGAAGTTGCTACACTTCACAGGTAAGCTTTCCGTGTTGTGTCCGATGTTAATTGGTGTTCTGTTTAGTTTAAATGGAACATATTTTATTGCCTGCGTGTCGGTTGTCCAGATACTGTATGAAATGTATGAAGTTAAGTAGCAAAGTGCCAGTTCACCTGTCACTGTAGATTTTAAAGAAAAACAGAATCTAGACATATAATATTGGCTGTTCATGAATTATTGAGAATTGTATTTTGTTGTTTAAAGGTAGTACAGTTAGTGAAATTGGTGTAACGTAGCATGTTCCTTAGAACATAAGGTTTGTTAAATAAAGTTGAATGTACTGTAGATGTAATTACATAAGGTATTCAAACAGGCTTCTGTTATGTTGATGCGTATATTGCCTTGCTGAATGATTCTCTTGTGTTCCACCTGCACCGTATGGTCATAATACAACAGCACATGGGCCACTTATCCTCTGGTGTCACAACAGGAGCCACATATACATGGGCATCACCACAATATCTATGTTCCATGCTCAGTAAAATGGAATTTAATGTGCCTATTAAATGTTGCATAAGTTGTAATGACATCTCATTTAATTTTAATTGTGTAACGGTTGTTACGTACGGAACATCTCCCAAACCAGCATGTGCATTGAAACTCGCTTAAGACATTCTTGGCTAAGCACTTTTCTCACCAAACACATCAGCTTGAAAAAGCACCAAAATTCTGACACATATTAGTGGAGTGCTGCATTTTTGAGATCAGAATGTTATAAATTCCATTGTGGAATGAGATGTGTATTAGTCTAATTTGTTTATGTACTGAAAGCATAAGAATTGTGTCGTGTATTGATATTAATTTGTGTTTATAATTATAAAACAGAGGATTGAGACCATCAAAGTAGGAACAGATGTGAGCATTCATAATCAAGAGGATGTCATTGGAAACTAACGAAGTTTGTGTGACACAAGAATGTGAACCAGAGGTGAGCCACATTTTGAGATGACTTTTGTGGTGGTGGTGGTGGTTGATGTATATTTTTATGTCTGGTTTTGCACACATGGAACTACTGAGATTGGTTAATTTGCAGTCCTGTTTGTCTGGAGCTTTGGATCTGTTACGATGTTAAGAGCTGATGCATCGTCCTATTATCATAGTATTTGTAAGTGCACACGGCTGAAAACTTTTGAGAGCACAATGCCAGCTGTGAATTTTATAGTTCACACATTGAAACTAAAATATTAGCCATGAATGTTACTTTCAAATGAGCTGAGAGGATAATTATTGTAGTTGCAACTCACAGCCAAAGCAGAGAACAATAATGGCAGTCCTGCTGACATGTTCTTGCAGTTGTATAGCAGATTAGGTCTCATATTCTATTTAAAAATTTGTCAGGTATTAACAAATGATGCTGGAGGTCGTGATACCCATTGTAAGTTAATTTCTGTACTGCATCCAGTATTTTGTAT
>Ga0123352_10019961_pt1 | contig 10679 bp, 4 predicted proteins | sample TergutLab28metaG_FD_89700 | JGI IMG/M metagenome (GOLD analysis project Ga0123352, IMG submission 89700) | Labiotermes labralis P1 segment gut microbial communities from Petit-Saut dam, French Guiana - Lab288 P1 | ecosystem: Host-associated > Arthropoda: Insects > Digestive system > Gut ... | reverse complement strand
TGACAAGTGTATTGTCTCTTCTTATCACTGCCAAAATCCAAAATCAGTGTCACGTTAATGTCATCCGATGCAATTTTCAACAGAACAGTATTGTTGTAATATATCTGAAATGTGCCAATTTCCTCCAACACAATTTTTGAAACATTCTTAACACGGTGAAGGGAGTAAAAACTTACGTTATTAGGTGTTTTGGACAGCAGAAGGGCTTTGACGTTGCTGTCGCGAAAGAGATTTGAATGAGATGCAGGTTGAGAAGAAAGTTGATGAAATGGCGGCAAATGTCGACACAATGGTTCGCTGTTGTTTTTCATTGTTGGTTTGCAGTAGCGAGTCTGCGCACTTCGTAATACGTCTGAGATGTTAACGATGGGTGAAGCTACTTCCAGAAACAAAGGACTGCTGGTGATGGCCGGAGTTATGCTGTAGTTGCTGTTCATTGCCTTCGCCCACTCCGCTGACACCCCTGTCTCTTCTATGACGGCAGCTCGCGGTGTCACTATTAAGGAACTGGGCGGAAGGTTTTCTGGAATTAAACAAAGGATAGTTGCAGGTTACGTAACATTAGAGAAGTCCGGTTAGATTAGTTAGTATAGCGACTGGGCTACGGTTTGTAAGATTTGAACAGCCGATGTATCGTGATTCGATACCCGGCAGTAGCAAGATATTTTTAAAGCCTTCAGACCGGCTGTGTGGCACACCCAGAATTCTATTCAATGGATACCTTGAGATAGAGTAAAAAGCGGCCGGGACGTGATGCTGTCACATGTTCTCAGTAGAGAGATGAAAAATGAGTGGAGTTATTTCTCCGTATGTGTCCACACACACTGAGGGACAACTTTAAATTTACCCTCTTTTAGTGTGAAAATAAATTATTATATGATCATACGCTTATAGATTATCACCTTATTTATCTTGCACCACCTCTGAAACCTTCACCAAATGTAGTATTCACATCATCGTATGAGTACCGTAACTTTCATTTTCCTATCATCAGTAACGATAAAATGACAGCCGCGTGAACGTTTAGGTTTTTAGGTAGGAGTGACGCCAAGCACTCTTAATATTGCATTCTTAATGTGATCATTCTGAGTACAATCAACTTTTGTAATTGTAAATACTTTGTGGAATATAAAATACGGATGGCGCATAATGTGGGGTAGAAAATGTTGTCTGCCTTGCCGGGAATCGAACCAGAATCATTACATATTCCAGTTCGTAACTTCGTCAGTACATTGACCCAACAATACCAGTTTTGTATGACTAAGTGTGATAATAATATGGGTTCAAAACCTAAGAAAAGAAAGCCTTCATTCCACGGCAGGCGCGTCCAGTTCAAAACAGACTGCGGTCTATGCCCAGTACCAAACGCTTGGACCGCTTCATACACATAAAGTCACATTCCCTCTTAATTTATCATTTGTTAATTTGTTAACGTAGAGAATCACAAGGCTGTAAAATATTCCCTCTATTTAACTGTGCAGGATTTCTTAGGTGTATTATACACGCGGTGGTGCAGTTGGTTGAAGCATTGCGCTGTAATCCGTGAGGTCGTGGGTTAGATTCCCGATAGTGTCATTGGAATTTTTCATAGACATAATCCTTCTGACAGCACTATGGGCTTGGGGTCGATACAGCCTCTAAGCGAAATGAGTACCAGGAATATTTCCTGAGGGGCAAAGGTGGAAGGTGCTTACGGCTGACAACCTTACTACCTTCCTGTGCCGATTGTTTTGAAATCTGGGAGCCTGAACCCAATAGAACCCTCATGGCCTGTCCAGGCCTCTAATGGGATTTCTTTACATTTAGTATGGGAAAAAATTGCTTATAATTACAGTGAAATATTTTACATGTTAAAACGTGTGTGGGCCACATTATAAAACTCTGCGAACCACATGTTTGACAACGCTGTTCTATGGGAAGGGACGACAGTGTACACATACCGAGAGATGAGAATTCTCGAGGCATGTCCAACAGCACGAACAGCCACTGTAGTCCGGCATTCACACTGTAATAGTGAGCAGCTTGCATAGTATGCAGAATTCCTTCCCTCGAGCCAAAGACTACTGCAACACTTCCTGTTTCCCATGACTCTGACGTCTGAAAGGCCGTCACCCAGGTCCTAAGCAGCAGAAAAACCGCTTTATTTGTTGGGTTAAGAACCTTTCTAATTGGTTTATGTTTCTGCACTCAATTTTTGTCTCATATAAGAGCTAGTTAACTGCTAGTTACTCTATAGTGTGGATTCAAAAGGGAGATTGAAGGTGCTCTGTATCCAAGTGGGAAAATACGCATAGTGTTATATATTATATACATTGTATAAAATTAAAAAATATACAATTCCCGTGGAGTTTGATTGTGTCCTCCATTACTACTATCAATCAGCTACTGCACTCTAATTTACCACAAGCCTCACAATTATAAAGCCAGACACCACATTCTTTACAGCAGACTCGTCAGGGTTTCCTCAGGCACTAACAGTGTATTTGTGATACTGACGGTAATGATGTAATCCATGTTGAATTGCAGAACGACGAACTGGATTTCAGATAATCTTACTTAGCAACTCTGGTTTATTCTTTCCATGATACCAAAATGTGATTTTATGTGTAGGTATGCCTTAGCTGATTACGCATCTCATTACCCAGTGTATTTAAACCTTTGGTCTGGCAATTACGTTGCATGTCCACGCACGTAGGTGACCACTCAACCGCCGTATGTTCGAACAGCTGGCATAGCAGACTGCACACATGCCTAGGTCATAGTTCAATTCAAATTTAGGTTATACCCTACAACAAGTCATGTGGTCTGGCCTCGGCACTACTTCCCATGTGGAATGATTCAGATTAGATAATCCCTTTTTACACTTCCATGATGAACTTCGATACATATTCCAGTAACGGGCATACGTCAATGTAGTTAGTACAAAACTGTACTATATCGTTACCCAGTGCATCTGGGTCGACTGCACTCCGGTCCTCCTCCCGCTACACTACAACTGGCGTAGGAAGGGCCACAGAGGTTTCCTCTACCCGACTGTAAAAGGGGGCGCGCGCACGCTACCAAACTGTACGGTGGCTTTTTTTTAATTACAAAATTTGAGGGCTTTTGCACATTTTATGACTACAAGACTGTACGGGGGCACACTACCAACCTGCACGGAGGCTTTTTTTTCCCCAATTTTTGGGGCCTTCACCCATTTCTTGACTACCCGACTGCACGGGTGCGACCACCCTGATGATGGCAGCTTTTTTTCTCAGTCGAAAACCGATCCTTTTCGATAATATTATTATGCACTTATTACACTCTTGCACTCACTGCGACTTAGACCACTCTTACTCCATACTACAATGTCACGTGATAGTCACGTGATATTCATTTTACGTAGGGAGGGCGATGGAGGTACTGCTACCAAACTGTACGGGGCATCTACCCTGAAGATGGCAGCAAAAAATCTAGTCGACAATCGATCCTTTTTAATAATGTGGGCCAAACCCACCCGGGTACTACAAATGCATGAATAGCTTGACCAGGCCTACACATATTTCAGTAGCGTGAACTGACAATAATTACAGCATAACAAATTGTGTTCCAACCAGAGTTCCGCGCAATATCGTTAGGGATTTCGCAATGAATCCTGAAATAAATATATAAAATTTTTGAAATGCTGTGTAAAATTCCAAATATCATACGAAATATCGGTGCAACATTCTCCGACAATTTTTAACACTGGGGTAATCTCCATGTGCTACCAGCTGTCTTTGTTTTTGTTTAAATCAGTTCGTATTTTGTCTGTGTTCGTTTTGTATCCTTTCAGACCCACCTCACCGGTGGCGACAGAATGGCGAGCCAAGTGCCTCTAAGAGAAAAATAGCAGCTTTGCTCTTTACAAATAAAATTTCTTGACCTTCACTTAATAGCAGTTGAACTGCGTACCTCTCTATCATTCTTTCTGGCTTGTAAAAGTTTTTATTGTTAGGGACTCTCGGGATATGAAAATTATTTCAGGAGTTTTCCATACAAAAAAAAATAATTGAGAAACACTGGCATAAGATGTTTTATAATAAAGCAACCTCGAAGTAATAGCCTGCAAAGTTTTTGACTGAATTAACTGGTTCAGGATAGGGTAAAGTGTCTGACAAAAAAAAACCACAAATTCTCAATTCGAAAAACGTTAAAATTTGTCCATTTGCTTAGCTAACACCGCCCTATGAAGATATGTGGATGAATGGAAGTATGGCTCCACACTTTCATAACCTATGTATTAGATGAAAGTGGGTGGTTAGACTCAGGCTGAGGCCACTTTATTCCCTTGCTAAGAGCCTCCGATACACAGTGAATAGGAGTCTGGTTGCGTTCCAGAAAGAGTCCTGGACGTTACGCAGAAGACTAAAAAGTCCTGATCGTACCGTGATCCGAACCTCGGATCGTCCACCCCGTAGTCTGATATCTATACCGACTACGTTATCTCGGTTCCAATAATAAAAATAAGAACAGTAATACCACCATCAACAATAACGTAACTTTCTCATTGTTTGGAGCATACTTACGAGTTTTTTGTGTCAGTTATTACTGCAAGATGGCGGATGCAGATGCCCTGTCTGCTGGCCACCTGCCCGAAAGTTGTAATTATCTCACCGGAAGGCGCGAGTGTTATAGAGATATTGGTCCATTTGAGGGCCAACAAGAGGGTGACTGTGAGGGTAGCCACCACTACATGGTGCTCGGATCTTGTCGTGAATATGGGCAGGTGTGACGTGGCTACCAGATCTTTCACCTGACTTGCAATGCTCGGCGTTGTCACAAAACCTGCACAGTAATTGATATGAACACAATAGTTGTGTCGTTTTTGTTCTTATATATTCTTATATATTCCACCTACTATAATATTAAAATACTCTGACCTATTCCTACAGACTTTGTGTATGGCTTCTTCATGGTTTTAGTGCATCTCTAACAGCTCGACAAAGTTGCTTCACGTTTGTAGCAATCGATATCGAATCAACGTTCACATCTTTTCCATTTTCGGAGGAGATTTAAGTTTTCGAATAAGTTACAGTGCGAATAAGAAGACAATATGCACATTTTCTTCGTGCCAAAGCATAATGCCATTTACGCTGCATTGGCATATACGAATTGGCAGGACGCAATACCTCAAATTTCTTCAACCGTATTCAGAAACAATGTGAAACGGCGACGCTATTCAAAATTTCTTTATCCCAAAAAGGTAGAAAAAATTTGAAGTCCATGTACATGCCATAAATGTATAAGGGGATTAGAGTAAAAATCCACTCATTCTTAAACGCGGCACTAGAAGGAGGCGAGTGGTCAGCCTCACGCTCCGGTCGCTCTAATATGACTATGGATGGACCATAGAAAGGGTCTGGACTTTGGGAAAAGATATAAATCTTTCTCCCCTGCCGGAATGCGAAGCCCGGAATATCCATCCTGTAGCCTGGTTTCTACACCTATTACACTACCCCCACTCCTTTCATTGTCCCAAACCACAGTTAAAGAGTTAATACTCCACTACAGTCAGGATGTCATTCTAGGTCCGGGTAATTGCTAACCTGATTTAGCTCATTTATTAATTTGGGGTCAGAAATTGTAAATAGATTACATATTTTCCAGTTCATCATTCCGTCCTGATTTGTGTCTTTTAAGTTATGCTCAGTTTAGTCTCTTTTTTCTTTAATAAGTTTCCGGAGAAACATTCCGTCTCCACGTGAAATTTGCCGAAACTTTGAGGGAGCATTTTCCTCCGGAATGTTGGTAATCACCTACGAGAGAGTGGAATCTGGACTTCACCGCATAAGGAACTCAAATCGTATCGTTTACTTCACTGCTGATATTGAAGTGACGTCGTTAGCCCCTACATATCTTTGAAAGAATAAATGTTACACCTAACACTGACCTAATGTATAGGCGTTGTAGCATTTATGTTCTTGCAGTCCCTTCTGAAATGCTTTCCGGGCCAACTGAGGATCGGAGCAGGCGTCGTACAGACGTAAGTCTGAAACATTTCACAAAATTCACATTTCTTGCTTGCTACATTTTATTGAAATCAGTTGGTCCCAGCGTTCCGGTAGCTAGAGGGCCGCAGCTTTAAGCTGAATAATATTCTTCTACTAATGCAAGTGTGTTCAATACTTAGACCATTAGACCTAATGATTCAGGACAGACGTGAAGCTACGCAGTTACCATCAGTGTTTTCGTGTGGAGTGGAGAAGAGGACATTATTGTTTGTCGGGAAGACAATTAAACTGGTGTACTAGTCATTGTATTAATTCTTCTTCCTCCTCTTCTCCTTCTTCTCATTATTATTATGTTTCATTTAAATTACTTCTTATTTAGTAGCACTTACCCAGCGTGACACCTGGTACGAAATTTTGCCTGTTTAGTTCCTTCACTGCCCACATAGCTGACAGCATCTGATGTACCCCTCTGTTTACCAGGGTAGAACAATTTGGTTCTTTGTGGATGTCAAATAGACCTGAAATATGAGGAATAGTACATAAACATTTTCTACTGCATTCTTCTTCAAGACTGAGGCAGAAAATTGCTCCGAATCAGTCGACGTGAAGTCATACCCCTGAGTACGAGAAATTCATAATAAACGTCACTGCGAGAGCCTCTGGTCTCTCAAACGGATTTCTGTTCGAGACAATATATATACTGCTCCAAGTTTGGTCAGGAATCTTTCAAGTAAAAAAAAAGACTTCTTTATGCCGTGAAAATAAACTAACCCAGGACAGCCTCCTACCAAATCCTTATCAGTTCAACACTTATATTCTTAACGTCACATTCGATGCTGCATAAGCTATGGAGATTAAATAACTTTCCTGGTTGATGTCAGACGTAATCAGCAATGATGCTGAAATGTTGAGATGAAAGATGGCAGAAAATTTACACGAAAAAAAGTAAACTTCAGAACCAAACGCTGTGTGTTGCACTTATGCAGTGGCTGTCGTCAACTGAAGAAAACATTTATATTACTGAACCTGCAGCAGAAAATTAATTATCTTAAGTAGGCATTCAAATACGAAGCTGGCAAGACGTGGACTCAGGTCTGTTAGAGGGATACGCTGTACACACCAAAGTCTGAACGATGTAAAATAAACAAAACTAGCAACAGAAATATAATATCGCAATACTACGATATGATTGGAAGCCAACAACAATTCGGGCGCACTCTTCAGCTACTTCGATGTACAACTTAGACGATCCGATAGCAACATACGCACGGTGCTTCGAAAAACAATATTTTGTACTCGAGTGTGTACAGTGTTCTATTTTATGCAATATTTTTAGTATTTCATACCTTCAAACTGTGTACTACAGGCGTTCTACACCTTTTATACACTTCTATATGTATGTATGTATGCACACACACACACACACACACACACACAGTTGGGGAGTAGTATTTCATTACCCTGGGTAATCTATTTACTTATATATGTTTTAAATTATATATATATTTTATAGTAAAGGTTGAGATCTGTAACTTTTTCACCCAGCTGGAGATAACCCCCATTTTGTGTCTTGTAGTTCAGGCCTGATGATGGCTATCCTTTTATAGCCGAAACATATAGCGTTGACATTGATGATTATATGTTCTGTTGACTGACTGAAGCATTTGCTACAGTTTTTGAAGCTGCAGCCCTTACAAAATATTTCTGAACCCATAATTAAGGTAAACATTTCTGATATAAACAACCCGATTAATATGTTAAGAGGTATAATTCTAATAATTCGACGCTCGATAACAGTTTCTGAAGCCGTTATGTCAATAGTTGATTCATATACACTATAATAACTGACACAATTCGAAAGAGTCTGCAAGAGTTTTCAGTTGCTCACCATTACTGTCAGTCTCAACTGGCAAACTCAGGTGTGTAAAGTTAGTTTGGCTGTTCGTTCAGTAAAAGGTGTTACTTTCCGTTTTAGAAAGAGTTTACACAAGATTCACTCACCTAAAATAGTGGCATTACACGGAATAGTAAATGACGTATTTGACACATCACACAAATCTTTTTCAGCCCACAAACGTCCAGGAATAATCTCCAAGCACATTAGAAATACGAACAGTTTTCCAACCTCCATGAGTTCTGTACTGGAATGTAAAATTTACATTATAGAATTTTTGATTAATATTATATTTTTTCTTACATATAAAGCTTGTTACTTCTTAACACAACATATATATATATATATATATATATATATTTATAATATCAACATGCTGTATGATAATTTTAAAACACGAAATAAAGGAAACTGAGAATTGAGACTAAATTAAAACTGCAGTGCTCCTGAAAGTAGATATTTTGTCACTACGCCTTCCGCAAAAAATAAGCATCGAACTCCTATTTTCTACTCCTTTAGCTCGCTGTCTAGCTAGTACATTGAGAAATCGGATTGTTTCAACTGCAACTGACTTATCTTGATGTCTTCGATTTTACTAACAGGTCTGTTGCTGGTATCTTCACTAATCGGAAAACAGTACTTCGCTTCTCATTAATTAGCCTCTATGTCTTCAAAACAACCTTGCAAATAATGACTCACGGTACATCGTCGTCACTACAAAAATATTTTGCGTAATGACCACTGCATTTTTATCTTCCCCATATGAATGTCCTCGTATGGATTTTCAAAGGCCTTAGCCACAAGAAAATTCGTACTTTACGCCAAATTTCCAAAGTCTTCCATGTTGAAATAGCACATGGCAAAAATGGAAGAAGCGTTAAACTTTGAAATGTTTTATATTCATTATATATTATTATTATAATAATATTTACCATATATTTCAAGAAATTTGGTAAAATCTTGCTTATGGAGAATAAAAATCTCTGAAAGATTTCTAGGTTACGTAACTGCAAACTTTATTTACAGATAGCATACATATATATGTAGGTCCATTCGACAAGAAGACCTAGAATCTAACTTATTCCCTGTGGCACAACTGCCCAAAACGGCCCAGGTCCTCCTCATTCTTGAGGTTTCATGACCACACACAACAACACACTACAATCGGTAGGACTTCTCTGGACAAATGATCAGCCCATTGCAGAGACCTCTACCTGACAAAACCCGACAGTCGCAAGAGACAAAAACTCATGCCCGCGAAGGTTTCAAACCCACAATCCCTGAAAGCGAGCGGCCGCAGACCCACGCCTTAGACCGCGCGGTCACTGGGACCGGCAAAGTCTCAGTTTGTCAGTTTGTGATTACATTAACTCTAGAGAGCATGTCTAGAACCTCACATGTTTTTCCTTAGAACGACTTCAAATTCTTAAATCTAGTCCACAGCCAAATGAATTAAATGTACAGTAACTGGACCTTTGTTGTTTATTGTCCTTCTTACACAACAAAGTGATGTGAAGCTAAGGTATATACATTTAATGTAGCTACATGTTTCAACCCCTTGGGATCATCCTCAGGCTTATAAAAATATGAATCATACAAGGTACTGCCGAAGTAGGTGCCTACGGGATCCCGTGGTATTACAGTGCGTTAGTTATAAAATATATGTTAAAATTTTTAAAATACAGGTGAAGAACATACAATCGTGGTGATCACGCACTGTAATACTACGGGAACCCGTAGGCACCTACTTCAGCAGTACCTTGTATGATTCATATTTTTATAAGCCTGAGGATGACCCCCAAGGGGTTGAAACATGTAACTACATTAATTGTATATACCTTAGCTTCACATCACTTTGTTGTGTAAGACGGACAATAAACAACATTGTTACTTTAGCACAACGGGATGGAAAACCCAAAATTTAGAACTGGACCTTTGCCCAGAAGTAATTGTTCCACATCAATATACACGTCTTTAGGCAAATTTCTCATACGCGAATATTTTTTAATTAAGCTGTTCTTGCTGAGCACCGAAGTTTATATATCGCCAGATGGTATAGGAAGATAACGGTGTTTGGGTAATTTCGGATTCGGTTCATGTCGCACTTAAAATTACTGTCTTGTAACTTATTTGGCTGGTCTTCAATTTACCACCAGTCAGATTCAATAAATCAATCCAACTGTACTTGTTTATTAGATGTGCAGTACATAAACACGAGGAAAAATCATGGTCCAGAACAGCAAAAAGAAATTCTCCTATTTAAATTTCGGACAAATTGGCATTACTTATGGACAGATATTTTGGTTTCCCTCAGTCTACTTCGATATAAATAGTGATATAGACTTTAAATAAACAAAAACCCTGACGTAAGTATCCTTTTGCACATAGCACAACTTACGACTTTTATTCCGAAATATAGACTCTGAATATAAAATATTGTGTTAATATTACACGAGTCTAATCCTTCTGCTAGAATACGACGAAGTGGCTCCTTACAAATCCCTACCTACTCATTTTTAATCATCCTTTCATCCTATCTGTTCCTATACAATCTCAGTAGTTGAAACACAGTTATTAAGGACGATCATCAGCCAATCGATGACTATATCATGCGGTATTTAAGGTTACGCAGTGCAGATCAGCGTCTTACGAAACGTTACGTAATGTAAGACGTTTCTCCGAAACTTTGGTAAATTCTACTAAATTACAAAGCGTAATACTCCACAAGACATAAATATTTAGAAGCTCACACACACACACACACACACACACACACACACACACACACACACACACACCACACGCACACACAC
>Ga0123352_10019959_pt1 | contig 10680 bp, 9 predicted proteins | sample TergutLab28metaG_FD_89700 | JGI IMG/M metagenome (GOLD analysis project Ga0123352, IMG submission 89700) | Labiotermes labralis P1 segment gut microbial communities from Petit-Saut dam, French Guiana - Lab288 P1 | ecosystem: Host-associated > Arthropoda: Insects > Digestive system > Gut ... | reverse complement strand
TTTTTGTTTTTTCAAAAAAGTCTTTTTTTTTTTAATAAATAATTTTTGTTTTTTTCCCCCCAATTTTTCCTTCCTCTCTTTCCCCGGTTTTTAAAACTTTTTTTGAAAAATTTTTTTTTTTTTTGGGGGGGGGGGGGGTTCTGCGCCTGGTATTGGTTGAATGTTCTCATTCTAGAGGAACACACTGCCTTCATTATTCCAAGTGACTTAATTGGGTCCACGTGGACGCTCTGTAACCACATTTCTTCCTTCACGTTTAACAACCACGTGAGCCTAATTCAGTCATTATGAAAGATGGTCAGAATGTTCCTCTCAACTGCCAGAACATTTACCCACTAAAACGACCACAGCCCCAAAGAAGAACATTCCATACTTCGTTCATTTTTCACACAAAGCCCTTTTCTGGCGCGTTCGCCAAATTGCGAAAAGCAACTATCAGCTGCGTCGTGTCTATGTCTATCTGTCCTGTCACATGAAACAACTCGGCTCCCACTGGATGGATTTTCATCAAATTTTACATCTGAGTATTTTTCCAATATCTGTCGAGTTATCTGTCATGTTTCATTAAAATCTGATAAGAAAAACGGGTACTTTACACACACTTTCTTAGAACGTTAAATGTTTCAGACAGCAGTTGAAGAGGAAATCCAAACACACATTTTGTGTTCAGTAACTTTTTTCCCGAAAATTGTGCCGTTTATGAGATAATGTGGAAAAATAATGTACAGCCGGACAGGCTACAGATGACAATACAACACGACACGTGCGCATTGTATGTTGGATAACTCAGGCCACAGACACACACTCAGAATGTGTTAATACTTACTGCTTTTCCCGCCAACAATGGTTACGCGAACGAGCCTGAATGTTATGTTTATACTACGTTACCCGATTGTCAATGCCTGCCAAAGCCGATCTCCTACTTTATTCAGTGAAATTATCTAACTCACAGAATATGTATTATTCTCCAGCAGTAATTCCGCGCACAGGATTTCCAGAAATTCTTCAGTTATAACAAAATCTCAATGACAGCAGAGATGAACACTGCAAGGTTAGCAAACCCGTTAACATCTGCGCTTAATCCAATGCAATCTACTAGTAACATTTTATTACTTGACCTTCAGTGATCGCTTACAATGTCGTTTCTACGTTCAGCCACCGTCTCTACTCAGACTGCTGTTTTTGAATTCTAGTACTTTCTCCGGACACATTATTTCAGCCGTTCCAATTAAACACGCTCAAATAAACTGCCCTACTGTCAAAATTCTTTACATGGTTGCAATTAGACTGGCCAATATAAAACCTCCTTCCACTGTTCATTCATTTGACTGATTACTTTCCTCCAGGAATTCTTGTTCGTTTTTACACGCTGCTTTAATTCGTGCAATTTATCAATAACACATCTTTCAGTAAACATGTCACACTTTCCTTTGTGGCGTGTTTCATAATGACGCTTAACGCTGAAGTCTACTCTTTGCTACCACTGACCGTCTTCTCACACATTGGACACAAGACAATGATTTTTATTTCTGAACACAAATGTTTCTCATCCCATTTTAGGTGACATGTGCGACCCTCACCTTCTACTGCGCTACAGCTACAGCACGGGGTTTAGGGAATGCACCTGAAATATGACCGACACTTGCAGCACTGTATATTACCCCACTGGCGCCCACCGTGTTACTGCATGTACAACCAAATTTAACATTCAAAAGTTCTACACTTCTGCCTGTAGAGTGCACTTCTGCGTTTTGTATGGATGTAGTGCAAGCACAGATTATTGCGCCATACATTCAGTTCCTGTCACTTAGACGCAGTGTTTACTAAGCAGTACGACCAGATCTTTAAGTATAATTCGGACTGAGTATCATATTTAAAGGGTTAAGTTTATTCGTCAGAATGTACCTTCCAGATTATGCCTCCTTTTAAATAAATGCTACTTACTGGTCAACAAACTCGCATGTCATATCCGGGTATCTAAGATTTACTGTTCTCTTTCACAGCCCTGTCACACTGTATGAGTCAAAGGTACGACAATTCGTGCCAGCTGCCCAGTACACAGTAACTACTATGAATACAAACTTCATTTCACCATAAACCACAACAGCACAGCATTTTTACCATTCAAATCCACCTAACAGCACAAACCACAGATCGTGATTCAGAAATCGCCTTATTAGTAATTATATATATTTGGAGCGTAAAAGATATCTGAAGAGAATATAATGGTTTTACTGCATGGACTTCAAAAGGAGAACGAGGCTTTAGCATATATCACAAATAAAATTTTGGGGAAATATACAGGCCCTACTTTCTCCTTATTTACACGTAACATGATGTTAGGAAAGTTGCAAATGTTATTTCGTGTTTGTGTGTGTGTGTAAGAGAGTGGTGAGAGAGAGAGAGAGAGAGAGAGAGAGACAGACAGACAGACAGACAGACAGAGACAGAAAGCACATGTGAACGCGCGCGCTCATGTACAAACACTCCCCGACTTCGGCAATTTCAGGTTCCGCCATTTCAAATATACGGAAATTTTTAAAAAGTATAGATTTTAAAAGACAAAGTATTTTAAGCGCGCGACGAATTTTCATTGATGGAATTAAAAGCGCAATGACATAAAGGTGGTGGGAAAACACTGCTAGGGTGATGACACAGGAAGTGGGGCGGTCATGTGGCGGCCGATCATGGTCCAGTGTATTGAGTTTGGATTTCAAGCGGACCCCTTTGTACATATAAATATACGTTTGACATACGTATACTCAGTTCCGCGTTGCACAAAACTAGACATGCGCCGTTATTTCCAGACGTAACTACTGCCTAAGTCGGGGAGTGTCTGCTGAATATTATTTGAGCGCGCGCCAAAGTGTGTCACTACAAATATCATTGCTATATCCTATGATGAGCAGAGATAAAACACAACTTTACGGCTAATGTTAAAATATAAAGCCATTCATTACATCATTACAAACAAACGCCATGCAACAACACACAGCCATCAATGTTAATGTTCCAAACACTTGAAAACTATGGGTTGCAAACTTTCCTCTTCATCACAATGTCCAGAAAAATGTTAGGAACCAAAATGGGAAATGAGAAATGACAGCCTGGCGATTAAACACAGGGAAATTTCTCTTCACCAGGAACTCGAAAATAGTCCGAATTTTAACCGAAAATAATGTTTACCTATACTAACACATAACAACGTAAAAACTGCAGTTATTGAACACATTGGGCCATTATACGAAGACAGTCATTACTACCAGTTAAATAGCTAAAATATCAGTAATTTTTGTGAAGGGGCACGATAGGCAATGACACACGTTTCTAAATAATTCGGCAAAATTAACGAAACTGACGGTTACGTTTGCATAAATTATAACCCTTTAAAAATATCTAACTTCAAGATGCGAAGCCTTCCTTGAAAAGTTAATCAGCTGGCCAAGAAATAGCCTGCCTCTAAGTTTCAGTTCACAGAAACAATTACTCGATTCACACCGTGCCGGTCCAACCCTGCCCCCACATTTACGCCTGCATTTAGTATCTGAGTATCGCTTTAGATATTACCCATTCATGTCCCTGCTTGACCCATGCAATATTTTACTTTGACGTTTCCTGTCCATATTTGTATATAAACTTCCCACTTATCTCATCCTCCATGATGGAACTTCCCAAACATTATTAGATTTACAGCATACGTTATGACGTTCTCATTACGATAGTTCCTTTGTCCTCCTCCTTCTGTCTCTCCGAATGACGATAAAAACATTTTACTCCGCACTTCATTCTCAAAACATTTTTAATCTGTAGCTTTTTTTCTCAAAATGAAAAACTTGGTTTCACATTAATACAACAGAATCTATTTTCTAATGACAAACAAACAGGCAATTTGGAATGGGCCTCGCTCATCCAAAACTACAAGGGCTTTTATCTCACCACTTGGTCCCGTTCCTGCTGTGGACACACTCCTTGGCCAATACGCTATAAAGAAGAGAGAAGGATCTGAAGAAACTTTAAGACAGATCGTAAACTATATTCTTCAACACTACTTCCACATGCCTGTGGGTTGAGGACGGTGGAGAAGGAAGTGAATACAAAATTCAACAACTGATAATCCAAAACAAGAAGAGCAGCTGTAGTATCCAATTTTCAGGTACAAAGTAACAAAAAGCTTTGTTCTTCACACTTTAAGCACCTTCCCTCCATCTTAGTGACTCAGATATAGTGTATATATACCCATACAGTTAGTAGAAGTCTTTCCGATGACAGCACGTAATTCAACATAACCACACAATTGCAACAATGCGTCGGATGCTTAGGTTAGAATGGTTAATAACAATTGCCAACAGAAAATTATTTATCTGAGCCTCCCACAAGCACAATACCGTCTACCATACACAGAATTCATATATAATTTCAGAAAAAAAGTACCATACATTAATTTCGGACATTCAGCAATGCACACATTGCCGACTGCTTTGTAACAGCTACCTTGCAGAACATTTAGCAATAGCTGAAGGTTATGAACTGTACTACACACATTATCAATACTTTAGTGTACCTCTGCTGGGGCAATGCACATTCTTACATTTTTAAGAGAAGCTGAGAAGTAGATTTTCCCACATCAGTACGCACTGGCGAATTTACTTTACCTTGGAGTGGGAAGTTATGTCCAATCCTTGCTATGGAAAAAGAACACAGAAGGAAGAGAAAGAAAGAGAAAGAATAAAGAAGGCGGAGGAGTTTTATAACCGCATTCTTTGCAATGGTGTGTAACATGCTAGCTTTGATGTTCATTTTGTTCTGATAAAACCAAATCCTGTACACAATATGTCAACGAAACAGGCTTACATTAATCAGGCAATCGAAGGAATGGGATATTGTGTACCGCAAAATATATTCAGATTATATATTCAAGCATTACGGGGTAACAATGCAATTAGTGATCAGCTGTCACCATATTCCGAAGGGCAGAGTCTTGATCGTCGATGGGGAATTTTATGTTGAACCTGCAGAAATGCTCTTTGATTGAAACCCTTTCTGGCCTAAGATTATGTAAATTTATCTTTCACACTTCTGGTTTACATCGCAGAGCATTTCATTTCTTCACGCGCTCTTGGACTGTTCAGTGTCACCTAAACATAGATTCTCTCGCAAAATCTCGAACACTGCATGTGCAATGAGTCATCACATGAAGCGGACTGAAGCCAAGTGCTAGTCGTTGCGACACTTCCTGTCACACACCTACAATGAGTCTACTTACTTCGTGGCTTTCGGAAGTGCCACAGGGTGTAGTAACAAGACTCCCAAGTTGTTCTTTACAGTTCATTAAATTTAACAGCGGCGTGCTTCCAGAACTGTATTAATGGTTTATGAAATACCCTAATTCAAAACAATTTATTTATGGGCTTATATAAGGTGAAATTTATTACGTGTCAATATGGCAAAAATTGGAATTGCCCGAGAACTTTGAAAGTCTCAGATATTGGATTTTAAAACATCTATGCGAACGCGTTAGGCGTTCATATTTGATCACACACGGACATATGCATGACCTTCAACAAATGTGCAAGAATTATAACATAAAATTTGTATAAAAATCAGTCCAAATATTTTACAGTTTAGAAACCACATTCAAATAGTTTTATTTATCTCGAAATTTGCAACACTGGAGAAATATTTGCACTGGTCATAAAATACGTTTCAGTTTTCTCAGCGACTTCTGTCTGGAACATTTCTAGCCCCAAGAAATATTTACGGCGTTACGCTCCAGCTGCGTACAGACACGAATGTAGGTGCTTATAAAATATTCTGAAGGGTTTTAACCAAAACTGAATCTGCCGAACAACTTACAGTGAACGTTTCCCACATCGAATTAAAAAAAAACGATCGAACGGTTTAGGTTGCTACATTATGGGTCACACGCAGACGTGACATACACTCAAGTATACCTGTACACTCCAAGAAGGCATACGCAAAGGGCTGAAATACCTCCAAGCAGTAGCAAAGTTATGTTTTTTGGCGGCCGGGGCCAGTAATCACAATGGCCACCCCTAGCAGAGATCATGAATTTAAAAAATTACGATCATTTATTAAATGTTCTTTTATTTTGTTGAATAATTTTAAAAGTTTTCGAGCGCATGAAATCCAGTTATCCCATTTAAAATATTCACTTCCTCGTCCATCTTGCCGCCCCCTGCAGTCTGCTGATGGGGACGACCACACTAACAGCCCCCCCCCCACCCACCCACCAGGCTACACCGCTGGTGCTTTGTATTGTTATAACAATGAAACAATTTTCCCCTGGTAAAAAATAATAGAAAACTGCAACAGAAATTCGTGTAGTCCCTACATGGAGTATAACATTCACCCCAATTATTTCCACAAAGCTCATAATTTCTCATCGGCATTACGTGTATTCTTCCATACCGAATTTCAATTAAAAGGAAGAAAATTATATAAAATGCGAATAAACTTCCATTTCCGCCCTGACGCAGAGACTGGCAGTTACAGTACGAACACGCACGGAACTCAACATTGCCTGTCAGCGACCTTGAATACCAAATTTCCCCTCATCGGCCAAGAAATATGGAAATAATGGATGGAAATTTAAGTCGTTGAGTAGCGAACAGCTTTCATTGTGTCTGTGTGCATTAAACTCACAAGTGTGAACCTCCAGTGCCGAATTTCACCTAACTCGGTAAAAGATGGAAATTCATTTTTGCCCTTAAGCACACTATGACAGTTACATGGACTTTCAGGAAACTTCATTACTGCTCAAGGCCATTAGTTTACATCTCTAAAACCGACTGTCACTTCTTCCGAAAATACTAAAATGACTGATATGATGCCGGATTCTGACCGACGAAAGGGTAATGATCCAATGCTTACTATGACTCACGTACCTCCTTCCGTTCTCCTAATCTCCACATACAAGACTGATTACAAGAATAGTCACATATCAACAGGGCGCGTTATGTTATTAGATTAAGTGCTTCGTGGAGCTCGGAATGAGTAATCGCAATGGCCTCCCCATATACAAATTAGGAATTCTAAAAAATCACAACCTTTATGTGATATCCTTTCATTTGTCGTAACGATTTAAAAAACAACTGCGCGCAGAGAGCAGTTTTTTCGGTACCGCGACGGCCGTGCCAGCCGCACGCGCACCGTAGCTACGCCACTGGCCCGCACGCATCGTCTTCGGCACTAACCTGACACGAGTTAGTTAAAAAGACAGGAAATGTAGGCATAACTGTAACATTGAGGCGCGTTCGCGTAACAACTGTTGCCGTGGGAATCCAATAAGAATTTCATAATCTGATTGTGTTTTCCATGAGGACGGACGGACAGACAGACATGACGATGCTAATGGTCGTTTAGCGTTTTTTTTTCGAACGCGCCTAAGAAGGAGAAGAAAGCCTTATTACATCTCGAAACGCCGGAATCGGCCTTCGGCTACCAACTAGCTCCTCCAACCTTAAAACCGGCCGAGGAAGGTGTTATTTAAGTATGGGAAGAATACTGTATGCGGCTCCTTGAAATGTAGCTCGTTAGCGTTCGTTAACCGTCCAATGCAACGTTTGTGAATTATCTAAAAGAATTGTTGTTTACACGTGCAACGTGTATCGAAGTATTCTCTTCAGCAACACAGCAAAGCATGCGAACACCGACAGGCAGTCCCATTACGTTGTTGATGCCAATATACTGCACTAGATTCTCGTTCAGATTGTCACAAAATTTAAACAAGTTTTGTCACACTCCATGGCACTGTTCAGAATTGTGCAAATCTTACAGAATAAACATTAGGGTTTCATCTTATGTGTCATTGGAGAACTTATTATTCACATGCCTACGTTAATTTTGTTAAATTCATCGGTCATGAATAACCTCAAAACTTCACTCCACATAAATTTCATGCATTACTAAATCAAGAATATTTCCCAAACAAGGTGCTGGTATTTTTATATGGCAAGTACTATCCATTGTACAGAAATTAAATTCATATAACCAAAATTACATCAACCAGAATATACACATACGGCGTTAGTAAGTCCCCTACATGTTTCGGCACGTCATTAGTGCCAACAGGGAGTCTTCTCAGTAGCCAAAGTAACACCTTCAAAACGGTCCGTTGCACAATAAGTGGGTGCTAGTGCGTGCGTTAGTGTATGGCTGTTTTTACTCATTTGCCCCTTGAAGATACATTTTAATATTATCCTCCCATATATGACAAGGTCTTCCAAGTGGTCTCTGTCCCTCAGTTGGCCCCACCAAAACCCAGTATGCACCTCAAGTCCCCACCATAAGTGCCACACACCACACCCAACTCATTCTTCTCGGTTCCATCAGCCGCATATCATTATTCTTAGAAGTTTACGTTAAACTAATGAAAAACCTGTAATCAAGTACCTCCCTAATACACATGCGATTAACGACTTGTTAGGCGTAGACATTATTACAGGACAAATCAAATTTTTTAGCATATTTTACGCCACAGTTCGTCACCGATGTTTCATGATTATTGTGATTTAAATTTTTGGAGGATATTTTTAATTAACTGAATTCAATTTCGTGCCAACGCTCCGCTTTTCCCGTTTGTTGTTTGTTAAGGGTGTATTGTCTTGTGGATCAAAACTATTATTATTATTATTATTATAACCACCAACGGAATCTTCTTATTCTTATTCATCATGTAAGTCCGTCCTTCAAAATGTCCCCCCACTGCCAGTTGTACTACATCGGCAAATCCAGTTTGCAATGCATCAGATACTTTCAGAAGGCAAACTACAACACTCAAATTTCATACTATTATTAGTATTTTACTAAACAATGTAGTAATTAAGCATTTAAGTATACTTTTATTTGTTTTGTCCGTGTCTCTTTCATTTGTGCCTCGTTTATTGTCCTTGTTTTGTCTGTACGTTGTGTGCTGTTTTCGTAATTGGCCATTTGGCTGTAGAATCGGCACACCACAGCGATGTCACTACTAAATTTCACCAAAACTGTTATTGATAAACATGTGGGCAGAGAGATAAACATGGCCAACAATATGTTTATTTAAAAAAAGAACTTTGTGCAAAGAACGTAGGAAACATTACTTGCAAGAATACATGTACATACTTCTAACATTTTCAAATTTTAACAATGCAGGTAACACATGGTTTAAGAAGTCTAAGAGAATATTGTACACCTTGACACCACCAGGAGATCGGCCACACAAGTTCCATTACATACTTGTGAGCACAGCTACAGAAACAGAGAGAAGGATATGCGGACAAGGAACAGTTACTGACTCTGACCACAACTTACTGCTTGACTGCACTAGATTGCAAAGAATCATGAAGTTCCAAAAAAGGAATGCCAATATGGGATCTAGAGAAACGAAAGAGAGTGCCAGATACTCTAGAAGAAAAGCTTGGTGCGATCGAATGTGGAAGTGTAGTGGAACAATATCAAGAAGTGTGTTTTAGATGCTATGAGTGATTTGGTTGGAAATGCCGACAGCAAAGCTAGAAAGTCATGAATTACGTAGGATATGACCAATAAAATGGACGAAGGAAATGTAAGAATGTAAACAAAGAAGCAAGAACCACAGAAGAAAAACGAACGAAATATAAAGAGCCACAGACAAGGCTAAGAAGGAATATCTTGACAGCATGTTACGTCAGCATGGAATTTCAAAGAAAGGACGTTATGGTTTAATGTACATGAAGACGAAGGACGTAAGCTGGAAAGACAACCGTGGGATTCAAAACAATGGCACTGAAGAGGCTCAGAAAAACATAATAGAGCATCAGAGACAGTACTAAAAATTTGGGACAATTATATTACAGAGATCTAAGATCGAATTAATCGACCAGAAAACACAGAAGCTAAACCTTAAGAGAATGTAGAGGCAGACAAAAAAGGTCCTTATATTTTGCGAGGTGAAATAGGAAACCTATCAGAAGGTGAGGGATAAGACGGCTAACGGAGATCATGATGAATTCTTGGAAAAAATTTGTCTCAAAATAAAAACAAAACAGATGAACAACGTATATGAAACTGGAGAGTGGCTCATGGATTTCACTGAAATTAAAATGATTGCCTTAAATGCTTAAACAGTTCAAATACTCCACATTCTCTTCTAGCTGTTTTTGATCTGTCATTATCTGGACTGTGGATGGTTGTCGTGACGGTCTCCACTTAGTTCTTCCACATCTATTTCCATTCCATATCATCTGCGATGGTGGCTACAAATTGTAGCTGTGGTGCTCAAAATATTATGAGAATGAACATTGCACATGGATGAAGAATTATGTGCTGGCTTCATAGAATGGCAGAAGATAGTTGATCAAGTAAACTGGACCAAATTAATGCAGATCTTGAAGAAAAGTGGCAATGAAAGGTTGAACAAAAAATTGAGCATACATGGATCAGAGTGTTAAACTAATATTGGACAAAGGGGAGTCACAAAGTGTGAAAACTGGAAGAGAAGTTAGACAAGGGTACTGTTTGTCACCAATTCTATTCAATGTATACAGCGAATACCTAACCAAGGAAGCTCCTGAATGATCTGAAGGATTCAAAGGAGGAGGACAAGTAATTCGCACTGTGAAATATGCAGATAACTTTGAACTGGTGGTTAAGGAAGAAACGTGCAACAGAGGATTGGTTGAGTCTATGGAATGGAAATGG
>Ga0123352_10019958_pt1 | contig 10680 bp, 6 predicted proteins | sample TergutLab28metaG_FD_89700 | JGI IMG/M metagenome (GOLD analysis project Ga0123352, IMG submission 89700) | Labiotermes labralis P1 segment gut microbial communities from Petit-Saut dam, French Guiana - Lab288 P1 | ecosystem: Host-associated > Arthropoda: Insects > Digestive system > Gut ... | reverse complement strand
TGGATTGTTAAAGTTGTTCCCAAATATTTAAACTCTTCCACCCTCTCGAAGGTACTATTATCAATCCTCACACTGTGATTTTGTCCTGCATTCTGATCTCGAGACATGACCATGTACTTAGATATATATATATATATATATATATTCTATTATTGTACGACAAAAGACAAGACCGTCATTTCAAAAAATCATTTAGTGGTGATTATTTTCGAAATTCACCAGGGATATTAAGATGACGTATTTGTATTAGGCGTTATTGTGTAAATATAAACTGAACATACATTACTTTCCAAAGTGTCTGAAAATACCGGCATGAACCTCTATAAAGTGTTTTGTCGGTAGTATAATCAATGATAACCTACACGAGTCGTCGTCGTCATCGTCGTCGTCTGATCTACTGAGAAGATATTCGGACTCCAAGGATTTTCACTGACACAATCTCGTTCTTTTGGAATTTGTCTATTATCTAAATAAAAAAACACGTCCTGAAGCCGACTCTGTTTCCGTCTTCAGGTAAAGAAGCATCTAACTTGGTGTATTCCTTATACAGAGCTATTCCCAGTCACCGCCCAGTGACTGAATTGTTCCATCTAATGGGTCGGCCAGATTAGATGCTTTCCTTGCCTGAAGAAGGATACACAGCCGACTTCCGAAACTTTCGTTTTTTTTTTTACTTTTGACTAAGGACAAAGTCCAAAAGAAGGATGATTGTGTCAGTGAGTCATACACCATCGATAAGTCCTTAATGTTGAATCTAAGTATTGCATAAACGTACAATACGGATCAAATGAAAATGTATCCAGCTGCTGAAAATGCATAACATTCAATGAAAAATCTGCTATTTATACAGACCTACGAAATATACATAGCTCATGTCATTGTTACCTCGGCAGTTTATAGTCCAACACAATCCACCCCTTCTTACCCCAAGTCTACCCTTACCAACTCTAACTTTATATGGCCAAAATTCCATCCCCCCCCCCTTTCCTGAACACACGTATGCCGCCTTTAAACTACAGCCATATACATTTTCTTAATGTACCCAGTATTCAACATTCCCTCAAGTACATTTATGCCTCAGTTATTGCTCCTAATGTCTTCATTTACAACTGCGTCCCTAAAATATTCATTCCCCTACAATTCGATAACCACTACATCTACATGTAAATTTACGGACATAAGTTGTTCTTAGTATATCTGCTGGCCCATGTCAGTTTTCAGACTTCAGTTACAAGTTTTCCCACGAATCATACCCTTATTTTTGAAACATACTTTACAGCACCGGATGTTCTTGTCATTAGGGAGGCGCGCCCGGCTGCTGGTTGCCGTCGCATGGGTCATCAGCGCCATCTTCTCAGTACCCATCTTAATCCTGTACCACGAGACGCCTATAGAAGGTAAGAAGTGCTCGTTAAGTCAGCTCAGCTGTTCGTTCCCACGCCCAACAGCAGGTCGTCCTCATGACGGGGAGTGATGCACGAACATAATTTAGTACCATTACAGGTTTGCTCAGCGTCAAAATAAAAATTGATTTTGGAGTTGTGACGGGTTCCTGAAACTGACTTCTGTAACTTAATTCTGTAGCTTAATGGATTGGCATTAATGGCCTCACTACTGCACTCTATACTAGTACGAGGTTCATTATGAAACTGTGCAGCTGGGTAGCTCAGTCGGTACAGTAAATAGACCACGGCCTGGACGACATACAAAACGGTTTTTGATTGTCGGAAAGAGCAAGTAAAATGTTCTACAATGCGTCCAGACCGACTCTGGAACCCACCAAGCCCTCCATTCGCCCTTTCCTCCAGGGTAAAGCTGACCACCCATCTCCAACTAGAGCATAGGCTATTCTACCGCCACACATAATACAAAAACACATATTATACATTCTATGGAGGTAAAATTTAGTCAAAGTGACAACAAGAAGTGGAATGTCATAAAAATACAAAATATATAGAGCTAGTAAAATACAAAAATAATACAAGGATTTTATATAAAGTATTCATATGTTACACGAAATCAATCAGACTATATACAATTACCCCTTTACCCCACATTTCCTCAAGACATTGTGTATAATCAAGCGCAGGTAGGACTTTACTTTCTACCTATAGCCTAAATAATTTGTATCAAGTCATGTCGGAAGATTCTGGCTTAGCAATGTATTCATGTGAGTTGCAGAGGTCCTTCAGTTATAGCAAATCCAGTCGTTCATCTGACGGTCAGCCCATTAAGAATTAAAATTTGCGGATCAAGAAGAAGTAGACACTGAAACATAACGTTGACACGGCTCTTGGGGGCGAAAATTAGGAAATTTTCTTCCTGATCGTGGGACCAGTGTTCTTTTTGTTCCCTTTATAATATGATACCAATTAATGAAAACAGATTTTACATTTATAATGCCTCTGTTAACAACAGGAATAGTCGGTTCAAGGAACTGTTGATGGAGAGGTTCTTCTGCAAAACTGTTGCTTGTGATAACAGCCATTCTTCCCTGTTGCTATACTCTCCCCTTCATTCTTTTCTGATAAGTGTTAAAGACTAATTAATTACTATATCCCGACGACAAGAGCCGTGCCTAAAATCACACTTTTTTGCTTCTCGTGCAGAATTGGGCCAACTGCTCTTTCCTTAATTTCTTCCAACCCTCGATTAATATCAAATTACACATTGAGTCCCTGTCGGCGATATTACAGGACTGAACACAATAATGCGTTACCGACACCGCAACACTTTAAAATTTAATCACTTATTGCATCAAAATGTTTGGTGTAGTGAATATCTCCTTAATGTCTTATTGGCTTTGCATATTTTAGCAACGCTATTTAACAGCATCAATGTGATTTATCTTTGAGAACCTATAGATAGAATTATCACTAGCTCTTACAACGGAATTTAACACTTTAAACGCCAAGTTCAATCCCATTTGCCCTTTGATAGCATTATTCGGAGCTCACAATATTCTCCACGTTAGCAGGTAATGGGTTAAGAATACAGAATCTTTACGTAAATTAATTAGTAATTTAAATAAATTTAAATAAATAACACAACTTTTTCTTTTCGCATTTTCAGAACGCCTCAGAAAATTTGTGCATATGAAACGTGGTGATTCAGTAAAATATACATAGAACATCCAATTTTAAATGTCCATACAAATAATCTTGACCTTAACATCACAGCTGAATGGTAAGGACGCTTGTTTACATACACGCCGATACACGCGTCTTGACACACGCCGGCTCTTCTGTCTGACATCCTCGTTATTTGCCTAGGCCATTAACCCTACGTTTCATCATACTTTGCAAATAGTTCACAGTCGCTTTCTTTCACGTTTGTCTCAATCCATTACTCCTAACAGGGCCTGGGATAAGCTATACAACTGCGCTTTCAATCTCCAACAGAACAAAAGAATGATCAAGTCTTTATGTTTTGTATTAATTGTATACATTGTACGTGTTGTTAATTGCCCATTTATTAGGAAAACAAATAAGTGATAATAAAGATGCAAATTAAATTTTGTACATATCTTATATGTTTTAAGCTTTTACATTTTAATTTCGGATCCCTAGATATATTGTACTGGGCGCGATTGCTCCATTTTCACCACTTTTCTTAGGGATGTGATCCACAGCCACCTAATTCGATGTCACAGAACATGCTGAGTTGAGATAACTTCACTAAATAAACTAAGAAGATGCAGAATAAATATTGTCGGTCTGTACGTAAAAGTGTTTGAAGTATGGTGTTTGAGGGATTTGTAACTAATCCTAAAAAAGCTGAAAAATTTTGTCGCAAGTTCCAGAATAAATGTTTCGGATAAGATGAAGCCGAGGTAATGACTCCAAGATGATACTGTAATTGGTAGGCCTCTGAGTTACGGAAAAGAAAGGAAAGAAACGTTCGCATCCTTCTGCAAGAAGAGAGCAAATTGATGTGTGTTTAGAAGCACGATTCCTGCCACTGTGGTGTCGGAATGTAAACATCATTAATCAAACCACAATATTGTTAAAAATAAAAAAGAGGTTCGCTGTAACAGCTGAGAAGTATGGGTAATATAGAGATAGAGGGCGCCCGTAATAGCTGAAAGATGGCTGTTTTCTTCAAATGCCTTAGTGTGTACTGCGATCCTGGCAAGAACAGTAAAGTAATGAAAAGAAATATACCATTTAGTAATCAACTTATCTGAAATAATTCAATTAACACAGATCGGCAGTAACATTTGCAAAGATACAACCATAAACATTAGAATCGTTTAATTAGCACACCAACTAATGCACATATATAAAATTTTTTTACATTACAATATTTAAAATCGTTCCAACATGTTTCGATCCTAAGATCATCTTCAGGGAGCTGCGCTGTTCTTTGCTAGTCACATTTTTAAAATACACTCACTGATTGATTTTATTATATTAATTTAGTCTTGTGGCAGCGTGCTACGAAATGCATGGTGCAACGATGAAGATTGAAATCTTTGTCATGATTAATCATTAACATATAAAGAATGTAGGTACGTTTTTAGTACAGCTTCCTTCCAAATATAATGTACATTATGCCATGATAATTAACAGCAACTAAACAGAATATGAAATTTGCATAATATGTTGTGCTACAGAGTGCGCCACTTAATGCAGGGTTTGCTCGGAGGGCCTACAGTAACGATCAGTATTATACTGGGCCTTTGTTTTATCAAACACATTTTGTGGTTACACCCTGTAGACTCGTTTCTCACACAGACCGTAGGCGAGTCAGCCACACGACCACGCGCGTTGTTAAACAGCGGCGCGATGTGACCAACGATATGGGTCAGATAAAATACTGTCTTTATGTAACAGAACGCACTGCGTGTAAAAGCACTTTCTTTAAGAGCATACTCCCATTTCAAGACTACGGTCTTTTTAGACGTGAGGCCACGGTAGATGTGAATGCTTCAGATGAACCTGCTGCCTCCATCCTCGCAATAGGTGCTCAAAAAGAACCAGCACTTTCTCTCAAATGCTAGTACCAAGTAGTCACAAATGCAATATACCACGGTCAGGACCCATCAAAATGGGCTTGCACGTCATTTAAGTTAAAACTGGAAAATTATTTTTGACTCATGAACTTGGGTAAGTAAGGAAATGGTTCTGGCCTATTATCGCAAAATTTACCTTCTAGATAACTGCAGAATAAAAAAAAACCAACTAGATGCCACTTATTATTTTATTGTACTTCGTATAGGCTCAACATGTTTCGGGCATTACTATGCCCACCATCAGGAGCTCGCGACTATGCTGTTGATTTCCAAATTTCTCGACCAATGTGGTAATTAACAACACAGTCGCGAGCTCCTTATGATGGGCATAGTAATGCTCGAAACATGTTGAGCCTATAACAAGTACAATAAAATAATAAGTGGCTTCTAGTTGTTTTTTATTCTTCAGTTATCACAATGATGCACGGTCCAATAAACATCAAATTATCTTCTAGAATATGCTTTAAGAGACTCGTAAATGTGAATAAACGCCTCAAACAGCAGGCTTCCTTACAATAAACCTCACAATTACGAAGTCGGATTTCCGACTTTCAGCTACGATATTGTGTGGGTGGCAGATAATTTGATTCATGAGCATATTACGATAACAAATTACGCAAATCCTCCCTCCTCTTTGGTACAATCACACCACACACCGCAGCTGTACTGACACGGCAACCGAAAAAAGTCCAAGAAATGGTGTTTGCATGAGTTCCAGGAGCGCGCGGCATGTTACAGGCGGTGTTATATAATGGGTAATAACAAGTCAAGCTAGCAACTCTTAATAAACCGTTCTTCGTTTTTATGTTACCGCCAATTATAAAGTTTGTATTAATTATTTTACCACTAGTTTTAGCTTGTGACACACAATTTCCTGTAACGCGGCAGCAACAGTATCCATTGATAAATTTTCAAACGAAGATGATTAATGATGTTATGTCGGCTTGAATTCTGGCTGGGTATTTATCAGTGTAGGAGGCAAGGTGCCAGAATTCGCGATAAGAATATGAACTTGTTAGGCAAAAAATGACTGGGCAATTATTCATGTGATTCAGGTGTGAAAAATGACCCTTGTCAAAAAATAAGACATGCAAATCACCTCTGCAGGTCCAGTAAAATATTGTATTTCGCATACTTGGGTAAAGCTATCCCTGAACAGGCCTATTACAGGTTCTGGGTGTTCCTGAAGGTTGTGGCTCCCAAAATACAAAGCAACCGGCACAAGGAGGTAGTAAGGTTGTCAGCCCTACGGACTGGTCCCCTGTATCTCTCACGAAATATTTCTGGTACTCATTTCTGTAGAGGCTGAGTCGACCTCAGGGTCATAGTGCGGCTGGAAGGATTATTTATAAAAAATTCCAATGACACCATCGGCTCTCGAACCCGCGACCTTCCGGCTTGTGGCACGGTGCCTCACCAACTGCGCCACCGCGTACCCCACTTCTCATACTTATAATTAAAGTAAATCGCAATTCAGTGTATTAAATTAAATTCTGATGGGCAAAGTTTCTCTTAGTACCTCAAAAATTTAGTGCCTATCGACCCACAAGAAAACTCATCGCATCTTTATCACAAAATTAATGTATGTAATAATTCTGAGTGTTACGACAATTAATTAAGTGGCAATCCTCCCTCATATTACATTAACGTTTTCGTAAGGGACACTGATTGATCCCCTGCTGTATGACAATATTCGGGTAGTCGTGCATTCACATCCAGCTATTTTCCGCCCGACAGTTAATTGTATGGCTTACTAATTGCGGCCCGCAACAGAACTTAATTCGCCCTACGGTAATATTGAAACATTAACACGATCCTCTATAGATTGTCCTCCCGCGTGCACAATACAGAGTTCCCAGCTCAAAGCGTAACCCGATCACGACACCCCACTATATGCATGGATAGTTGCTCATATGTATACTCAGTTCCAACTTGCGCAAAATTCGACTTGCACCGGACCTGTTGGAACGTAACTATGGCGTAAGTCGGGAAATGTCTGTATTTGGTCGAATCATTTTGGATACTTGATAATAAATTGCAAATTTATCAAAATACTGTAGCTGATGGCTATAACTTGCACTAATGACTTACACCTATGAGAGATTTGAGGCATCCAGGAGGTATGTTCACTGCATACGCGCGCAACAGATCCCGACGTTTCTAAGGCACTGAAACGTCGGAATCTGCTAGCCCAGCTACACAGCGTGACGTCACAGAACAACACAATCCTCAACCTACACGCAGTTAAGCGTTTCTCTCATGACGTCCCTCTGCTCGTGGCAAAATCAAATTAATACGGTCCGTCCCCTGCGTAAAAACGAATATGACTCCTACTTTAAGTATGTTTTTTAATCTTCTAATATATCTTTCTAAACTTGAGGGTTGTTTGACCGTGCATCTTCCTTAGGAAATAAAGTGAAATGCCAACTTGGTGCAACTAGGTAATTTTGTTGATGTATTCTTAGCTCGACATGTTTCGGGTACATACTCCCATCATCAGGAGCATTAGATGTTGAGTTGCAGCATATAGTTTTCTGCACCGAGTATTTGGATGGGTGTGTACGGTGCGGATGGTGCTGTGCACGGCACCATCCGCACCGTACACACGACCTACGCAACGGCTCTCAAGACCACCACCCATCCAAAAACTCGGTGCAGAAAACCATACGCTGCAACTCAATATCCAATGCTCCTGATGATGGGTGTATGTACCCGAAACACGTTGAGCTAAGAATACATCAATAGAATTACCTACTTGAATTAAGTTGGCATTTCACTTTATTTCATATCTTTCTAAGTTTTGAATTTTAAATTTACTTCAACCGATAAAATATGTGAAATTAATTGTTAAATATCTTGTAGTGTTGTAATAGAGCACAATAATCTTCCATCCTGAAGTAGGTAAATTTCAACGATTCTGAAATACAGTAGTAAAACGATGATAACATGTAAACAGAGCTGTTAAATGTAACAGCCAAAATGAATGTGTGTGTCCGATCCGATTGATGTGCTATATGCAGAACGTTAAGCAAAATCACTGTAACTCTAATCAGAATAATGGAGAACAATTACGCCTCAGTAACTTTATTACACTGAAACAGGACTACAGGCTTTGGGAGATAAAATTACGATGAAATATACAGGGTTATTCAAAATGATTGTCGGGGTTTTAACAACTTGTTATACACAATACAATTGAGATAGGAGTATGTGTAACTTTTTATTTAATAGAACAACACTCCAAGTTTTTGTTAAATACCTTACAGGTGCTCTACGTATGCACCCTTTGTGATTCTACAAACATCAACACGATAATCGAGTTCGTTCCAAACTGTTTGTAGCATGTCAGCGGTGATGTTTTCAATGGCGGTTCTGATTCGTACCTTCAGTTCCGGGATACTTGCGGGAAGACGAGGAACATAAACCTGATCCTTGACGTAACCCCATAGAAAGAAATCACATAGGGTTGCATCTGGAGGACGAGGTGGCAAGTTGTTAAAACCCCGACAATCATTTCGAATAAACCTGTACAGGAATGTGATAAAATGAATATACAACCGGAGAAACGAAATACAAATCCAACGCAAAAAAATAAATAAAATGTTTTTGTTACATATAAAAATCACATTTGATGAGGAATAGACGATTAAATTCAAACACATGACTCATTAAATCTGCCCGATCAACTGACAGGGATGTGATAGCACAGCATTTTTTTTTAATTTCTCATTGCGAAAGCTCCCGCTGCCTGCAGCCATGACGTCAAACACACAGCTCAAATTGAAGGTCTTCAATTCAAGGACTTCATGAATCCTTTCTATCCTCTAAAATAGGAAAAAATCCGTTTCTAAGTAGGTTATAAACGACGGTGCACAAGTATGTGCTGTCACTCGATGATTACATTGAAGCGCCTTGCACTGTACTTTAATATACGTTGAAGAAGAAGTTCCCAGTCCCTGCTCTGGCCTTCCGTCTTCATTTACTATTGTTAGGATAGTGCGATAAGGCGATGTTGTATGGGCAAGATGCTTGATAAGGATCGTAAGACAAATACCTACAAAACTTTACTGACCACTTAAGTGACCATGTCACATAACGGGAGTAGAAATAATATCACATTCTTCCTCGTAAATTGCAAGCCCAGCTCAAATTTTAAGGGATGGCAGAGGTTTAACACATTATTGAAATTTTGCACGATTTATGTATGACACAATCGTCACATAAATAATAGTAATACTCTGGCATGTGTTTGATAGCCTATGATTTTTTAGACTTTTATTCCATTAGGAACAAAATTCCTTATTTGATAAACCGCCATTTTTTACGGACACACCTACAACTTTTGCTACAGTCAGTCAGTTCCTCCCTCACCAACAACACACTGTTCTCACTGGAAAGAAAATTATTTTATGATGTGTTGTGAAACAATCATTATGGGTGCTTCAGGCACATGTCATGACTAGCTTTTGTGGCCTAATCAATACACATGAAGTCCATGACGCATATGGAAAACACACACGAGTGTATTCCATTTTAAACAAAATTATCACTGTTGTCATACATTGGACAAAAGAATGAGTTTTGGTGTTTCGCTCATGAATTGTAAATTATAAGCCTTACTTTGGGCTTACCTGATACAAAGAGAAAAGCCCTCTTATGTTACTTTTCTGCAAGCCATGAAATTGTATTTCTTGTGATTTAACTTCCGTTCTTCTTACGCTCCCTTCCTGAAATTGTATTCATCGTTATAAACTTCTGTCCTCGTTGAGTTACTTTTTTGCAAGTCCTCAAACTGTACTCCTCTTTATGAAGGTCTGTTAATGAGTTACTCTTTTGCAGGTCCTGGTACTGTGTTCCTAGTTACTAATTTCCATTTTCGTTGAGTTACTTTTCTGCGGATCATGAAATTAGGAGACTCTGTTCTTGTTGAGTTATTATTCAGTATATCCTGAAACTGCATTCCTTACAATGAATCTCTGTCCTTGTTGAATTTTTTTTTCAGGTCCTCAGAGTGTACCCGTTTAATAACCTCTTGTTAAGCTGCTTTTCCACAGGTCCTATAATGGCACTGCTTGTTCTCCCAGGGCGCCTGCAGTGTTGGATCGAATTCTCCGAACAATGGCAGTGGCAGCTGTACATGACACTTGTAGCAGTGATACTGTTCGTGGTACCGGCCCTCATCATCTCGGCCTGCTACACCGTCATTGTTTCCACAATATGGAGCAAAAGCAAACAGATGACGCCGGACCCAAACAGACGACTGTCGCGCAGTGAGTATTCTGAATTCAAGATGCAGTTAAAGTAACTTTGAACTCCAACACACAGTACATTCGTACTCTGTGCGCAGACAATGCACTTCTTTACAGTCCAGCGGAGTGATGCTGTATTGCTGGATGTGTGATTTACTTTGTTTCAGAAGACGGACTACGTTGTGATTATTTTTCTTAAGTGAATAAAAGTGAAGTCAAAACTAGCGGATAAAATTTCTCGTATCAATAATTTAAGCAGCCAATTACTGTATAAAATACAACACCGAATGACTAACAAGTTCTTGGATCATTCTCTCAGTGAAGAACGGAAAAAGCCGCGGGGGGGGGGGGATTATATTAAAAACCAGAAAAAATCTTAAGTGTCACTATTACATAAACGCTTTTTTGGTACATTTA
>Ga0123352_10019956_pt1 | contig 10682 bp, 3 predicted proteins | sample TergutLab28metaG_FD_89700 | JGI IMG/M metagenome (GOLD analysis project Ga0123352, IMG submission 89700) | Labiotermes labralis P1 segment gut microbial communities from Petit-Saut dam, French Guiana - Lab288 P1 | ecosystem: Host-associated > Arthropoda: Insects > Digestive system > Gut ... | reverse complement strand
TGCAGAGAATCTATAACGAACACAGTGACAAACCGTATGTGGGAATTTTCTCGTTCGATAAACCCAGTTTGTTGATCCGTGACCTGGAGCTGGTGAAGAATATTCTGGTGAAGGATTTTCAGACCTTCATGGATCGTACTATATCAGCTGAAGAAGATTTTGACCCATTATTGGCTAATTCCCTGGGTGTGTTAAAAGGTAAACTTTGGCGCCATCTCAGAACCAAATTAACTCCAGTGTTTACTTCTGTTAAAATGAAGAAGATGTTATACCTGCTGGACACATGTGGCAAGGAACTGGTTGACTGCCTGGACAAAGCCACTGCTGACGGTAAGATATTTCAAGATAAATGCAGCTATTAACTACATTGCGAAATTAAGGATTGTAATCTAAGAACCATCTAGGAAGGCAATCTTACATTTAAATAATCAAAATATATCAAGCGCCCATCTGCCGTATTGAAAAATTTTGTTTTTTATTTATGGCGTGCTGAAGGAAAATTCAAACTATTCATAAACAATAAGAGGTTCACATTCATTGTTTATGAATATTATATGTTCTCGAAGGGTTCATTATATTTTCGCACTTAATTCTTATTTTAATATTTTAATCACTTCCAATTCTGTTGAAATTAAATAAAATGCAATTTTTCTTTTAAATTCAAACAACAATATTCATTTCCTATTTAAGAATTCAGTATAAAAATGTCTAATTTTCAATCGCAATCATCTAAATGAAAGCCTTGTAATGTTACGTTATTCTTTAAATTTGAAACGATAAATTTCATGCTACATGAACACTATTGATGTGATAACTTATACAATTAACACCTTATTAGTATTGTAAAAGACAAGTCATTAAAATTAAAAATAGGTAAATCAGTCCCATTACAGGCCTGGAGTGGCCCAGAGGGTTCCAGGAATTTAAGGTTCCCAGATTGCGTGACAATGGCCCAGGATGTTGGTACGGTTGTCAGCTTTAGGCACCGGCCGCTTTTACCCCCAGGAAATACTCCTTGTACTCATTTCCGTTAGAGGCTGAGTCGACCCCAGGGGCCATAGTGTGATCGGAAGGATTATGTCAATGAAAAATTTGAATGACACAATCCGGAATCGAACCAGCGACCTTCCGATTTGTAGCACAGCACCTTGACCACTGCGCTACAGCGGTCCCCCCATTAATATGAAGTGTTAATGAATTAAATATATTCATACATTTGGTTTTATTTATTTGTAGGTTATTTTAAAATTTACTTATATTCTAAATAATTTAAATTATTCCAGGATTTACAAAAAAAAAGCGCTTAGATTTTCAGGTTTCAAGTGTGTAAATGTGTATCCAAATAATTTACGTGACCGAACACTACTTAGTTCTCTTAAATATTTTAGTAATAATCTTATTACTCCCTCTTATAAAACTATTTCTATATTTGTGACTCCTCTTGTATACATTAAAAATATGTAGACCTTATACATATTTCTTCATTTCCACAATCACCTTGCGTTTATTTGCTGTATTAATTCAGTTATTTGGTTACAAATGGTATACGGTCATTTCACGGAAGTTAATTTCGGGAAGAATTCCTTGCTTTTTAGTTTTCTATAACATGTAGGACAAATTATTCCGTGATACATTTAGTGTTAACTTATTGTCAGAACAGATATTACCCTGATCATAAATGTCAATTTTATTATTATTACTACTATTATTCTTATCATTATAGTCATAATATTTACACACAGAATTTATCTTTACCGCTGTCTTCTAGGATGTGACTCCTCATGAAGAACATTCGGATATTCCTACCAAGAAACTAACGTTAGGGTCCAACACGATCATCGAGAAAATTTGTACGATGAAATAGGATAATGAACTTTACTGTTACTCCGACAACCAAATACCAAATTACTAAACTCTGACATAATGCAGCTCACAGTTTTGAACGTCACTGTTTTCAAAATACAGTTTTATTCTACCACATCACACTATGCCTTGACAGATTGTTTGAATCTAAAAACGAGGTTTCGCGGCACTTCGCTTTATGAGGATGGAAAGATAATTCAAGGCAACACGCCAAGAATAAGATAATCTAAAGATGGAAAAGTAAAAGAGTCTAAGTCTCACTAAATGATGGTAATGAAAATTCTATATTCTTTGACTAGAAAGTTTGTCGATTTTTTATTTTTGTAGTTAATACAGCGAATATTACTGCCTCGAATCATGGTCCTGCTAAATTCTATATTGGTTTCATAAATATGCTTACTTACTAATTTACTACTAAGAATATTTTGTATGTGACATAAACAAACAATATGAACAATATAAAATTAAAGTTTTAATTAGAGTGTAGAGTGACTTCGCAGTAAATAAATATCTGCATACTGTTGCATCTGGTTGGATTTTTATTAACATTGAATTGCAATGCACGGAACCATGAGCTTAAAATTTTATATAAATTGTTCGGGTCTGCAACATGTTTCGAACGTCATGCGGTCATCATCAGGAAGACAATTTGTACATGCTGTTTTTCACACTGAAATTAAAATAAGAGGTTTATAAGATTCAGTGTGAAAAACATACCATAAAAACTGCATGTACAAATGGTCTTCCTGATGTTGAACACATGAGGTTCGAAACATGTATACGATAATAAGAACTGAATTAAAACACAAACTTGAAAAGTGTGCAATATTTTTATTTATGTTACATAACTGTATCACAATTCACGGTAAAACAAACATAAAAGTAAAGATATTGAGTATAATATTTAATATTCTGATTATCTTAATGATGAGGGTTGTTTATATGACAAACAGAAAAAGACATTCTGCCGAGCGTTTGATTGTGCAGTACGCAAACTAATTTCCCCCATACGAATTCTGGAAAACAATTTCTTCACCCAGAAACAAATATGACTTTTGGGACATCAAGACAAATTTTCATTTCTGTCTTTCAGTTTCTTACGAACATATTCATCAAAGAGAAATATACTTTCAACTGTATAAGACAGACTTATCGTCTGACTGATAAAAGTTACAAGTACAACTGTTTACAGTCACGCCGCAAAACGTTGCATCGCGGGTCAACAGTCATAAGAAATCAGAATAAACGGTATAGATATCTGGCATGTGACGTCACGTATAGTTGTAGTCAGCAGATCTCCAAAACGTGAGTCAACAAAAAAGCATGAAACCGAATCCTACGAGACAGTATGTATTCAACTCAAAATGCAGCCGCTTTCGGAAATTTGACAAATGCTATTGCAAGTTACAGTATGACCTAACTATTTACCTCCCTCTCTCTCTCTCTCTCTCTCACTCTCTCACTTATGGCGCTAAAACCTATGTCGGAAAAGACAAAATACCAGTCTCGGTGTACCAACAGGCTGAACGCAATTTTTTTAAGCGATACTTAGCAGGAATTCCAACATGCACTGTTAACAGGATCGCCTGTCGAGGTAAAGGAGACGATGGCCAGATTCACCACCGACATCATAGCGTCCTGTGCCTTCGGTATCAATGGCAACTCACTGAAGGATCCAGACTCAGAATTCGGGCGACGCATAAGGAGAGTATTAGACTTCTCTGTAAAGAAGGGATTGACAATGCTGTTTGCATGGTTTGCACCGAGGCTTAAATATTTGTTTCGGCTGAATTTTGTGGACGATAAAACGAACAACTACATGAGGCAGATCGTGTGGGATACAGTGGAATACAGGTGAGAAACATAGACTAATTACACATACTTTAAAAATGTAATTACACATATTTTAAAAATGTCCTCTATAGGTATAGCTGTATTTCATTATATTTAAAAGAAAAATGCAACCAAGATTTTCTGACAAATAACGCCCAGTACAAATTTTAATGATTTTAAACATTAAAACACGAAGGAAAGGAAGGCGCTCAATTATTTCATACCAACCAAATCAACCTAAGATCGGAAGAGCAAAGAAGAAATACATTAGCTGCCGGATTTTTTTTTCCAATACAAAACAATGTAAGTAAGCCTTTATTATCATATATTAACAGATTTGAGAGCTCTTCTGGTTTCAGTTTTTCCGAAAGATCTCCTTAATATGATATCCAATAAAAACTTTCCAAGTTGTTTTGTCTAATTTCAATTCACATCAATCTTTAATTCCTCGTCGACCAAGTGTCATTCTGCATCATTAATTTAAATATATATATATATATATATTAATTCTGCCCTTTGTAATGTGCTGAACCACCACGAACATTATCAGCAAAGTCCCAGTGATGATCAACATTACCACTTCAGAGTATCGCAGAGATTGAATCTTCCTTCATTTTTAAGACGTTGTTGAGTATTAAAATTTACATCCAATACAGATAACAAGACAATGCAATACACCAACAAACTAACAATTTTATATAGTCACTACACACATTTAGACATTTTCGCCATACTATTTACGATAATTCACGATACATAAGTTCATGTGTTTCTGTCTTACCGCGTTTTTCAGAACTGCGGTTTTTACAGTTTGGAAACATTGTTCTGCCTCATTGTAGGCCAAGATGACTATCCTGTTTCTTGGATATCCGCAATTAAATGTAGATCCCTTTGATGCATAGTCAGAGGCCTTTACTATTTACATTTTCAGGGCAAAATTGCTACTTAGTAGGTTACTAATCAGTCATATTACTGCATCAAAATTTATAGCCTTTGCGAAATTTATGTCTAAGTTTCCATGTTGTCTGCCACAAACAGATCAATTTCTCTGCTAAATATTCATTTATGAAACAAAACTTGTACCTATTTTACACATTACATATTCTAAAACGCAGTTTACTGGAGTGTTATCCTAAACGGTCAGTTCTTATTTTCTTTCTGCTTGTTACCTTTCTGTCATCAGAGAAAAACACGGACTGGTGCGGAATGACTTTCTGGACTGCATGATGGAGTTGAGAAAGGGGGAAGACGACGATGCGCAAGGAGATGTGCAAAATGCAGAGAATGTAAAGAACGGACACTCTTTCCGTAAGATATAACTTAGCGTTATAATAAGAGTGGGACAACACTGGGTAACATTCTATTGTGACTTCGTGGTATTGTCTAAATTTGTCTTGAATTCAGTTGAGGAACCCTGTGTTCATTCACACCGCCCATTATTTTCGAAGTACATCATATATGTAGATGCTATATGTGGTTCCTGGGACCCGTTAGCTCAGACCACACGTTCCAAATATTTACACATATAATATTTATTGTACCGAGTCAACAAAAGAACTAGAATTATGGTTACGTGTTTGTAAACCAGATGTCTACAATCCATCAACCGGTAAATAGCTACAGCACGTAGGGCAGCAGACATAATTCTCAGAGTTTGGCAATCTAACTATGGCTGAATCTTCCAATTCAATTGATCTGTAAGCACAATCTGATTCTTATAATTTAGAGACAGTTGCCAAGGCTTAATGATTAAAAACTGAAATAAAATACAGAGTAATTTATATGAGGATGTAAAATGTAAATGTAAAACTTTGTCGTCGATATTTGTGAAGAAAATCACAGATAATTCCATCCAAAGGTCTTATGTGTATATGCTATCTACATTACATTTACTTCTCTAATTATACTCGTAAAAAGACAAATAACCGTAAATTGCTGGCACCGGACTTGAGCCCAGTCCAACGGAGACCAAGACTCATCTGTATGTTATGGAAAGTTATGACTGTTCGCTGTTGTTGAGAAAAGGAATAGAGTATTGCAGTAATTACCGGAAATGGCCATAATCACCCATGCTTCGGCCGGAATTATACTGGGATTACCCCGCAAAAATGTACGCATTCTGACCGCTTAATCAGAGCATTATTTTAACTGGGGTTTGAGGTACGAAATGTACATTTGGTGGTCAATAAACAGAACGTTTTGTGGAGAGTATCACATGTGTAAAGAGGAATTACCAAAATGTTAGCGTCTGCATTATAAGAATGTATAAGGACTGTAATAACAGAACATCCAAAGAAACTTCTTACTTTATATTTTGTCAACATCATGTATGAAAATTCAGGCTATCGTGAGAGTTACATTCAGCGCTAATTGTAAGGAGAGAACTAAACATCTGGAAAAAATGGATATCTCACATTCAGTTGTGTGAGGAACGAGAAGTTTTACACAACATTAGAGGCAAATCTGAAGGTTGGAATTTATTTTAGCGACGTCTTCCTACGTGAGGAGAGGCATTTCAGTGAAAAGGGAACAAAATATGTAAATTCAAAATAGAATCATGTGCGTCGTGACAGGACAGTCTGCCGTGTTTCATGGATGACAGGGTGTACCACTTGATTCAGTAACAGACAGACAATGCCCTCACCAGTCTAACAAACATTGTCCCTTAAGATCGCATCTACTCCATGGAATAATATATTAGCATATCCGCAGCACTCAGTAGACATCGAAGTACAAAAATAAGCTCAATTACAGGAACACTGGCACGTAACAACACGATGTGCCGTGCGGTATAATTTTAACAAACATTTTTTACTCTTTAGGAATAGACGGCGACTTGTTTGTGGCACAGGCATTTACGTTTCTGACAGCGGGCTACGAGACTTCTGCTAGTATTCTGAGTTTCGCACTGTACGAGCTGGCACTGCATCCTGAGATTCAGCAGAGTCTGAGGGCAGAGATGCTGCAGGTGCTGAGCAAACACGACGGTAAACTGACATATAAGGGCCTCCAGGATATGACGTACCTGGACAGAGTTGTGTCAGGTGAGAGAATAAACCAGGATAAACAACAATTTGAGACTACCATAATGCTCATAATGTTAATGGCTTTATTATGGTGGCCTTAGACCCTGTTTGCCTCAATTGTTACAATGTTGATTGGAAGGTAAAACCGTAAGAAGGCGGTGTGAGGAAAAAGACAAACAAATACTAACATTATACTAGGGTAATTAAAAACATTTTACTACTGACATCTTCATAGCAACGGTTATGTTTCACGTCCAGATTTCTCGCCTAAATACTCTTACATATAATAGTGCCGCTGTTAGCTTAAAATTGGTAATAATACTTTCTATAACACAGTACCGATCTCAGATTTAATCTACGCATGTACGCAGGCTGTGGTTAGCCAAACCTCCAGCTCCCACAATATTTAATTTAAGCTTCACACACGTGTATTTGTCTGTGGAAGCACCATTGCCATTCTTACCTTCGAAATATTTCGCATTTTAACGTAGATAGACATGCCTTCTCACTGAGCTGTCTACTGTAAATACCTTGCCGCGTTTCGGAAATAAGCAGGCGGATTTCTCTCTCTCTCTCTCTCTCTCTCTCTCTCTGAGAGAGACAGAGAGAGGGAGAGAGTAAGCAACGCGACTTAACGATGATTAGTTTTAAAAGACACGAATACAGGCACCAAAAATTTGCGCGAACCAGACGGATATGAGAGAAAGTATCAATGAAATTTTATATCGGAATCGAGATTTGTTTATTTGGCGCGACATTCCCCCAGTGGGCCAGGGCCTCCCCATTCACAAGATTTTTAGATCACACACAACGACGCACCACAGTCGGTAGGACTCCTCTGGACGAGTGATCAGCTCGTCGCTGAGATCTGTACCCAACAACAAATAACACTCACAACAGACAAAAATTCATGCCCCCGTTGGGATTCGAATCCACAATTTCAGCAGGCGAGGGGTCGCATACCTAGCCCTTAGACCGTGCGGCCACTGGGATCGGCTTAGAATCGAGATTGGATAGCTGCAACGTTCCACAATTTATTTATTTCTGTAAGGCGCTGTACATGTTTCAGACGTTTTTCCGTCCCTCATCAGGAGCTAAAAACTGCACATACAGCGTCAGACATTTGTCAGACCAATACTGCTACCCGCCGCTAGCCTGGCCAGGCCTGACGAATACCTGACGCTGTATGTGCAGTTTTGAGCTCCAGATGAAGGACGGAAAAATCCGTCTGAAACATGTAAAGCGTCTTACAGAAGTGAATAAATTGAGAAGCGTCGCATCTTGTTGGTTGTACTCTGAGAATATATTGGCTATGCACCTATGAATATTTAAAAATATATATATAATGCACTCTTTCTCACAAAACATTAAGTACATTTTCTTTACAAAATTATCCCTCAAACGAATTACGACCCACGCCACACATTTAGGATTTGGAACTTTTTCACATTTGAGAAGTTTCGGAGTGAATGTTTTGTGTGTCGTAAATCATGTGTGTGTGAATGCATTAATGTATGATAAGCTTAAGATCTGCTCTTTTTTATGAGATGAATAAAAAACTCGTATAAAAACAGATCTTCTATTCGTGTTTTTATGATTCCGCTGCTGTGTAAATGTGATCTTCGTTGATTGGCAGTAGGCAACCTGTGTGCCTGACAGTTTATTGATCCAACTGGTGCCTGACAGTTTATTGATCCAACGTGTGCCTGACAGTTTATTGATCCAACACGTGCATGACAGTTTATTGATCCAACACGTGCATGACAGTTTATTGATCCAACATGTGCATGACAGTTTATTGATCCAACTTGTGCCTGGCGGTTTATTGATCCAACTTGTGCCTGACAGTTTATTGATCCAACTTCACGGGTCAAGAAGGACACAAAGAATGCTGAAAAACGGGTGGGGGAGTCACGAATATGGAATTTTATGGGCGCAGAACGGTTCTGAGGAAGGGTGAGATGAGTCAATTGAATTAATGGATTGTGAATCGCAAGGAAGGAAATCGCAATGATTACACAGATGGTAACGCCAGAAAAGTGCTAGAAATGGAAATGGACTCAGAAGAGGGAAAAAAAAGAGGAAGAAGAGCTGCCCGGAAACTTCTCTAATTTCTCCCTCTTTCCTTTTCTCAGTTTTTCTTCGTCTTTTAGCTCTTTCCTTCCTTTACTACTGTACATTTTTCTGTTTCGTTACGCCAACAGTATCCCAGGGGCTACTTTACACTCCACCACTGTTTCCCCATCACCCTCTTAGCAGCACTACTTCCTCTCCTAGTTCCTCTCCCGGCCAGTAAAGCTCTGTTTCCATCCTACCATTCCTTTTCAAAGCCCATTCACATATACTCATTGTTTTCTGTAGCTACAATTCCGACATCTCCGCCCTTTTGCCACACGCTCTATCAATCCAATGGTTACCTTTAATCTTTCTCTAAGAACCAAAAACCGCCCTCACTTTCCCTCCCATAACAACCCCCCAGCTTATTGTCAACATTCCTATTGGACTGTTTGAACTTTGAGGTTAGGACCGATAGGCTGACCCGAAAGTCGATATCTAACTAACTACCAACCAAAGCTGCGTAAGTATCCAGAAGATCGAAGACATAAACAAATCCCATAAGAGCGTGAATAATTTTGGTACCGTGCTGAAAACGCAGCTGTTCAGTCCTACACAGTATAAACATTATCACGTGTTGAAGTACTTTACTTCATCCCTAACTTCATATATTGCATTATCGTGTTCAGTATCTACGAATATGATCATATGTTGGTCACTTAGGCATATTCTAAGTACTTTCTATACGTTGAGTGATCTGCAGTACCGTCGCTTGGTAATAATACAAGTGTAATATTTAAAAGGCATGCTATTATTAACACAGCGTGATTTTGGACTCCTTTCTCGAGGCTAAAACGGCTGCACGTCAAGACGAACGCCTACAGCCATGGAACATTTGTAACTTATGCCTACATGGCGCGCTCAGGATAATTTAACATTAAACACAAATTGATCCTTTCCCTTGTACCGAAAGACCAGTCGTTCTTTTCTTCATATTTCATAAGCATGTGGTCTAATCGTGTGTTCACAGAGACACTGAGGAAGTATTCGTTAGGTCCATTTCTGGATCGGATAAGTTGCAGCGACTACCAATTGCCTGCCGCTAATGGCAATGGAACAGTAACACTTCCAGCTGGGACCAGCGTTTATATCCCGGTATTAGCTCTGCACCATGACCCGGCGTACTTCCCAGAACCGGAGAAGTTCGATCCAGACCGTTTCACAGAGGCAAACAAACAGAGTCGACCGAACTACGCATATATTCCATTTGGGGAGGGTCCGCGAATGTGCATCGGTAAGGACAGACATATGTTAGCTTCATGCATGAGATTTAGATTTCAGATCCCCTAAGATTTAGATTACCTTCAGTGTGCCAGGACAGTTTCTTTATGGTAGAGAGACAAAGATATTTTCTTCTTGTAAAATGAAGATTAAGCAGAGAGTTCCTAAAACTATCTTGTCTAGAAGACACAACTGCTTTCAAAGTAGTTCGAAATACACTCCATCTCTAACAACAATACGATTCGGTTATCACTATTACATATGTTCGGTTAATCACTATTACATATGTTCGGTTAATCACTATTACATATGTTCGGTTATCACTATTACATATGTTCGGTTATCACTATTATATATGTTCGGTTAATCACTATTACATATGTTCGGTTATCACTATTACATATGTTCGGTTATCACTATTACATATGTTCGGTTATCACTATTACATATGTTCGGTTAATCACTATTACATATGTTCGGTTAATCACTATTACATATGTTCGGTTATCACTATTACATATGTTCGGTTAATCACTATTACATATGTTCGGTTATCACTATTACATATGTTCGGTTAATCACTATTACATATGTTCGGTTATCACTATTACATATGTTCGGTTA
>Ga0123352_10019955_pt1 | contig 10682 bp, 7 predicted proteins | sample TergutLab28metaG_FD_89700 | JGI IMG/M metagenome (GOLD analysis project Ga0123352, IMG submission 89700) | Labiotermes labralis P1 segment gut microbial communities from Petit-Saut dam, French Guiana - Lab288 P1 | ecosystem: Host-associated > Arthropoda: Insects > Digestive system > Gut ... | reverse complement strand
TTTTATTTTTTTTTTTTTTTTTTTTTTTTTTTTTTTTTTTTTTTTTTTATTTTTTTTTTTTTTTTTTTTTTTTTTTTTTTTTTTTTTTTTTTTTTTTGCGCTACAATCCTTCTTCAGAATTGAAAATTAAATTGGCATCATTTGGTACCCGCCTTTAATCCCCTGCTTTAGATACGACAGGACTGCAGGACTTCTGGCTATTTCCAGACATTTCCAAGGAACTACCACGAAACAGGACCAGCGCTGCAGACAGCAACTGTTACCCTATCCGCGTCACTGACGGAACCGGATCTCACGTACGATCTCCTGTCGAGAAACCTTGTTGCGTAATTGCCATTAACTACAGAGAGTTTCCCCTTGTTCCCAGGTCAGTGCGAGCCCCGAGATGTTGGAAGCGTACATGGGTCTAGAACAGGCCATCTGGCGGGAGGAGCAGCAAGTTCCAGCGCCGGCTCCGGCCTTGAGCTTTGCAACCGCGCGATTAGAGGCGCTGAACATGGAGTTACAAGCTGCAGAGGAGCGCAGAGCTTACTGGAGCCGAGCCGGTGACGGCGGGAGTGACGACAGCCTGCGGCGGGTGGTGCTGGAACTCGGCATTCACAAGAATGAGGCAAGGGCGGCCGAACACGAAGACTTCATATCCACTATCAACAAACAGGTGCGAAGAAGCATCCTTCCCGTTCTGATCGTCACTTACGTTTTATGGACTCGAATTTAAGTTATGGTCGAGGCTAATATCATTGGAGTTTAACGATGTTGTATCAAATGTTCTGGTCATGTAGCGGAGAATGTGTAACAATGAGAATGATGAGCATTGAGAGACAGTTCCCGAGAGATCGGGAAGGAAGCGAATATTCGTTTGGCACTGCTGAAAAATCTATGGAAATGAAATCCGTGATCGTGTTGCGGAAGACGTATGCGACGGATGCCCTGACTCTTTGGTTGCAAAAGTGAGGCACATAGGGAGCTTCTCCCTCTTTGTATGCACTTGCAACTAAAGAAGGAACCTGAATTCCCAAGTAAATTTTCGCCTCATATGCCGTGCTGTTATTCTAACAACAGCTATTCAACATTAGCAATATTATACTATATTTGAAGTTCTGATGGCAGTGTTGAAGAGTCAGTGCTTCTGGGATAATATGCTGTGTCGGTTGGTGAAAAACTGCAGGCGTTTCGGAAGAGCGCAATGCTCTATCTTCAGGATCAGCGAATCCGACAAGATTGCTACACCCTGAAGATGTTTATAATGGACGCCCCTCAGTAAAGTCCGTAATCATTCACCAAGCGACACGGTGTAACACTTCAGAAGAATTTAATCTGCAGCTGTGATACTACATACGACTATGCCTCAAAATGATTTGGAACACGCGAATTTATACCCGTAGGAAAGAATAGTCAGGAGATCATTTAATTACACACACCAACACACGCATATATATAATTTAAGAAGTCTAAAATTTACATTAAAATATTTAAAACGCTCCTGCATGTTTCGATCACACGATCATCCTGAGGGAGTATATATTGTTCCTTGCTAAATTTATAATTTAAAACATTCAGAGAATGTTTTAAATTATAACTTTAGCAAGAAACAGGGTATGCTCCGTGAGCATGACTGTGTGATCGAAATATGCAGGAACGTTTTAAATGTTTTAATGTAAATTTTGGACTCCTTAAATAATATATATATATATATATATATATATATATATGTGCATGTGTTGGTGTGTGTAATTAAATAAACTACAGAATGCACGGTGCAAAAATAAAAATAATGAGAAGATCATTTCTTCAATGTCACCATAAAGAAAATACCATACAGGCGTAGATGAAAGAATGATATTAAAGTGGATCTTAGATAAACGAGTTATGAAGACATTAATCGGAATTATATCGGTTTATGGTGGATCGAATATTGTACCTGCGTGCTGCCTCTGAAAATAAACGCAATCTTAGTTTACTTCAAAACTGATACTGCCAGCACTGAAAACGTTAGCTCATATAAGCAAAAGGCCTATGAACCATCCCTCAGCCGCAACTAATTTGTCTTCATCGTCCGCAAAGTAGAAATAATACTGTGATGGGTTTATCATGGTTTTTCCGCTGGCTGAAAGCACCAGAATAGAAAGTGTGTGATGCGACTTTGACACCAGAAAAGGTGTAAGATGGTGAAATGTATGAAAGGAAGCCTCTGCATTATGGCACTGTGTGTGGAACGGGAAAGTTTACGGATGACTCAGAACATTCAAAGAGGTGAGGCGAACGTCACTGATGTGTGTTACGGGCAGCCATAGAATGTTACATGCGTTCAACGTAGCTTCAATTCGATCAAGGCACTCGTGGCATCCTACAAATTTCTACTCATGAGACTCAATGTGGAATGACCATCACGGAAAGAAAAGTTACAAGAATGGCTTAGGGCAATCACAAAATATTTTATTCTGATAATAGCAAGAAATTTATGGACTTCTGGATTTAGGGAAATCATCGATGGAAGTAAGATATTCCTTAACCCTACAGTAGGATTATTTTGTCAAAGTTTAAATTATTTATTCAGTTTCGTAAAAATAAATGCAAATAACGTCGAGTGTACTCAATTTACAAGGTAAAGAATAGCCGATAAATTCAAAAGTCCTTTCCAGTTTTGTGTAATGATAGGTATTGTAGCCGATCATTTTTAGTATAGTTGTTTATTAGGATTGCTGGCGTCAGTTACGTACGGTTCACGGCCATGCGTTGCGGGTTAATCTGTCAACCTATATTCAGGACCGTTGGTCATAGGTAGGAGGGGAGAGATTTAAACGCCGAAACGGTTAGGAGCTGATAACGGACGCCAGCAGTCCAGTAAGGAAGTCAGTTGCGTACGAGTGTGGTGTAGGTGGGAGTACAGAGAAGTGACTGTGTTATTTTGATGAAATATGATTCAGTTGTTTAACTGGATACAGCACGACTTTTCTCATTTTATTAACAATAAATTGAGTAAATAAAACAACAAATAAAAAAGAAATAATTAAAACTATATGTGATTCGGTGAAACACACCCGTTTCCCGAAAGAGGATCACCTACCAAACTGAGAACGTCGGGGCAACAAAGTTACGAAGGGTGATCGTGTACAGCATTTATACTGGACTGACCGGTATCATAATTGACATCATAGGCTACATACAGCAGTGTTTATCACACAGCTGATACCGCGGACCGGTGCCTATGTTCAAATATCGCAGTGGAAAGGTACATATGTTCAACATTCGCAGTCGTCTGATAAGTGTCTTAAAAAATTTCTGCAGACCGACAAGTGTGTCCCATAAATCGCTGCTGAATGGTGCGTGTCTGAAAACATAATTGCTGTACAACCGTACGCACGTTCACAAATCGCTGTGGAACTGCAGGAATTTTAAAAAACTGCTCTAGATCGGTACGTATGTCCAAACATGTGGTGCATATGTTCAAAAATCGCTGTATATATTTACGCAAGTTCACAGTGTCAATAAATGTCCAACAAGATGCAATTATACAGTTTATTTTATCTCTAAACTGCTCTACATGTTTCGGGTGGGTTCTCCACCCATCATCAGGAGCACAAATAACTGTATCTACAGCATCTGGTACTAGACAGCCGTTGCTGTAGATACAGTTATTTGTGCTCCTGATGATGGGTGGAGAAACCACCCGAAACATGTAGAGTAGTTTACATTTAAAATAAACTGTGTGTAGTTGCATCTTGTTGGACATTTATTGACATAGAATTGCGATGCACGGTCCCATGAACATAAAAAGCACGTTCACAAATTGCCGTGGAACTACTAGTATCTTCAAAAATTGCTCTAGGTCGGTACATACATACATATGTCCACAAATGGTTGTGGAACGGTGCGTATGTTCAAAAGTCGTTGTCGGTTGGTACGTAAGTCCGAAAATCGCTGCGTGACGGCAAATACGTTGAGAAATCGATTCAGACTACTCCATATATTTATTAATGGAATAAAAGTTCATTTCGTCAAACCAGGTAGTAATGTACAAAATAAAAAAAAGTTTTTAAGCTTACTGTTCGCTTTCATTACTCCTCATCTAAATGCGAGTTTAATTTTATTAGGGCAGGCAAAATGCATTTATTTATTTGTATGAACAGCCGAAATTAAACAACGTTTCAACTTTTGTTTTAAATTTATTTAGAAATTCTGGGATAAAATATAGATTTTTCTTAATGTTTTCCATCCCGAAGTGTTATGACAGTTAAATACAACACTTTATTTATATACAAAAATAGTATGTTTTTTCAGGGCGACATGTTTCGACCTTATAAGGTCATCCTCAGGCCCTCCAAGAAGACAGATCCAAGAGTTGTTTGTTTCATTTGGGATCCCACAATGCAATGAAACATAAACAACTCTTGGATCTGTCTTCTTGGAGGGCCTGAGGATGATCTTATAAGGTCGAAACATGTCGCCCTGACAAAATATACAACTTTTGTACATAAATAAAGTGTTGCGTTACCGACTGACGTGTTGTATTTATATAGGTTTCTTTGCTGTAGTTTCAGTTTTATCGAGTCCTTAATACTTCTTTCTGTATTAAACATATCACTCATTTGCGACAAGAGTGTCACAACTCAAAGTTTGGCATTTTTGAGTTACTGGTATAGAAAGAAACGTCTGCAGATGCACTTCTAACGGGTACAGTGTCATAACGCAGTTTGCAAAACTCGCCGCTGGACAGCAGTTGTGTCGTCGTTGCACTCATAGAAAATTATAGCACTTCAAACCCTTTAAAACTTTCTCCTGAAAAATCACAAATTTTGAGTTGTGACACTGTTGTCGCAAATGAGCTCTATATTAAAAATAGGATTTCTTCGAATCCTTAGCGGACCTAAGACAGACGAGAGCGCTCGGCGGCCCAGGTTTTATATTGTCAGAGGCTTGCATGGGGTCTAAAGTTTAGAATTTTATCCCGCTTTACTCCGAAGTTTACCTTAAAATGTATGACACCCAATCGAACCCCGACTTCTTTTTAATATAGCCCGAATAGAGCCCAATCTATTTACAGTCTGCTCTGTCTATTGTGTCACTATACATGGTTCTCTAAATGATAAATTTCAATAGTTCTTGAGTTATTCCTTAATGACGCTCAAGAACATCCAGTGTTATTCTGGCATTTGAGGAACGGTATGTAGATATCGGACAACAAATGTGTACGGTGTCATTTAGAATTATTTCCGGGAAGAGGCAGCTGCGAAAAATCCCCAGAAATTCAAGTCTGGGCTTGTTTCCGAACCCGATTGAACTCAGTTTCCTATGCTCGTTTTCTATACAGATTCTTTCAATACACTACGTGCAAATGCGCCCCTATCTTAACTCGCTGGTTAGTTCGCTATGCACAAGCAGCGTTTCAGCTCACTATGCAAGCTGTTGACTCTCTGACGGTAACAGACATAAAACAGTAGCACTCCACTTATCCGGATTAATTTGGACGGCGAGACATCCGGAAATGCAGAAAATCGGGATAACTGGATTTTTCTTTGAAAATAGTTTACATAGGCTGTTTGAAGTTCGGCTGTTAATATTTCGAGTATGTACCTGCGTCAAAACCTTTCGACCGTGCCTGATTTGCAGTTCTAGAAGCCATAACACTGTACTGTACTTAATCCGATAACCGGTAATTTCAAGGCAAGTTAGTTTCTTAGAATTCTCTACATATTTTTCCCAAGGGCCAAGCCGATCCGGATAATTGACGGTCCGGATAACCAGCGTCCGCATAAGTGGAGTTCTACGAAGAAGTTCTTCATTGCGATAAGCCGAATATGGTCTGTGCTACCCGGGGCAGGGCAATTCCCGACCCGGGCCCGTCAGACCTACTACCTGCTCTTTACTGACTCCTCGGGTACACTTCGCTTGGGTTCTTGCAGGTGCTTGTCCGCAACGAGGTGGCTCTGCTGCAGAGACGTCGCGACGAAGTGGCGGAAGAGGTGAAATTACTCAAATCTAAAGTAGCCTACCTGCAGGGGCTGTATCAAGAGCACGATGAGATGCTGGCAGGCCTGTTCGATGAAGCCTACGGCAGCGAAGAGGAGAAGGACATCGAGGCGCAACTGGACAAAGTACGCAGCTACCGCGACACGCTGGCGGGCGGCGTGCTGGAGTGGCAGGAGGCTTCCATGTTGGTACAGTCCGCCACAGAACTGCTGGACAGAGCTGTCACCTGCTGGAAGGAGATCAACTCTCAGTCAGTGACCTCACCATGGTGTAAACATAACTGTTAGAAAATAATTACCGTAAGCAAATAAAACGTGGGTCAGAATGAGAAGGAAAGGTAGATAGTTAACTGTACAGCAAGCAGTAAACAGTTCTAGAAGCATAACAACTGAATGCAATGTGGCCAGTAGAAAGACTACATTATCAGCATACTTCGAACGCACAATCTAACGTCACCGACGTTAAGCTAATTATAGTATACCGACTACATGGTGTCATTAAATGTCCCGTTGGTCATGACGATTCCTGTCGTATCTCTGAATGTCATATTACATTAAACCGCCAGCTTTGTCACTGGAGGTAAAAGAAAAGAAGCGGAGACCCGATCATTAAACTCAGATTTTATTAATTAAATTTGATTTAATTATTATAGTATATTGTGTTGCGGGCCGGGACAGTGTAGTCGGTACAGTCACTCGCTACGGGATGGACGGTCCTGGGATCTAATCCCGGTTATGGCGATATTTTTCGCACCCGTCCAGACCGGCCTTGGAACCTACCCAGCCTCCAATGAGTACCGGATCTCCTTCCCTAGTGTAAAGCGTCCGGGGCGTAGTGTTAACGACGCACCCCCCACTAGCGCCGAAGTTAAAGAAAAAGTAGTACTATACTCCTACGCTCCATCTGTGCCTGCACGGCAGGTTATACGGCGAAACTGACTTTTTACCTTATATTATGTTATCAATCAGCAGTGTGCGGGAAATATTCTGCCTCGTATCCAGTAACTGTTGACTTCTCTATGCGACAGATTACCAAAACACGCCGTGTTACATTTCAGGACCCAGGAGACACGGTTTCACCTAGCTACTGAAGCCAAAAACACGATTCAGGAAGCAGCACTGAATGTCCAGACGGCGCAGGCCATGCTTCCTGTTGTGCAGTTCCCCTATTGCACAACTAGGGAGATAATCGCTGTACTACAGGTAAGCACAACAACAGACGTTGGGTGTAGAAAGAAGTTGTGTATAAATTGCTGACTGCAGTTAAAATAATGTTGTGCTTACAGTCCTTACGGAAGCCATTCTCTTGTGTTTATTACTAAAAACACACACTTTCACATTCTAACACAACACAGATTTATTTTAATTCAATTTATTACCCGTTCATGCATGCTACATGTTTCGGCCTGTACTTAGGGTGTCCTCACGCATGTCAACACAAACACCATACAAAGGAGGATACGATAAAATTTAAAAAAAAAGGAAGATATTTTTCTTACATCTTCCTTTGTATGGCTCTTGTGTTAAGGATGGCCCACGTTTCAGACCGACGCATGTAGCACACATGTACGGGTAACAAATTTACTTACACTAAACCTGTGCTGTGTTAGACTTAATAAAAGTGATTTGACGAATATTATACTCTCAGTACTAAAATCAAAGCTGTTTAGCAAGAGATGAGAGAACAAAATATAAAGAGACAGAAGACAAGTAAAGACACAAAATAAGACGCGCCTAATGTAGAGTCTACAACAAAGAGTCGGAAGTCGGAAGTAATGATTCCATTATACACAGAAAGTAGAGGACAAACTGAATAATTAGTGAATAAATTACAGCACTGAATTTATTTAATTTGCACATAGTTACAGTAGACATAAATGGAAATAATAGTCCACAATTTTATTTAGTTCGTATTCGTAACGTCGGTTCACTAAATGTTCGATGAGATTTTGTGAATATTTCACGTCAAAACCTCTGTCGTGTAACAAGAAGCATTTTCAGGTGAAAGGCCTACGTAGAGGGTAAAGGTCGAATTTCGAGGCTTTTAAGAAATAAGGTAAGTTGCATTGTAGGCGGAAAGCAAACTCCCGATTCCTGACGGATGCAGCCTTCGTTTTACGTGATCAATCTCCCACGACAGCTCGGCCGTGCGGAGGGAAAAGATTAAAGTTGCGCTCCGCAATTTACTTATGTTTTACTTCTAGCCTATACCCGCAGAGTTAGAAGAATGTTCCAGCCGTTGTCCCTGATTACTACTCGTCATTCTCGTTAATCGATTCCGTCTTACGGAAGTTTGGAAATTGTTTGTATTTTGGTTTTAAGGCCGGCTTTTCCGTTCTTTAAAGATTTCATTACACAGGAGACAAACACCTTATGACAGCACTCCAGTCTGTAGTGTCTGCAGAAGACAGTCTGTCGTTAGGAAGCAGTCGAGTGACATTTATGCTTCGGTTGATACTGCAGCTGCGCTCTTTGCATTTAACGAGTTATCTCTAGGTTTCAGCATCGCTTATTCCATCATACGGGTTTTCAAAAGCTTTTCAAGTTACTGCCGTACTTATTCCGTAAATCCGTAATTTCATATTTTCCTTCAAAGTAAGTAATGGTTCACAAATAAAATGGTTATCTATACAATTCATGGCCAGAGACAGGAATTCCCAAATTTTCTTCTTGAATTTTTAAGTTGCTGTATGACATAAAGGCCCACTTCTTGATGTGTGTGTGTGAGAGAGAGGGTGATGGGGGTACGTAAATTACAGACAAGAAAACATTTTGGACTGTATCATATATTGCAGGCTGTGGTGTACAAGTTGAATTCGCGGGCACCAATGCCCAACGTAACGCTGCAGTGTCTTGTGTACATGTTTAGAGACGTGAACACTAATGCCCAGTGCAACATTGCAGGCTGTGGTGTACATGTTCACCGATATAGAGATAGCGGACCGCTACAATCACGCCGGACAGTGTTACAGGAACTTCTACGACAGGTCACGTATGCTGAGCAAGTGGATGCAAGACGTGAGTAACCGAAGGTTTCTCGTGTAACTTGCATAGCATAAATATGTAACTTAACCTGAAGTAGGGGAGGAAGCGGTAGTGAATTATTTCAAAATGCCGCACCGAAGACAGTTATACAAACGAAAGGTTCTACCTACCTATGATCAGCCGAGACTAAACGTAGGTATCTAGGTATCTCTGGAATGTAAATACCACAGCTATACATATCCTCATAGATTGCAGACTTAACCAATGCCTCATTTTTTCAAAAAGTAGTTATGGAAAACTCTGTTCCCACCACAAGAAAACACGCCATCACCTCTATATTATAAAGACAACAAATCCATTAATACTGTTTACAGAAATAGTCGCAGTCTATTCTAAGTATCATGCGAAACACAATACAACGTATGGGCAAAATGCAAGTAACTCTAATGTTACAGCAGGTTGTGCACGTGGCCATTTCTTACGTAATCTGTTTTGTAGCAGTCTGACAGGTCCATAGCCTCTACCAAAGCGAATTTCCAAAGTGTCATCTACTGCTTCCTCTTTCGAAATCCGATATTTTCTCTTTTCCTTAAAGTTATCTAGTATCCTCGTATTTGTCTGTTTTTGGAAACAGACTATCCAGGAAAAGTAATAATGTGCTAGTTTTCCACTTACATTCCAAATCGCAGTACAGCCACCGTTCAAACCACTGTGGTCACCTCTGTTGATATATAACATCATCATCCATCTCGACCACCATTTGCTGTGCGAATCAAGTTGCTGCTGATGTTGCTGCTGCCAGCACAGAGAGATTTGGAGTTCCCTTCTTCTAAGGCAGCTGGTTTTTACCCTCTTGAACTGTACGGTCTGGCAGACCCAATGCTACTACGTATATCTCAGGGTTACTGGGACTCACAAGGCTCTCCAACACGGCAAGGCGAACGTACCATAGTTGGGGTGCAAGTGGTAATCACTGATTCTTAAAGAGTTACTGCTATAAGAGAAGTTAAATAGCTGTGTATCTTTCCCGTACCTATTTTTATGAAAGTCGACTTTTGTATTAACTAACAGACCCAAGATTTTACACGAGTAATTATTATGTGTATTTTTATTTATTTATGAAAACATATTACTGAAGTTTGCGATCCTGTACCCGCTTCGTGTTCTGAAGGTACTCGCTTAAAATCTCGGTCAGAAGACCGAGTATAACATTTTATTATTTAACCCGGTCCATTCAAATAGACATCGGAATAGGACCTGAAATTAAAATCCGACCACTTGCACATCAATTTCATTATTCATGTCATCCTACAATTCCACGCAATACAGTCCCGTCAGCGCACAGCGTCATTAGATAAACAATAAATAAATGAACGCTAGTGTGCCTTCGAGATATCTTAGACCTATGTAAGAGGTACCGTAGTTTCCTTTCCAGGAAGTAAAGAGACCGGGGCTTGAAGTTATAGTCTCACCACTATTCAGCGCCATGTTAACAAACAAGAAAAGACAGCCCTTATCTTCACTTCTTCATACGTCTTCATTGTGTGTGTGTGTGTGTGTGTGTGTTGGGGTGGTGGGGATATTTTAGGGGAGCCGCACATATTTTTTCCAACAAATGTTTACAAATTAAATATAAAAACCCCCCACCAAATAAAAAAAAACATGGGGAAAAAAAAAAATTAACCTACGGGTTTTATAAAGAAATATTTTAAAAAAAAAATTCAATAC
>Ga0123352_10019953_pt1 | contig 10682 bp, 8 predicted proteins | sample TergutLab28metaG_FD_89700 | JGI IMG/M metagenome (GOLD analysis project Ga0123352, IMG submission 89700) | Labiotermes labralis P1 segment gut microbial communities from Petit-Saut dam, French Guiana - Lab288 P1 | ecosystem: Host-associated > Arthropoda: Insects > Digestive system > Gut ... | reverse complement strand
TTTTTTTTTTTTTTTTTTCTTTTTTGTTTTTTTTTTTTTTTATTTTTTTTTTCTTTTTTTTTATATTTTTTTTCTTTTTTTTCTTTTTTTTTGAATTATCTTTTTTTTTTTTTTTTTTTAAATTTCGGACAGTTAGGAGCAGGGACACTAATCGTTCTCCTTCGTTGTCGCTACCTTCAGTGAAATTATTGAATCCTTATGTGGCGGCTTACTGCTCTGGGACTGAGCACTGAATGTAGCTTCTTCCACTTACCTCGCGTACTACTTCATTACTAGCATACGTAGTATTACTGATAAACAGTAATACTACTACTACCCATTTAGTCGTATTTTTTATGCCCTTTCCCTGTATATGATTAGGAACAGTTAAGAATTAAGCTGTTCAGTCTTGTGAGGAGAATGGTTGAAGAACTGAATATAATCAAAGGTAGATGATAGTATCACACATGGCTCACCACGCCGGTAGTTTCTATGTAAATATAATGCACTGAGAGTAAATGTCGACGTAAGGTACTCGGTATTTTTACCACGTGAAATAATAAATCTGTTTGAAACTTGCTGTCTCGCCGAAAGCCCATAACTAAATGTTCCGTGTGTCTTGACCCCCGCATCATATTACGTGCCGAAATTTCACTCTTAGTTATTGTTAAAAAAAAAAGGCCAGTACAGACTTCGTCATTGTACAGTACTTGTATTCAAAATTCATTTCATTTTGGTGGACAAAAGTGTTGGGGTCTTCATTAAAGATGTCTTTCTGTTCTAGCTAAACTTACCTCATTATTAAAGTAATCAAATCAAGAAGAATGAGATGGATGGAGCATGTAGCATGTATTGGGGAATAGAGAGGTGAGTTTAGGGTTTTGGTGGTAAACCGGAGAGAAATGGGCCAACGGAAATACCCAGGCGTGTATGGGAGGATAATATTAAAATGGATCTTCAGGAAGTGAGATGGGGGGCATAGACTGGTTTGATGTGGCTCAGGATAGGGACAGGTGGCGGGCTGTTTAAACTCGGTAATTAATCTTCGGGTTCCATAAAATGCGGGGAATTTCGTGGCTGACTGGTTCTCAAGATGGACCCTGTTCCATGTAGTAAGTAAGATAGTTTACTTCATGTTTCATATGGACAAGGTTCAGTTAAGGTTCATTTACTGGCCACGAGCCTGTGTAAGATTGGTTCTAGTGGTTCCGCTTTCCTATCCTGTGGGGACCAGGTGACTTTATTGTGGTAAAAAGATAGGAGCGTGAAGCTGAGAATTTAAGTATCGAATTATGAATTTATTAATGCATTTTACCACCATACCACCCATTTGCCTTAATGGATAAGTGATTACGCTCATAACAGTTACATAATTCATACGGAGGTTTGACCCCCCAGAACCGCGAAAACTGTTTAGCGAAAAAGTTGTGTAATTCATCAGCAAATAATTATTGTAGATATTGTTTCATAACTTATGATGTACATTGTGTATTTTAGTATTTATTGTTAGACATTGCATTTCACATATATCCATTACAGCTGTGTTACTGCCCCCTTCATCTTTTAGTACTCCTGTTGTTTCGGGGACGCATAATGAAGGAGCAGTGCTGCCAACCGAACTTGAATTCCAGTCTGTACAGTAGTGGTGGGAGTTGGTGGTGGTCTAGTGGTGCATCTGGAGGGAATGTTGCCTGCACTGTAGTTTGCTCGGTGCTGGGTGTCTTGGACTGCGGTAGTGCTATTACGTGTACGTATGGACCTTAGCAGTGGTGACTCACTAAGTTGCTTCGGTTGCAGGATGTTTTCGAAAATGGAAATATAACCACGTGCACCCACGTGCAGACGTCTGTTGCCCGTGTCAGTGTTAATTAATTTTGTAAACGCTTTCATGAAATCGGATATGGCCTGTTGTGTAAAATTATGCGATTGGGTTTCTCTGTTCTCAGATCGTAGGTGCAGTAGTTAAGTGAAAAATAAATTCGAAAAAAATTTTGGTTATTACGACATTCCTAATTTATAAGAGTTTTCATGTCGTCCACTTTCAGAATCGAAGACTGTAGAGACATATGTATGCGTTCCATTGACATGGTTTTTTGAACACACTACTGAACACAACGAGGTTCCTTAAACGTAGAGAGCTTCTTGACCAACTGTCATTTTTTAAGAACGTCCTCTTTCGTCATGAGTAACTTTCCTGGAGTACTTAAGTATATCCAGCGTTCATCTTAGTTATTTTCACAATAAAGAGCATTCGACTATCACTCTTGCAACATTTATTTTTTGATTTGCTGTAAAACGACACGTACTTGCGGGCTGCGGGGTTTTTTTACCCATAAAGTATGCAATTTCCAGTGTTTAATGGATACCTTGATCAGTTGAACGTTTTTATTAAAGGATTTAGCTACAGGAAAATTTAGTACTGCAACAAATTCATTTCATTTCACATATTAAATACACTCAATATGTTATTCTGTGTAACATCTAGTTAAAGTCTTTGATTCTTTGCTTACAAAACAAAAACGCCTACTTTAACTGTTGCGTCAAGTAACGTTTAACCGTTTAACTTTTAACACGCACACGCATAATACATATTTTACATACGCACATACTTTACAACGTAGTACATAATAGGTATGTGTTTATAATTGTTGTATTTATTTGTTTGTTTATTTTTTGTGTTTTATAGTTTATAAGCACCCTTCCTGGTGTTGCATTACATTGGGGCGGTGTGAATGTACTGGTTCTTGTGTGGTAAAGGGATGGAAAGGATGACATAACTCGTACTCGTTTGCAGAGTCCCCACTGCTATGTTGCCATAGTAACGATAGAAACTGTCGAATTAGGAATGAACTGTGTGACATGTAACTTCTGAGATCGTAATAAGGTTGAGGACTTCCATGGTAATACAAGTGTTTAAAGTGTGGTGTTGATTACTCAGTTTTCTGATTAAATAATAACTTGTGTAGAGTTAGTTGTTGTGTTTTATTAACTGTGCTTGATATTCTAATATTTTCAGCCATGGTATGCACCATAATTGTTGCTGCCTTAAACGATTGTGGATTCATTTTTACTCTTGTTATAAAGACGCATGCTGCACAATTGAAAGGATTGGTGTTAAGAAAAGGACGTTCGTGATTCTTCTTAATACTTGTAATGGAAAGTAGTACAAAGGCGTACTGAAAATTCTGGTCCGTGTCATAATTCAGGTGATAGGACGCCGGATACTCATCGCGGAGGTTCAGGTTCATTTGCAGGGCCGTCCGTGTGGTATTTGTGACAGACGAAGTGGCATAAGAAGAGTTGGGTCTGAGAGTAATCTGTTCTCTCCCTTCAGCTGTACATCCATTGCTGTATGTTCGTATTAAATCATATGCTATCGACATTCTTTAGTCAGGTCACTAAATAAACAACAGAGAGAACGGAAGGATGAAGCTGCGTATGTTCACAATCACAGTAAATGACGGGCTGGACACTGCTTTGCTGTCCGTCGTAATTTGCAGAATTTAATTATAAAACTAAACCATTCGTAATTTTTTGAGCTACACCCTTTGTTGTATGAAAGCATTGAAACCTGTTGCAGTGTCAGGCTTGATATTTATATACCAGATTTTCGTATGCTATGATATTTCAGCCGTAATGATGTGAACACAGCTCACTTCTAATGTCTGGAAATAAACCGAAGGATTTCCAAGTACGCTGTCTAGTTTCTTTCTCATATGTGGTACTGAAAAGTGTTGCTGTGTGTAGTTAGCCGTTCGCTTAGTTCCCTGTCTCAGTATTTTTTGAGGGAGGGGCGCTACAGTCGGTTCGTGAAATGCACCTCTGTTACCTCAAACTTCAAATTATTTCTGTTAATTTACGGTTAGTTTGTTTTGTAATCTCGACACCAATTTCACGTTGCGTGGAGTTCGTGATGATAATTCTGAGTAGCCATGCGTAACCCCCTCTGATATGTAGACAAACTTGCTTCTGAGGACAGCGCCTGCCCGCCTATTGTAGAGCACTAGTATTAGTATGTGCATGTGATCATTACTATCGTGTTAAAATACGTGAATTTGCGATAGATCCTTTAATAACAATCGTTTACGTTTGTCGTAAGCAAATCAAAAACCGTAATGCACCATTCACAGATACAAATTTTGAAGGAAGGAATATGATAAATTTATGTTACTAGACGTCTTCAAAGGATCTGGGGTTTGTTACGCCCTTTCGCACCCCTATTTTTGAGGTTCGCAATGACATGCCCCTAAAACTATGTACTGTCTCCTCACCAGTTGGCCCTGTTAAGCCATAGCGTCGCAGAGGTGGCAAAGGGAAAACACGTATTGTTCAACACGAACTATTTAGTCGCTTAATGGAAGCAAAACAGTAAGAAAATAAAACGTTTGTGTGTGTTGTGTGGGAATGTTTTTGACCGTATACATGATTAAGAGTTGAAAATTCTGGCATTTTTATTTTAACCCGAACTACTGTTTATTTCCGTTAACTAGTGACTTTGACGGTATCAAAGGAATGCGGGCGGGATGGGGTGGGGTAGATATTCGCCTGGCGAGGATATATGACTCAGCAAATACTACCTGTGCAAAAGCATTTATCACTAACATTAGAGTGACTGTGCGGGTTTCCAGTGTTCTAACGGTCGATGTATTTGGGACTGGAGTATTTCACTTACATCTCGTGCCGTAAAACGTCAACTGGGATCATACAGTGCGCCTCCCTTTTTCCTTCCTCTTCACGATATATTTCTCCACCCATAGTTTCATGGTACGGGATCTGGACTGTAGGCAGTCATTGTACAGCCATGAACACTGTTGGCAAGTGGCAGTGTTTGCTGAGAGCAGCATGCCGTAATGGAGCTGCCATTCCTAATGGCTGTATTTCGTTACGTTTTCATTTTCCATGAATGGAAAAAAAGGTTTATGAATTAGTAACGCTTCTGACGTGTATGGTGAATATTCTCAATACGAATCCGACGCGACGCGCCATCAAGATGAACTTTCTTTGGCGTTTCGTAGTGCCAGGCGTTTACGAATGCGTCATGAACGATTTCACACAGTCGTTCTACCTTAGGTGATGTCTGAAGTTGATGCCGCGTCGTTAAATAATATTCAGTTCATCCGATCGAAATGTATCTTATTAAGATCGACCACGGTAGGCATGTCTATAGGGTACATCTGTCCGTCTTTCCGTGGAGTCCATTCGGATGGAATAATTCAACTCGTACTGGACTGGTTATTGTGGAACTCTGTACGGAGGATTTACACAAGTATTTGTTGACACATTCCAATGCTGGTTAAATTCGGACAAAACAGGCATTTGGGTGAAGACTGCGTAAATGTGGCATACTGTCGCACTGTTTGCGACGTAACACATTCGTTCCTAAAATACGGAGGAATTATCTAATACAAAAAATGACTGTCGTGACAGATTGTAGTCTGTTGCTAGGATGCGTAAAAGGCAGATATACTTGCTGTGTATTACTCAAAACGGGGCAAGGCGCGTTTAAATTCAAGGTATTTTAGAGTGTTTGTCAGATTATTTACGAATTTGCAGTCTACAGATTATAGCAATGCAAACACGCCGGAAGTGTTACGTGTCCCGGTAATTTGTCATTTTGTCGTCTTAGGCATCCGTTCATTCAGTCTCTGGTTCGAATTCGGTAGTCAGAAATCCTCATTTTATGCGTTGTCTAGGACGACTGTATAGAATGCACTGATTAGAGGGTGCTGAAGTTAGGTGCGGGATTGTAATGCAGTGTCTCGCCACGTTAAGGCACTGTTAAACAGGAAGTGAATGAGTTATTCATTGAACTGTACCACGTGTGATGCACCGCCCACTGTAGCAGCAACAGCAACAGCAGGATACATACACCTTTCGAATCTTGTATGAGTTTTATTCGGAACAAATTGAAGGTGGGCTTGCCGTGCGGCTGTTATGGAGGATACACATTGTGTACGAAATGTTAATGCAATGCGGCCGACCGGGAACGAGGTGATTACTAATGTTAAAGCGGCATATTGTGTGAACTGTACGTTGGTTTTTGTGATGAAATGTTATAACACTTCGGGTTAAATAACAGTAGGAAATTTTGCGGTCTGTCGCTTAAGGGAATTCTGCTCGAGGACGTGCGTGTAGTTTTGTACAATGTCAGTTTTATTACCGTGGTTTTAAAACGGATTTAATAAACAATGTAAGTGCCGAACATTAACAACAGCCTGTGATGGTAAGGGGTGTACATTTTTTCTCTTCGCTTTCAATTTGCCTGTACAGCGCTAGGTCATAACTTTGTCCACTGCATAGTGGGAAGAGTATGTAGTAATGGGAAAGTCACGAACCAATACTGAGATCTAGAATGCGTGGAAGTTTACCTCCATGCTCATGATACTGTAATTTTGTAGCTAAAGGCGCCTGTTTTTACGATGATTAATGAAGACTGGGTTCAAGTCTGAAAGTGTTCGTTTTCATAAGCATCTGACTTAACGCTACGTAACGTCAGTAGTTGATACGCCATAAAATAACCCAAATTGAGCTTCAGATTTGGGTCTTTTTGTTGCCAGAAAACTGCAGTGGTTGACAGTAATAAGTAAAAATAATGCACTTTTTTACGTAGGCTGTAACTGTTTTCTGAGTCAATATGCCCCTCCTTTTATCCATGAAGCACAGTAGCTGTTAGAGCTTCGAAAAATTAACGAGTAACCAGGTCAGTGTTATGTATCTTGATACGGCGTTCTTTCTTATCTGGAAACACAGCGCCGTAAAATAATCGAATGTCCTACCAGTAAGAATATTTCACTCTCATGGTGTTTTCTTTCTCGGAACCACATTATATGATGCAGGGTTGGAAATCAAAATGACCAGCCTGTCTGAATAATTCGGTAGTCAATTGTTCGTGTTATTTTGTAGCCGCATTAGTTAGTACAGTGACGTCAAATAACCGGGTGGCCAACCAGTGAGAATTGTTCAGCTTCATACTTTTTTATATGGGAACCCTCAGTAGTTGATGCGACGTTGTAAAATAAACGAATAACCAATCAGAAATGTCATTGTGTTCTTCGTGTTAATATCCGGTAAAGTGGAATCTTTGCCAAATACTACCACAGATTCTAATTTATATTTAGTGCCATAGATGCGTCCTAGCAACCCGATAACACCCCCCCTGCCGCTATACCCACCTCGTTCACAGTTTGTGTCACTGTTCTTCCAGCCAGCCTTCGTTTTATGTCCGTGTTTACATTTCCGTCTCATCAAAAACGAAGATCGTTTGAAGGTACGGAAGAAGAGAGGCGAAAAACGCGTTTAAACATCATCGCGGCGCTCAACCGTCTTCTGTTTTATTTGTAGTTTCGCTTGCAGACACAGGCAGCGTTAATTAGGTAAAGGAGAATCGCAGCCCATCTCTTTGTTCCACTGCTTTTTAGAAATGGTTTACGTATAGATGGCAGTATCTGTTCATGTGTAATGGGATAGTGTTGTCGGTAGCTGGATATCCAAGTATCATGGTTTGTTTAACGACACATAAGCTATACAGTATATAATAATATAATTACGAATTCAGAGGGTCGTAGGAAGACGTGGTCATGACTTGTTTTAAGGAACGATTTCTGTTTTCGGATTCTAACGCTGTCTGTTAGATATCTGTTTAAGCAGTAGTTGTCTGAAATTGAGTCTTCCTGAAGCCGGGTCGGTAAAAGAATGGACTCAGCGTGTACCTAGTATCTACTCCCATTTTGAGTGCCTCTCACCATTTCTTATTCATTGCCACTTATATCCTGGACTGGTATGTAATTTTATCCACTGAAACATCTTGTTGTTTCATTTAAGTTTATGATAAACTGGATTAGTAAATGATTAATTATAAAATAAGTGATTCCCTTTTGAGGCAAGAAGGTGTATCTGAACTGTTGACGGCCGGGAGATGTAGAGCGCTGCTAAGTTGAGTTAACAGGCTGCCGGCTTCAGTCTCCACCCCTCGGTGCCAGTTCTTTGCCACACGTGTTCATTCTTTCGCTGGCCCTTGTCTTCAAATACGCGTCCTCTGCCTGGTCTTCTGTCATATCGCCGCACAGCTGGATTATTCCATGTCCACAGATGTTTAAACTGACTTCTCAGGGCATGAAATTTTGTTGTGAGCTCGATTTTCCATAAATTATGAAGTTTGCTCGAACTTTGTGTAACTTGGCAGTGTTTAAACCAACTTATTGTTGTCATGATGCGGGACTGATGTTTATAAACAGTTGGTAATCAAGGATTAATTTCATTTGTCTAAGAACTAAAAAAATTAATATGAATCAGTTTGAAAGATTACACAGTCAACACAGGCACTTACACATATGCTTATAATTGCTTTGTTCTTTCACCATTGGTGCGAGGTGAAAATCGAAGTTAAAATTCGGGGTTTCACGTTCTCGCAACGGTGTTGAGGAAGGCTTAAGTGTCCTGCAGTGTGAAATTATATCGATTGTAAGGTTATCTGTGTTTCGGAGGAGTTCGGTGCCATGGGTTGCGCTTTTCTTCAACTGTTTATACCCAGAAGATAGAGGAAATAAGCTCGTCCGAAACACCACTAACTATAGTGAAGGCAGGTTTGGTTGCATTCATTGCATTTGTACAAGTGGCGAACTTTTTGAAAACCGCGCGGCAATATGAAAGTTGAACCGTGCAGATACCAGTTATACAGATGTACATTTCAGAGTAAAGAGACTATTGTCGAATGGGGAGCAGGTACATAACCATGCCAATGAATAGCGACTTGGAGGTACAGTAATGGGTCAGTCTCCACCAGGAAGTTCTAATCTGTTGTCCATACTTGCGGAGAAGAGGTGGAGATTGATTGGGCAAGAGGTATTTCTGCTAGGTAATGAGGATTTCGGCCCATGTACAGTAACCATGTAGCCGATTATGTCTGCTGTTATGGGGAGGTTGAATTTACGTATAAAGCGCAAAGTTTGATACCGTGGGCAAGATTCAAGGTACACAGGTGGCCAACTTATTTAGTAATTACCATGCATAATACGAGTACCATAAGAATTTGCCGGTTCCATGAAAGTGTAGCTAGCTGGGAGAGGTGGCCGACTGACAAGGTTGGACAACGTCGCAGGTTTTGCTGTGTTTAGCATTCGATAAAACATTACATCCCAGTAGCCTTTAATCTAAGTACTCGTTTAATCCCATAATCATTTTCGTCATATAGGAATAGAACAGAGAGTGAACAAAAGTGCGATGAGCGATATTACTTAGCTCTTTGTGTTTTGTAATTAGTTGTTATCTGAGAACTTAAAGCAAGAGGCGTTATGTGATGTTGCAGATCTCTGATGCTTAGAATCTACCGGAAGCGTGTCCTTGAACGTCGTAGTAGTATCCATATTATTTTACAATTAAATTCAACTTGCCATGCCATTTGCTGCAGCATCAGGAACGGCATTTAGGTATTTGTGAATCCTTTAGTTATATTGCAATCACTGCTTGGTTATCGGTATGCCATAGACTATATTTCTTGTGTATAAATTCAGTAGTTGAATTTCCTTTTATACAATATGTTAGTCGTCGTCACTACTTGGTTACTGTTCTGTTTGGTACAGGAAATATGATTGTAAAACACTATTTCTGAGAAGAGGCAGGTCTCTGAAATTACGTCTGAGGAGCATAAAAAATGCGGCGTGATGTTTGTGTTGCAGCGGACAGCTCAGTAATGGTAGAGGGGATGCCGTTAGGTTTTGCACGTGGGCTCTACACTTTAATCTGCAGGCCTAGTCGAAATGAGATGCATGTGCACGAAGCAAAGAAATACATTTTGCAGTTGCACATAAACAACAACCGCTAATGTTGTCTCTAGTCCTGTGGGCACCAAATATTCAGCCTTCAGTTGGGGTGGGTAGTGAATGTGTAATTCTGTCAGAAATTCCAGCGGTTATTTGAAAGCTTTGTGGCAGGAAAATTAAGTCTACTAAATACTGTTACATAATAGATACGGAAAATATTTCTTGTGCGTCACGTACTTAGCGCGTATTTAAGAGTGCTGTGTGAATATTCTCTGTTACTTTCTGCCCTAGCACACACAGACTGCACTCGTGGAAATGGTTGTGTCTGATTTCATCACGATTTTAATCACCCGTAATTTTGTTTCTGTATTTATACGCTACTAGAGAAACCAGAGCACTGGCTTCTGTACTCAGAATCCTACGACAAAATGTGATACGCGCCACTGTTTTCAGGGGAAGAAATCCGTGCACAATTCAACCATAATATTAGGATGTTCCATATATTGTAATACAGAACTTTCCGTTTTTATTTTTAGCTGTTTTCAGGCACTAAGCGTTCTTCTCATTACTGCAGTAACCGTATAATGCTTGCAAGGACGTATTTTTTGACATATTCCAAAAACCCGCATGCATATCCTCACGTTGTTCTGTTAACAAAGTAGTACTGTGAATTTACACCTCGTATCATATCTTTTTTTTTTTTTGAAATGTTTATTGCTCTGAAGTTTTGTAGTACAGAGATACACCTGGATACAAGAATAACAAAATGTTCCCAATTCACCATTTTACACGAGTTATGTCTCGTCTTGCGGGTGATATGAAGGGGTTTGTCGTGTTAGGTGTTTATATGTCGACAGTGAAAAAGCAGAACAAGGAAAAAACACTGCCAGGGGAGGTGGACGTTAGAGGAGAATGTGTTTAGGGCGTTTGTGGATGTATTTCTTA